>ERZ857955.1464-NODE-1464-length-18428-cov-13.012029_pt1 | contig 18428 bp, 14 predicted proteins | sample MGYA00519956_ERZ857955 | MGnify/ENA primary metagenome ERZ857955 (study PRJEB31778, sample SAMEA3449378) | human gut metagenome | biome: human gut; feature: human-associated habitat; material: faeces | place: United Kingdom | collected 2010/2012 ...
GACGGCTGCGCTCGGCGGCGATCAGATCGAAAATCTGGGTGTCTCTTTTCATATCGTTAAGGGTTTTACGAAATTCCGTTTACGGAGGGTAAAGTTAGTAATATTTGGCGAAAATCCGGCGGCGGCGGGACGTTTCAAAATATTTTTCTTAACTTTGTTCGTCTTTTGGACGAAAAAAGGAAAAACAGAATATTTTACCGAAACTCTTAATACGTTGAAAGTTATGAAATTACTCGAAGGAAAAGTGGCTGTCGTAACGGGTGCTGCCCGGGGCATCGGCAAAGCCATCGCACTTGAATTCGCCAAGGAAGGCGCCGACGTGGCGTTCACCGACCTGGCGATCGACGAGAACGGCAAGGCCACCGAGGCCGAGATCGCGGCGCTGGGCGTCAAGGCCAAAGGCTATGCCTCGAATGCGGCGAATTTCGAAGAGACGCATGAGGTCATCGACCGGATCGTGAAGGACTTCGGTCGCATAGACATCCTGGTGAACAACGCCGGCATCACCAAGGACGGCCTGATGATGCGCATGTCCGAGGCGCAGTGGGACGCCGTGCTGACCGTAAACCTCAAGTCGGCGTTCAATTTCATCCATGCCGTGACGCCCATTATGGCCCGCCAGAAGAGCGGTTCGATCATCAACATGTCGTCGGTGGTGGGCGTCAGCGGCAACGCGGGCCAGTGCAACTATTCGGCCTCGAAGGCCGGCATGATCGGCCTGGCCAAGTCGATCGCCAAGGAGATGGGCCCGCGCGGCATCCGCGCCAACGCCATCGCCCCGGGCTTCATCATGACCGAGATGACCGACAAGCTGCCCGACGAGGTGAAGGAAGGCTGGTACAAGCAGATCCCGCTCCGCCGCGGCGGCACGCCCGAGGATGTGGCCAAGGTCGCGCTGTTCCTCGCATCGGATCTCTCGTCGTATGTCAGCGGGCAGGTGATCCACTGCTGCGGCGCGATGAACTGCTAAAAGGCGGTACAGGCCATAGAAATACGGAAAACCGCGCCGCGAGACACCGGCCGAAAAGGAAAAGTGCCCGTCCGGACAAATCCGGCGGGCACTTTTCTTATATTCGCATCCTACCGGGAGTTCCGCACGCTTACGCTCCGTCGGCAGAAGCCTTTTCGCACCTCTTCGAGCCCGTCGCAGCGCTCCTGAAGCGGATCTCGTGCCCGCGGAACGGGCGCAGCCGGCGCCCCGGAATACAAGTTGCATCTTTTTTGCTATATTTGCCGTATGAAACGTCTGACAACCACCCTGGCACTCCTCGCCGCCGCGCTGTATGCGACGGCGCAGGAGGCTACGCTCCCGACACCCGACGCCAAGGCGCTCGGCATGGGCGGCGTAGCCATGACGACCCTGTCGGGTTCGCACGCCATCTATAATAACTCGGCGACGGCCATCTTTTCGCAGATGCCCTCGCAGGTCTCCTCGTCCTACTACGGGCAGGGCGAATTCGATTATTATGCCGTGACCGGGTTCTGCCGGTTCGACAACGTCAACCTGGCACAGATCGGCTGGCGGCAATACCTGCGCGAACGGGGCAACAACGACATGGCCGTCGACCTGGGCTATTCGCGCCGCCTGGGCGACAGGTGGGCCGTCGGCATCGTGGGGCGCTACATGCACCTCAAACGCCCCGACGACACGGCCGACGCACTGGCCGTCGACCTGAGCGCGGCATGGTCGATGCCGCTGGAGAACGTCGGCAGCTACTCCACGCTGCGCGTCGGGGGCAAGCTGGGCAACCTGGGCGGATACCTCGGGAAAACGGACTATACGCTGCCGATGGATCTCACGGCAGGCGTGGCGCTGGATACGTTCCTCTCCGATGCCCACGAAATAACCGTCGGGGCGGACTGGGGCTACTATTTCTCCCCGGCACGGGTGCGCGGGTTCCAGATGTCCGTAGGCGCCGAATACAACCTCATGCAGCTCATCCAGCTGCGGGCAGGCTACCACTACGGCGAACGGCGGAATTACTACCCCACCTACGGGTCGGTCGGCGCCGGCGTGCGGTTCCTGCACCTGCGCCTCGATTTCGCCTACCTGATCGCACGCAAGGAGACACTGCTGCACAACACGTACAGCATCAGCTTCGGTCTCGATTTCTAAGGGATTTCCGGAACATGAAAACACCGGCCCGGGTACTTCCGGGCCGGTGTTTCGCATTCCGAGCCGCGGTGCCGGCAGGGTTTTCCGACAAATGACACCTGCACCCGTCCGCCCGGTATTCCGGCAGCCTATTTCCCGAGGTGCGCGAGGATTCCCTCACAGCCGTCTTCCAGCATGTCGAGCACCAGCTCGAAGCCCTCGGCCCCTTCGTAATAGGGATCGGGAACATGATCCCAGCCGGGATGGCGGCTGAAAAACTCCCGCATACGGAAGATCCTGGCGGCATCCGCACGCGACGGCGCCAGCCGGTGTACGTGCTCGTAGTTGCGGTCGTCCATCACCACGATCATGTCGAATTTCCCGAAGTCCTCCTCGCGGATCTGCCGGGCACGGTGCGTCAGTTCGTAACCGCGGCGCGACGCAGCCCGCCGCATGCGGGCATCGGGCAGTTCGCCCGTGTGCCCGGCATATGTCCCGGCCGAGTCGACCGCAACCTCCGCCCCGAGCCCGCGTTCGCGGACGATGTGCCGCATGATTCCGTCGGCAGCCGGGGAGCGGCAAATATTCCCCAAACAAACGAAAAGTATCTTTGTTTCCATGGCTGCAAAGATAGTACAAGACGCGAGGAGTGCCAAATTTATCGGGTCGTGCCGTGCCGCTGCCCGTCCAAAAGGCGGAGCCTGTGCCGACAACCCGCGGTATAACAAGTCCGACACGGCATACATCCTAAATTTATTTAATTTTAGAACCGACACACGAACCACACCCCCTGCGGCGGGGATCCCGAAGCCGCAATCATCGCATTGGAACGGCGGGCACTGGAGCGGTGGAACCAGGGCGACCCCGACGGGTTCCTGGAACTCACGTCCGGCGACGTAGTCTATTTCGACCCGGCTCTCGGACGCAAAATCATCGGCAAAAAAGCCCTCGGAGAGTACTACGGCACGGTCAGGGGCAAAGTCAGGATCGACACGTACCGGATGATCGACCCCGTCGTGCGGTTGTCGCCGGGCGCTGCCGTCCTGGCATACGATTACGAGGCCCTCAGGGACGGGCAGGTGTTCAGGATGCACTGCACGGAAGTTTACACGGCCGCAACGTCCGGCGGTTGGGAGATCGTACATACGCACTGGTCTTTCGCCCGGCAGGACGATTGAGGCGGTGCGGCGTGCCGGATATTCGCCGTGCGGGGGTTTGGAATGCAAATTGCACGGCACGGGGCATGGAAAAAAGAATCGGTGAACGGATCGCACAATGCAGGCACATGGATTGGGCCGTATTGTACATGCGCCTGTTCGCGGGAGGCATGATGTTCTTCCACAACATAGGCAAAATACAGGATTACAACGAGATCGTCAACTCGTATCCCTCTTTCGCATTCGCCGGCAGCCCGGCCGTATTCGTCATCGTTTCGCTGGTCGAAGTGGTGCTCGCCACCCTGATAATCATGGGTCTGTGGGTGCGGGCATCGGCCATCGTCATGGCGGCGGGAATCCTCGGGGTACTGCTCTGGGGCGCCCCGGGTTTCGGGACGCTGGCATTCACCTGGCTGGGGGTCTATGTTTTTCTGGCCATGTCCGGCGGCGGGCTGTACGCATTCGACACGGCCCTTTTCCCTGCGAAACGAAAAAATTGAACGAAGAGAACAATATTAGATCGCCTGCCGGTCGGTATGTTGGCGGAAATATTGTAACTTTGTCCCGATTTGTTTTCATTTAAAACCAAAAAACAGAATATAATGAAGATGAAAGTAATCGCGATGCTGGCGGCCCTCTCGCTCACGGCATCCGCAGCCGCAGCACAGGAACTGCCGCGCAAAGTGAACAATGTCGAAGTGCTCGACCTCGACGGCAAACCGGCCAAGTTGCCGTACTGGGGCGAGAAGAACCTGATGATATTCTATGTAGACCCCGACCGCCACAAGCAGAACAACGACTTCACGGTCGAGCTGGAGGAGAACCACCGCGCACAGGGGGACAACATCTACGGCTTCGGGGTGATGAACCTCAAGGATGCACCGATGGTTCCCAACGGCATGGCCCGCAACATGGCCAAGAAGCGCACGGCCAAGAACGGCGCGCTGGTGCTGGCCGACCAGGATCGTATCCTGAGCACGGCATGGGAGCTGGGCGACTGCAACAACCAGTTCGTGCTGATGATCGTATCGAAGGAAGGCGAGCTGGTATTCCTGCGCAAGGGCGTGCTCTCGGAGCAGGACAAGGCCGATTTCTACGAAACAATCGAGAAGTACAAATAGCCGGATGCTGCGCAGGATAGCCGTTGTATGCTTTGCCCTGGGTTTCGTTCTGCACGGACGGGCACAGGAGCAGGAGGTATACATCAACGGCAGCGATACGCTGCACTATACGTACACCCCGCTTCCGGGGCAGGAAGAGGAACCGCAGGCCGAAAAGCGCCCGCCGTTCCTGCGCCGCGTCGTAAAATATTTCGAAGGTTCGACCACCGACCGCACGTTCGAAAAGAAGATCGACTTCACCTTCGCGGGGGGCCCGAGCTACTCGAAGAATACGAGCCTCGGCATCGGGCTGCTGGCCGCGGGCCTCTACCGCATCGACCGCACGGACTCGGTGACGGCACCCTCGGACATCTCGATCTTCGCCAATGTCTCGATTTCGGGATTCTATGCGCTGGGGGTCACGGGCAACAACATCTTCGCCCGCAACAGCAAGCGCATCGACTACACGGTAATGTTCGCCTCGGCGCCCCGCGACATGTGGGGCATCGGCTACCACGACGGACGGTATAACGAAGAGGGGTCGTACAACGAGAAACGCTACCTGGTAAAAGGGCGTTACCTGCACCGCGTGCTGCCCAGCACCTATGTGGGCGGCATCCTGAGCTTCGAGCACACGCAGGGCAAGAAATTTGACGCCCGCAGCGAGGGCTACCTGCAGGAGTACGGGCAGAAAACGCACTACACTGCCACCGGCATCGGAGCCATCCTCGAGTACGACTCGCGCGACTTCATCCCCAACCCGTACCGGGGCATCTATGTCAGCCTGGAGGAGACTTTCTACGCCAAGGGGCTTGGCAACTGCGGCAAGTCGCTGTGGCGCACGACCTTCACGGCCGACTGGTACCGGCAGGTGTGGAAAGGTGGACTGATCGCCACCGACCTCTACGCGGAGTTCAACTCCGAAGGCACCCCGTGGCCGATGCTGGCCCGCATGGGCGGTTCGCAGCGCATGCGCGGTTACTACCAGGGGCGCTATACGGACAACGACATGATTACCTTCCAGGTAGAGTTGCGCCAGCGCATCTGGCGGCGTATCGGCTGCACGGTATGGGGCGGTGCCGGCAACGTATTCAACAGTCTCGACCGGTTCGACTGGTCGGAAACGCTTCCCAACTATGGCGTCGGCCTGCGATGGGAGCTGAAAAAACGGGTCAATGTGCGGCTCGATTACGGCTTCGGCAAGAAAACCAGCGGATTCCTGCTGAGCCTGAACGAAGCTTTTTAGGTTAGTAAAGATATGAATGCTGATCCGAACAAACATAACCGGCAACGGACGGTCAAAACCCGCAGCCGTTTCACCACGCTGCTGACCGTCTATTTCTTTGTCGCGCTGATTATCCCCAACTGCGTGCTGGCCAATACCGAACCCTACTCCGTCTGGACGGTCGAGGCGCTGATACTGATGCCGTTGGGATTTTACATGATGTGGAGCGTGGCGCTGCGCCGTTCGGGCATAATGATCTGGCTGGCGTTCCCGTTCATTTTCCTGTGCGCGTTCCAGATCGTGCTGCTGTACCTCTTCGGCAACTCGATCATCGCCACGGACATGTTCACCAACCTGGTGACGACCAACCCGGGCGAAGCGGGCGAGCTGCTGAGCAACATCTACCCCTCCGTGATCCTGGTCTGCGTGATGTACCTGCCGCTGCTGTGGTTCGCCGCGCGCGAAATCGGGCACAAACGGCAGATATCGCGCACTACGCGCATGAACGTCGGGCTGACCGGGGCGGTGCTCATGGCGCTGGGCATGCTGGCGCTGTGGCCGGCCTACCGCGTGAGCGAAGATCGGCACGTGCTGCGGGACGAGATCTTCCCGCTCAACGTGCTCTACAACGTACATCTTAGTGCCACGGAATTCCGCAAGGCCTACAATTTCGAGGAGACCTCGGAGGATTTCACCTACGGTGCGTCGCGCACGGCCCAGGCACCGGGGCGCGAGATATACGTCTACGTCATCGGCGAAGCCTCGCGTGCGATGAACTGGCAGCTGTACGGTTACGACCGCGAGACGAATCCCCGCCTTTCGCAGGTCGATGACCTGATCGTTTTCCGCGACATGCTCACGCAGAGCAACACCACGCACAAGAGCGTGCCGCTGATCCTCTCGTCCGTTGCGACCGACGAACATCCCGAACTCTACCGCCGCAAGGGGCTCCCGGCGCTGTTCAACGAGGCCGGTTTCGAGACTTGGTTCATCTCCAACCAGTCGCCGCAGGGCGCCATGATCGACAAACTCGCCCGCGACGCCGACCACCTGATCTATATCCGCTCGCCGCGCCACGACATGCAGCTGCTGGACGAGGTGCGCCGCGCCGTGGAAAGCAACAAGGCGCAGAAGATGCTCTTCATACTCCACTGCTACGGCTCGCACTTCAGTTACCACCAGCGTTACCCGCGCGAGTTTGCGCAGTTCCGCCCCGACGACGACGTGGCGATCTCACGGGAACACGTGCAGACGCTCCGCAACGCCTACGACAATTCGATCCTCTACACGGATTTCTTCCTCTCGGAGACGATCCAGTACCTGCGCGGGCTGCGCGGGACTTCGTCGGCGCTGCTCTACTGCGCCGACCACGGCGAGGACATCCTCGATGACAGGCGCGAACGGTTCCTGCACGCTTCGCCCACGACGACGGCCTACCAGCTCTACGTCGCTTCGCTGGCGTGGTTCTCCGACGCTTACCGGCAGAATTTCCCCGACAAGGCCGCTGCCGCCGAGGCAAACGCCACGGTGCCCGCCACGACCCATGCGCTGTTCCATACCATGGCCGACATGGCTTCGATCCGGGGAAATTACATCGACACGGGCGTGTCGCTGGTCAACGCGGGCTACGACCGCACCCGGCCGCGCCGTTACCTGAACGACCACAACGAGGCCGTACCGTTCCGCAAGACGGGCCTCTCCGCAGAGGATATGGAGGTGTTCCGCAAATTCGGCATCGAGCCCTGACCTGCGCCGCGACCGTGCGGCTTGCCGCGGGAACGATCCGCATACGGCACGAAAACAACAAAGGCTGCCCAAAAGGACAGCCTTTGTTGCGTCTACGTAGTCAGCGATTATTTCGCAGCCTCTACGGAAATCTTGCGGAATTCCTTCATCAGCTTAGAAATCTCCAGTGCGGACTTGCGGGCACGGGTACCGGCGGCTTTGTTGCCTTTCTCCACCTGTGCTGCTGCATTTGCTGCGAATACTTCGTATTCGGCATTGATCTTTGCTACTAATTCTTTCATAACTTTTATATTAATTTGGGTTTGTTATCAACGCAAAGATATAAAAATTATCTAAACATCATCATTTGCAGCCAAAAAAATCAGCTTTTTTTAGCATAAAACCCCCTTTTTAACTAACTCTCACCCTGTTCACGGTACGTTTTTTGTCCCTGCAAGGGCGTAAAACATCCCGGTATGAACAGACTTTTCCTTATCACGGGGCTGCTCGCCGTACTCCTTGCGGGGTGCCGCAGGCACAAGCCCCAAACCGCCATGCCCCCGCTCAGGGTCGGCGTGGCCGAAGCCGTCACGGACAGCGTCCCCAACCGCATGGAGTTCATCGGTTACCTGGCGAGCAATTTCGACGCGGTGATCCAGCCGCGCGTGAACGGCTACCTGCTTACGAAGCAGTTCGCCAACGGCATGCCCGTGAAGCGCGGGCAACTGCTGTTCACGATCGACCCCGACCAGCTCTCGACCTCGATGCTCGCAGCCGAGGCCGCCCTGCAATCAGCCCGGGCGCAGGCCGTCGAAGCCCGCAACAACTACGACCGCGCCGTGCCGCTGGCCAGGATCAACGCCATCAGCCAGTCGCAGTTAGACCAGTATACGGCCCAGTACAAAGCCGCCGAAGCCACCGTCCGCTCGGCCGAGCAAACCCTCAGCAGCGCCCGCATGAACGTCGGCTACACGGAGCTTCGCTCGCCCATCGACGGCATCATCTCCAACACCTCGGCACACGTGGGCGACTACGTGGGGCCGGGCACGCAATTCGGCGTGCTGACGACCATTTCGAACATCGATACGCTGACCGTCGACGTGGCGATCCCTATGGCGCAATACCTGCGCGCGGCAGGGCCGCGCACCTCGATCTTCGACAACGCGGGGCTGCTTACCGACATCCGCCTGATGCTGGCCGACGGCACGGTATACCCCTACGAGGGGCTTTACGACTACACGCGCAAGGACGTGTCGAGCACGACCGGGACGCTCGTGCTGGTGGTGATGTTCCCCAACCCCGACCGTTCGCTCAAACCCGGGCAGTTCGCCCGTGTGGAGGCCAGCGTAGGCCCCGTACGGCCGCGCGTGGTCGTTCCGCAGGCGTGCGTGAGCCAGGCGCAGGGCGTCAACTCGGTCTGGGTGGTGCGCACCGACAGCACGGCCATGTACCGCCGGGTGATCCCGGGTGACACGTACGGGTCGATGTGGTGCATCGACGAAGGGCTCATCGACGGGGAACTGGTGGTAACGGCCGGGCAGCAGAAACTGCACGACGGTATGAAGGTCATCCCCGAAAAAAAGTGACGCCATGGAGAAATTTTTCGTTTCGCGCCCGATCTTCGCCCTGTCGCTGGCCATCGTCATCGTGCTCGTGGGGCTGATTTCGATCCTGAACCTGCCGATCGAACAGTACCCCGACATCACCCCGCCTGTGGTCGAGGTCTCGGCCACGTACGACGGCGCCGATGCCGAGACGGTCAACAACGCCGTGGCGACACCCGTGGCGCAGAGCGTCATGGGCGTAAGCGACATGCTCTACCTGCAAACCACCAGCGCCAACGACGGTTCGATGGTCATGCAGGTGACCTTCGACATAGGCTCCGACCCCGACCTGGACGCCATCTTCACCCAGAACAACGTCTCGTCGGCCACCGCACAGCTCCCGCTGACGGTCACCAAGCAGGGCGTCACCACGCGCAAGACCATGACCGGCTTCCTGCTGGTCTTCTCGCTGCACAGCGACGGACGCTACGACGCCGAGTTCCTCTCCAACTACGCCTACATCAACCTCCAGAACGAGCTGCTCAAGATCAACGGCGTGGGCAAGGTGTCGATCATGGGCGCCGGCGAGTACGCCATGCGCATATGGCTCAAGCCCGACGTGCTGAAATACTACGGCATCCCGGTCTCGGCCGTCACCGCGGCCATCGAGAACCAGGGAGGCATCTACCCCGCCGGGCAGTTCGGGGCCGAACCCGCGCCCGACGGCACCACCTATACTTATACGGTGACCATGCCGCCGCAGATCACCACCCCCGCGCAGTTCGGCGACATCGTGGTCGTCACGACTTCGGAAGGCCAGCAGATCCGGCTGTGCGATGTGGCCGAGGTTTCGCTCGGCAGCCAGAGCTACGGCGTGAGCTCGCTCTTCGAGGGCAAGCCCACGGCCATGATCGTCGTCTACCAGCAGCCCGGCAGCAACGCCGTGGAGGTGGGCAAGAAGGTCAGGGCGGCGATGGCACGGCTCGAAAAACGCATGCCCGACGGCATTGCGGCCACCACGATCGTCGACACCACGACCAGCATCGACGCCGGTATCCGGGACATATTCCACACGCTGGTGATCGCCCTCCTGCTGGTGATCTTCATCATCTACCTCTTCATCCAGGACTGGCGGGCGACCGTCATCCCGCTCGTGGCGATCCCCGTCTCGCTCATCGGCGCCTTCGCGCTCTTCCCGCTGCTGGGGTTCTCGGTCAACATCATCTCGCTGCTGGGGCTGGTGCTGGCCATCGGCCTGGTGGTCGACGACGCCATCGTGGTCGTCGAGGCCGCGCAGGTCAACATCGCCGCCGGCATGCGGCCCCGCGCCGCGGCGCTCGAAGCCATGAAGAACGTCGCCTCGCCCATCGTCGCCACGACGGTCGTGCTGCTGGCCGTATTCGTCCCCGTGTCGTTCACGGGCGGCATCACAGGCCGGTTGTTCCAGCAGTTCTCCATCACGATCGCCGTCTCGGTGGTGATCTCGGCATTCAACGCCCTGACGCTCTCCCCGGCGCTGTGCGCCCTGCTGCTGCGCCGCCGCGAACCGCCGCAGAAAGGCTTTTTCGCCGCCTTCAACCGCTGGTTCTCCCGCAACATGGATCGCTATACGACCTTTACGCCGACGCTCATCCGCCACGTGACGCGCACGGGCGTATTCATCGCCGTAGTACTCGCGGTCATCTTCGTCGTATGGCGCAAGCTGCCCGCCGGGTTCCTCCCCGAGGAAGACCAGGGCTACGTCATGGTGATGGTCTCCACGCCCGAAGCCTCGGCGCTGCCCGTCACGCAGGCCGCCATGGAGGAGGCCGACGCCGTGATCCGCACCCTGCCCGAAGTGGCCTCGACCTCGTTTGCCGCAGGTTTCAACATGATGGCGGGCATCGCCTCGACCGACAGCGGCATCATCTTCGTCTCGCTGGTCGACTTCGCCGACCGCAAACTCTCGGCCATGGAGATCGCACAGAAACTCACCGACGAGCTGTACGTCGCTGTGCCGGGCGCCGAGTGCTATGCCTTCATCCCGCCCTCGATCCCCGGGCTGGGCATCACCTCGGGCGTATCGGTCGAGGTGCAGGATCTCGAAGGGCGCGGTACGGCCTACCTGCTCGCCCAGGCCGGGCGGCTGATGGACTCGTTGCGCAAACAGCCTTCGATCGCCTCGGTGACCACGCAGTTCAACGCCGGGGTGCCCCAGCGCCGCCTGCGCATCGACAAGGAGCAGGCGCTGGCCGCAGGCGTTGACCTGGGCGTATTGTACGGCGAACTGACGACCCTGCTGGGCGGCGCCTACATCAACAACTTCTCGCGCTTCGGCAAGCTCTACCAGACCTATATCCAGGCGGCGCCCGAATACCGCCTCGACAAACGCTCGCTCGACAACTACTACGTCGCTTCGTCCTCGGGCGAGAGCGTGCCCGTATCGTCGTTCGTGGAGGTGGTCGACACGGTGGGCGTGGAATACGTCTCGCAGTTCAACCTCTACCGCTCGATCTCCCTCACGGTGACGCCCGCGGCGCGCGCCTCGACCACGACCGTCATGCAGCAGATCACCCGTACGGCCGGCGAGGTGCTGCCCGACGACATCGGCACGGCGTGGAGCGGCACCTCCTATCAGGAAGCCAATGCCTCGAAGACGGGTGGGCTGGTCTACCTGCTGGCGCTGGTGTTCGTCTTCCTGGCCCTCGCGGCGCTCTACGAATCGTGGGGACTGCCGTTGGCGATCCTGATGAGCGTCCCCGTCGCAGTGCTGGGCGCCGTGCTCTTCATCGGGGTATCGCACCTTTTGGACGCCTTCTTCGTCAACGACGTCTACATGCAGATTTCGCTGGTCATGCTCATCGGCCTGGCGGCCAAGAACGCCATCCTGGTCGTGGAGTATGCCGACCGGCTGTTCAACGAAAAGGGCCTCTCGCTGATGGACGCCGCGATCGGCGCCGCCAAACTGCGCGTGCGGCCGATCATCATGACCGCCTTCGCGTTCATCCTCGGCGTCATGCCCCTGGTATTCGCCAGCGGGGTCTACGCCACGGCACGCAACATCATGGGCGTAGCGCTGGTGGGCGGCATGCTGTTCGCCACGCTGCTGGGCATCTTCGTCTACCCGGCACTCTACTATTTCGTGGGGCGCATCGGGAATTTCGAACGCCGCCGCGAACGCAAAAAACAGGAGGAAAAACTATGAAAACCGGATACCTTACCGTAATCTTCGCGCTCGCCTGCGCGGCCTGCACACCCCGTTTCTACCCGCCCAAGGTCGACGTGCCCGACGGCTACCTCTACGGCGAAGGCTTCCCGCGGGACACCGCGGCGCTCGCCTCCGACTGGTGGCGGCTGTTCGGGGACACGGTGCTCGACGACCTCGTGCAGCGGGCGCTGGAGAACAACCGCGACGTGGCCGTAGCGGCTTCGCGCGTGGAAGAGGCGCGGCAAAACCTCGGCGTCGTGCGGGCGCAGTACCTGCCCCAGGTGGGCATCGGCGTCACGGCCGAGGGGGAATACACGCCGCAGACCAAGATCGTACAGACCTATGCCGTCGAACCGTCGCTCTCGTGGGAGATCGCCCTGTTCGGGCAGCTGCGCAACGCCAAACGGGCGGCCAGGGCGCAGATCGCCTCCTCGGAATGGGCGCTGCGGGGCGTGCGGCTGTCGCTGGCCGCGGAGGTCGCCACGACCTACTTCACGCTGCTCGAATACGAACGCGACCTGGCGATCGCCCGGCGCAGCTGCACCCTGCGCCGCGAATCGGCCGCACTGATCGACTCGATGTTCCGCTACGGCATGTCGGACGGCGTGGCGCTGGAACAGGCACGCAGCCTGGTCTACACGGCCGAGGCGGACATCCCGCAATACGAACGTGCCGTGAAGCAGACGCGGCTGTCGCTCGACATCCTGCTGGGCGAAACGCCGCAGGCGGCGGACAGCACGGGTGCGGGGCTGCGCCTGCTCGCAGACCGCCATCCCGCCGACATCCCCGTAGGGCTTCCGTCGGAACTGCTCGAGCGGCGCCCGGACATCATGGAAGCGCGTTACGATATGCTCCAGGCGGCCGCGAATGCCGGGGTTGCACGCGGGGCGAGATTCCCGTCCATCGCACTGACGGCCAAAGGTGGAATAGCATCCAATTCGATCAAAGGTTTAACTGCGGCAAACCCCTGGGCGTGGGATGCGCTGGGCTCGCTCACGCAACCCCTGTTCGCCTTCGGCAAGCTGCGCCGCTCGGAGCTGGCGGCCATGGAGCGTTATACGCAGGCGGCAAAGACTTACGAGCAAACCGTGCTGACGGCATTCGCAGATGTCGAGAAGGCACTGGTCGCCATCGCCACCTACCGCGGGCAGGCGGAGCGCTACTGCGAACTGGTCGTCTCGAACGACCGTATCGCCACCATGACGCAGGCGCTCTACCGCAGCGGGCTGTCGGACTACCTCGACGTGATCGACGCCCAACGGAGCCTCTACCAGTCGCAGATGGGGCTGGTGAACCTCGTGGCGCAGCAGTACATCAACTACGTGAACCTCTGCAAGGCGCTGGGCGGCGGGTGGTAGCGCCGCCCGACGCAGGCGTTTGACGCAGGCGGAAAACGGCGCGCCGACGGGCCGGCCCCGCCCCGCCGCACAAAAGCGGCAGGCCGGATACGCGCCCGAATATACCCACAAATGGGGATTGCATATCCGGCCGCAAAGTCGTATCTTTGGCGCCAAAACAAAGAGCGACAATGCGTTTATCCGAACTTAAAACCGGCGAGTCGGCCACGATCCTCAAGGTAACGGGTCACGGAGGCTTCCGCCGACGTATCATGGAGATGGGGTTCATCCGCGGGCAGCGGGTCGAAGTGATACTCAACGCCCCCCTGAAAGACCCGATCGAATATAAAATCATGGGCTACGACATCTCGCTGCGCCGTACCGAGGCCGACATGGTCGTCGTACTCTCCGACAGCGAAGTGAACGAATACCTTGCCGGAGGACATCACCACCACCGCCATCATCCCGGGCACCGCCACGGGCATTGCGGCTGCGGAATGCCGGAACAAGCCCCCGAATACCCCGCCGCCGGGACGCCGGACGCGGACGACGACTGCGCCACGGCCGACGAGGTCATCTCGCGCCACAGCCGCACGATCGGCGTGGCGCTCGTGGGCAACCCCAACAGCGGCAAGACCTCGCTTTTTAACGCCATATCGGGCGGCCATGAACACGTGGGCAATTACAGCGGCGTGACCGTCGGCGCCAAGAGCGGGCACCGCTACTACCGCGGCTACCGCTTCGAGGTGACCGACCTGCCGGGCACCTACGCCCTTTCGGCCTATACCCCCGAGGAGCGTTACGTCCGCAGCCATATCGCCGAAAAGACGCCCGACGTCATCATCAACTCGGTCGTGGCGTCGAACCTCGAACGCAACCTTTACCTGACGACCGAGCTGATCGATATAAACCCGCGCATGGTGGTGGCTCTCAATATGTACGACGAGCTCGACTCACGCGGTTCGGAGCTCGATTACGACAACCTGGGACGGATGCTCGGCGTACCGATGGTACCCGTCGAGGCACGCAACGGCAAAGGCATCGAAGCGCTGTTGGACACCGTGATCGCCGTGTACGAGAACCAGGACGAGCGCGTACGCCACATCCACATAAACATGGGCCCTGTCATCGAGGAGGGGCTCCGGCGGCTCAAGGACGATATGAGCGACTACCGCGGCGAACTGCCCAAGGCCTTCCCGCCGCGCTACTACGCCATGAAGATGCTCGAAGGCGACAAGCAGGTCGAGGAACAGCTGCGCGGCAGCAGCCGCTACCCCGAGTGGGCGGAGATCCGCGACCGCGAAGCTAAACGCATCGCCGAAGCCCTGGGCGAGGATGTCGAGACGGCTTTCGCCAACCAGAAATACGGGTTCATTCAGGGGGCGCTCAAGGAGACCTACACCCCGGGGAAACGCGAAGAGGCCTCGGCCACGAAGCTGATCGACACCTTCGTGACGCACAAGCTGTGGGGCTTCCCGATCTTCTTTTTCCTGATGTGGCTGATGTTCTGGTGCACATTCAGCCTCGGCGCCTACCCGCAGGAGTGGATCGACACGCTCGTGGGATGGATCGGCAGCGGCGTGGACGCGCTGCTGCCCGCGGGGCCGCTGCGCGACCTCTTGGTCGACGGCATCATCGGCGGCGTGGGGGCGGTCATCGTCTTCCTGCCCAACATCATGATCCTCTACCTGTTCATCTCGTTCATGGAGGACTCGGGCTACCTGGCGCGCGCCGCGTTCATCATGGATCGCGTGATGCACCGCATCGGCCTGCACGGCAAATCGTTCATCCCGCTGATCATGGGCTTCGGCTGCAACGTCCCGGCCATCATGGCCTGCCGGACGATCGAGAGCCGAAGCAGCAGGCTGATAACCATACTCATAACCCCCTTCATGTCATGCAGTGCACGAATACCTATCTACCTCCTGCTCGCCGGGACGTTCTTCGCCGCCGACGCCAGCATGGTGATGATCGGGCTCTATGTGCTGGGAGTCGTGCTGGCCGTCGTCACGGCACGCCTGATGCGGCGCTTCATGTTCCCGGTGGACGAAACGCCCTTCGTCATGGAACTGCCGCCCTACCGCCTGCCGACATGGAAGACGACGCTCACCCACATGTGGGACAAATGCGCGCAATACCTGCGCAAGATGGGAGGCATGATCCTGATCGCTTCGATGGTCGTATGGTTCCTGAGCTATTACCCCCGCAGCGAAGAGGGCGGCACGGCGGTCCACTACGAGAACTCCTACCTCGGGCGTCTGGGGCAAAGCTGTGCGCCGATTTTCAGTCCGCTGGGGCTGAACTGGAAGGCGGGCGTGGCACTGCTGTCGGGTGTCCCGGCCAAGGAGATCGTCGTCAGCACGCTCGGCGTGCTCTATTCCGACGGCGGGGAGGCGGCAACCGCCCCCGGCGCCGGCACGACGGAGATCGTCACGGGATCGGGCGAAAAGATCGAGATCGGAAACCTGCCGGAAGGCAGCATCGCCATTATCGGCGGGGTGGACGGACAGACGGCGATCCGCATTGCGGAAAACACTGACGCACAGGTCGGCAAGGTCACGGAGCTGGCCGGCGAAGACGAGGAAACCGTGAACCTCTCCCGCAAGCTGCTGGCAAGCGGCGACTTCACGCAGGCATCGGCACTGGCTTTCCTGGTATTCATTCTCCTCTACTTCCCGTGCATTGCGACCATCGCCGCCATCGGCGCCGAGGCCGGGTGGAAATGGGCCACGGCAGCCGTGGCCTACAACACGGTGCTGGCGTGGGTCGTAGCATGGGCGGTCTACCGCCTTTTCATGTGGCTCTGACATGGGGTGGCAGGACTTTGCGGTCTGGGGTATCGGCATCGTGGTCGCAGCCGTCGTACTGCGGCGGATGTGGTGCTTCTTCAGGGGCAGGGGGCGCGGCGGATGCGCGTCGTGCGCCAGTACGCATTGTGCGCTGAAGACGGCACGCCGCAGGGGCCGCGGCGGCAACGGCAGACCATAGCCCGAAAAATACCGGGCTGAAAAGGCCCGCTCGCCGGAAAGGGGTGCGGACCGGACGAATCCTCCCTTTCCGCCATTTTTCCACCGGCATGCCGGGTTCCCTCCCCGAAAAAAAGAGGTTTCCGGCGGCCACACCCCGCAGGATGGCGCCCGTCCACGGACAACGGCAAGGCCGGCATCTCCCGCAAGCTCGATCCGGAATGCGCCTCCGAAGCCGGAGGCGGCACGCCGCGCATAAAATCGCAGGCGGGAGGAACAATTTCCGCCGGGAAACATTATCTTTGCCCCGGAATCAAGCGCACACGCAATGTCCGGACTTTTTTACATCCTTCTTTTCTGGCTGATCGGCAATGCATTGAGCATCCTCACCGGAGGTTATGTTTCAGGTAACATCATCGGCATGATCCTGCTCTTCGCAGCCTTGTGCCTGCATTGGGTCAAAGCCGAAACGGTTCGTCCCGCAGCCCGGTTCCTGCTGGGGGCCATGGCACTCTTCTTCGTCCCCTACGGCGTAGGGCTGATGGACTCCTACCGCGTGATCCTCGACAACCTGTGGGCGATCGTAATCTCGGGCATCGCCTCGACGATCATCGTCCTGCTGGTGACGGGGCAGACGTTCCAGAGCCTGAACCGCCGCTCGCGCCTGCGCCGCATCCGGCACCTTCGTGAAACCGCCGTAAACACCCCGGACAATGATTGACAAGGCGTTCCTCTCCACCGACCTCTTCCTGCTGACGCTCACCGTGGGGCTTTACTGCCTCGGGACGGCGGTCTACCGCCGCATCCGGATGCCGCTGCTGCATCCCGTGCTGCTCACGTTCGTCGCCGTCATCGTATTCCTCCGTGCGGCGGACATCGGCTATGCCCGCTACCAGGAAGCCACGGGCATCCTCGACTTTGCCCTGGGCATGTCGGTCGTCGCACTCGGCTACCTGCTCTACGAACAGGTCGAACAACTGCGCGGAAGCCTGCTCCCGGTCGGCATCGCCACCCTTGCGGGTTGCGTGGCGGGCGTGCTGAGCGTCGTATATATCGCCATGGCGTTCGGCGCCGGACGCGAGATACTCAACTCGATAGCCCCCAAGTCGGTCACCGTGCCCATCGCCGTGTCGGTTTCGGGGCCGCTGGGCGGCATCGTCCCCGTCACGTCGGTCGTGGTGTTCTGCGTGGGGATCTTCGGCAGTATCTTCGGCGAGTGGATCCTGCGCCGCTGTGGCGTGCGGGATGCCGAAGCAAGGGGGTTTGCGCTGGGAGCCGCGGCGCACGGCATCGGTACGGCGCGCGCCATCGAGATGGGAGCCGTCGAAGGAGCCCTGAGCGGACTGGCGATGGCCCTGATGGGATTGGCTACGGCGCTGCTGATGCCGCTGATGGAGCGGTATCTGTATTAGCAGTAAGCCCTGCGGCAGGCGGACGGGCATATATCGGGCTTATAAAAGTCGCATCAAAGTTTTTTAAATTCTATAATAAATACTACTTTTGCACAATTGCTGGCAATTCGCACAAAAGTAGGTTAATATGGAGTGGTTACACACCTTGTTCTTCGGCAGCGGCATCGCCCATGCCGTGCTGACCTTCGCATTGGTCATCACCATCGGCATTTTGCTCGGAAAAGTCAAAATCGGCGGCATCTCGCTCGGAATCACATGGATTCTGTTCGTAGGTATCGTCCTGAGTCATTTCGGAATGACGGTGGACGGCGAGGTCAGGCACTTCGTGCAGGAATTCGGGCTGATTCTGTTCGTCTTCTCGATCGGTCTGCAAGTCGGACCGGGATTTTTCGCATCGTTCAAGCACGGCGGCATGACGCTGGTCATGTGTGCCGTAGCGATCGTACTGCTGGGCGTGGCGACGGCCTATGTAGTTCATCTGGCGACGGGCACGCCGATTCCGACGATGGTCGGCATCCTTTCGGGCGCAGTGACCAACACCCCCGGACTGGGTGCCGCGCAGCAGGCTTACACCGATGCGTTGGGAATCGAAGACCCCACGATCGCGCTGGGATACGCCGTGGCTTATCCGCTCGGCGTCGTGGGCATCATATTCACGATGATCTTCATCCGCTACGCCC
>ERZ857955.1483-NODE-1483-length-18301-cov-3.011290_pt1 | contig 18301 bp, 20 predicted proteins | sample MGYA00519956_ERZ857955 | MGnify/ENA primary metagenome ERZ857955 (study PRJEB31778, sample SAMEA3449378) | human gut metagenome | biome: human gut; feature: human-associated habitat; material: faeces | place: United Kingdom | collected 2010/2012 ...
CATCAACGAGGAGGCGGTCACCCTGGAGGACGTGTATGAGCCCTACCTGATGCAGATGGGCTTTCTGACACGGACCCCCAGGGGGCGCTGTGTGACCCGGCGGGCTTACGAGCATCTGGGAATAGCAGCTCCGGCAGAGGCTGGACTGGACCAGCTTTCCCTGTGAGCGGAGGATTTGTACGGCAGATTTTTCTGCGTGCAGAACTGCCCAAGAACTCTTATCTGAACAGGCTGCCTGTTGTGCGCTGGCTGCAGGCTGGCAATCGGCTGGAGTTTGACGCCCCCGTCACATTCCTGGTAGGGGAGAACGGTGCGGGGAAGTCCACGCTGCTGGAAGCGATAGCGGTGGCGCTTGGCTTTAATGCCGAAGGCGGGAGTCGGAATTTCCGCTTTTCTACACGGGAGACCCACTCGGAGCTGGGGGAATACCTTACAGTATCCCGTTCCCGGTATGCCAGGGACGGCTTTTTTCTGCGGGCTGAGAGCATGTATAATGTGGCTACCAGTATTGACCAGATGGATGAGGAACCTTCTTTTGGACCGAAGCTGATTGACAGCTACGGGGGTATTTCTCTTCACCGCCAGTCACATGGGAAGAGCTTTTTGGCTCTGGTACAAAACCGCTTTGGGGGCGAGGGCATCTATCTGCTGGACGAGCCGGAAGCCGCGCTGTCGCCCTCTCGCATTTTAACTCTGATGGGTCAGCTTCACCTGTTGGTACGGAAACATGCGCAGTTTATTATCTCCACTCACTCGCCTATCCTGATGGCCTATCCTGAGGCCAGGATCTATCAGCTTTCAGAGAAGGGGATTGAGCAGGTGGAGTATCGGGAGACAGAGCATTACTGTCTCACCCGGCAATTTTTAAATGCGCCTGAGAAGATGATCTCCTATCTCCTTGACGATGCAGAGACTACATAGAGTCGAGTGCCATATCGTTGTCCTCTGCCATCCGCGGAGGGTAGTTTTTCCGCAGCAGTACAGTTCATTCTGCCGAACCATCGGCATGTAAAGGAGTTTACCTATATGGGCAAGTTATTTGGAACTGACGGGATTCGTGGTGTGGTCAACGCCGGTCTGGATGCCAGCTTGGCGTACAAGGTCGGCCTCGCTGCCGCCCAGGTCCTGACAGAGGAGAAGAAGGGGGAGCGCCCGCTCTTCACCATTGGAAAGGATACCCGTATTTCGTCCGATCTGTTGGAGGGAGCCCTAATCGCTGGACTCTGTTCGGCAGGAGCTGATGTGCTCCACCTGGGCGTTATTCCCACTCCGGCAGTAGCGTGGATTACAGTGGACAACGGGGCTGACGCCGGTATTGTTATCTCGGCCTCTCACAACCCTTTCGAGCACAACGGCATCAAAATTTTCAACGGCCAGGGCTTCAAGCTCTCTGATGAACTGGAGGGGAAAATTGAGGCAATCATCCTCTCTGGAGAGCAGATCCCCCTCAAGACCGGAAAGGAAATCGGGAAGGTGGTCTATGCCGACCAGAAGGAATCGGAGGACTATATCGATCACCTTGCTGCGACCATTGAAGATGAACTCGGCGGGCTGCGCATTCTGGTAGACTGCGCAAACGGTGCCGCCTCAACCACAGCGAGGCGGCTCTTTGACCGTTTTCCCGGCCTGCATACTGATATAATGAATGCCGACCCGGATGGGGTTAACATCAATGCCGGCTGCGGCTCCACCCATATGGAAGGGCTGAAGGCCATGGTAAAGGCGGGCAGTTACGATCTGGGGCTGGCTTTCGACGGGGATGCAGACCGCTGCCTTGCTGTGGACGAGAACGGAGAAGAGATCGACGGCGACCAAATCATGGCGGTCTGCGGTCTGGATATGAAGGCGCGCGGAAAATTATCCGGAAATGCCATCGTGGCTACGGTTATGAGCAACCTGGGCCTCCATGTTTTTGCCCGGGAACATGAGATAGAACTGCTCTGTACGGATGTGGGAGACCGAAACGTATTGGAGAAGATGCTGGAACGAGGACATGTCATTGGCGGCGAACAGTCAGGACATATGATCTTTCTTGACCATGCAACGACCGGCGATGGTCAGCTGGCAGCGCTCCAATTTCTCCAGCTCCTGCACCGTTCCGGGAAGACGGCTTCGCAGCTGGTGTCGTCCTGCCGCCGTTACCCCCAGATTCTTATCAATATCCCTGTTGCCGACAGCAGTCAAAAGACAGCCATTATGGCCTGGGAGGGCCTGTGGGAGGCTGTGCGCGCCGAAGAGGCCGCATTAGCCGGTTCAGGCCGGATTTTGGTGCGCCCTTCCGGCACGGAAGCGTTGATTCGGGTAATGGCCGAGGCCAAAACTGAGGAGGCAGCCAGAGGCACCGCTGAAAAATTGGCAAATGTGATAAAAAAATACCACTAAAAAGAGAAGAATTTGCATAAATGGCTTGACAAAGGGAAGGGCTTCCGCGTATAATAGGCAAGGAGATCAGCGATGGAATCATTTGTATCCCCGCAAGATGAGCTCACGGACGAGGCACTGTGTACGCTGGCCGCATCAGGCGACCGTATCGCAGAAGAAGTGCTTGTGATGCGATATAACCGCCTGGTGCGTATTTGTGCGCGTCCATACTTTTTAGCAGGCGGAGACAGCGAGGATTTGATTCAGGAAGGTATGGTGGGCCTGCTGGCCGCCATCCGGGAGTTCAACCCGGCCAAAGAGGCCGGCTTTCATACCTATGCGGCGGTCTGCATTAAGAACCGCCTCCGATCGGCAATCAAAGCAGCAGCGAGAGATAAACACACACCGCTCAACAACGGTATCTCATTCGAAACCCCTCTTTTTGACGGGAACGGCGATCATTATGCTTACAGCGCTTTCCACTCCGGCCTGGACAACCCAGAAGATTTAATCATCGGAAGGGAAGAGGCACAGGAGCGGATGGGGGCGCTGAGGGGCCAATTGTCCGGTTTCGAAGCGAAAATCCTCGGGTTGTATCTGAATGGATTGTCTTATTCCGAGATTGCACGCGAGGTCAACAGGTCCCCGAAATCGGTGGACAACGCTGTCCAGCGCATCAGGCGCAAATTGGCACAGCATCTTTCCTCAGGCGAAGTCAGCGAAAGCTGATCGCAATATTACAATGTCCCAGCATAATCGGTTGATTCCGGACCTGGGCAAACGAGCAAAGAGAGGGTATAATCATGTACGAAGACAAGACTCTGGTATGTAAGGAATGTGGTCAGGAGTTCGTGTTCACCGCTGGTGAGCAGGAGTTCTATGCCGAGCGCGGCTTCCAGAACGAGCCCCAGCGCTGCAAGGCCTGCCGTGATGCCCGCAAGGCTGCCTCCCGCGGCCCCCGCGAGTACTTCACCGCTACTTGCGCTGCCTGCGGCGGCGAGGCCAAGGTTCCTTTTGAGCCCAAGTCCGACCGCCCTGTGTACTGCAGTGATTGTTTTGCCCGTATGCGTGAAGAGCAGGGCTAATCGCTAAAAAAGTAAGAGGGATTATGTACAGGAAACGGCATGGCTTTGGCCATGCCGTTTTCCGTACTGCCATACTTTTGCTGAAAATTTTCTCTTGCCTGGGGGAAGATATATGACCATAAAAAAGCGGGTCCCTATCTATCTATTAGGTCTTTTGATCATGGCGCTTGGGATTGTTCTGATTAAAAAGTCGGAGTTGGGGATGTCTCCCATCAGCGCAATTCCATCTGCAGTTTCCAATATTACGCCTCTTACATTAGGTGAGATGACCATTCTATTTCAGCTCTTCTGTATTCTGCTTCAGATCTTAATCTTACGCCGCCTGACGTTGAAGGTAATTCTTCAGCTTCCGCTCTCCGTGGCTTTTGGGTACTTAATCGATCTCTATGTGTTTGTACTCCGCTTTGGGATCCTGCCGATATGGCTGCGAGGCGTGCTCTGTTTTGCGGGTATTTTCTGTACAGCGCTGGGAATCGTCATTATCGTAGGCATGGATCTGATGCTTCCGGCCCCCGATGCGTTCCTTCGGACAGTCAGCCAGCATCTCTGCCGCCCGTTGGGAACGGTAAAGATAATTGGCGACGTGACCTGGGTGGTAGCTGCCATTGTTATCGAGCTGCTCGCCTCCGGAATGGTGACTTCTGTAGGGGTAGGAACTGTGGCCTCTATGCTGTTGACTGGAAAATTTGTGAGCCTCTTAAGGCGACGGTTGCCCTTTCCAGCCCAAACGGCTACTGGGGAAGGCGCACCTGGATAAGACATCGGGTCACCCTACAGGTCTCTGCCGGCAAAACTTGATAAAGTTTTTGGAAGCATCAGCTTTCGCTTGCAAAACATAGGAAGATCGGATATACTACTTATATCCTAGATTTTTGGAGGTCTATCCAAATGGCTCAGATTACAAAAGATACCATTATCGGCGATATCCTGGACATCGCGCCCGAGACTGCCCCTATCTTTCTTTCTATCGGTATGCATTGTCTTGGCTGCCCCTCATCCCGTGGAGAGACTGTAGAGGAGGCTTGCATGGTTCACGGTGTGGACGTAGATGAGGTCCTGGCTAAAATCAACGCCGGGATTGGCGCCGCGAAGTAAAATGGCGAGAAAAAAGAGCGGCAAAGGCCGCTCTTTTTTCTTGGGTATCTCTGAGCGTGATCAGAGACCTTTGCCATATGTTGATTCAGTACATTCAAAAACACCTTTGGGAGGGAGGCGGAGCTATGCGACCTATTGAACTGACGCCCCGGCTGTTGTCTGTGGCTCATCTGGTACCTCTGGGAGCCCGTCTGGCGGATGTGGGGACCGATCACGCCTATCTGCCTGCCTATCTGCTTCAGCAAGGGATCATTGATGCTGCATTGGCAACTGATCTTCGCCCCGGGCCCTTGGAGCGTGCAAGACAGACTGCCGAACGCTGTGGCCTGACGGATCGCATCTCGTTCCGCCTGTGTGATGGACTGTCCGGAATTGCGCCGGAGGAGACTGATACAGTGGTGATTGCAGGTTTGGGTGGGGAGACGATCGCCGCCATTCTGGCGGCCGCCCCATGGCTGCGCAGAGGGGCGTGCCGCCTCATCCTTCAGCCTATGAGCGCCCAGGATGATCTGCGCCGCTGGCTGAATGAAAATGGCTTTCAGATCATTCAGGAGGTCCTGAGCAGGGAGGGGGACAAGCTCTATCTGGCCCTTCTGGCTGCTGCAGGCGAGGATTCGCCTATGACTCCGGCTGAGCTGTGGGCCGGACGCCAGTGCCCGGATATGGAGTCTCCGCTCCGCGGGGCATACCTCTCGGGTCTGCTGGAGAAAGCGGCGCGGGCCTTGAAAGGACTGCGCTGTTCCTCGCGGGAAGCTGACCAGAGGCGGCTGAAGGAACTAGAGGAGATCTACAGGGGACTGATTACAATGAAGGAGGAGTGGGACAAGTGGCAACCGTGAGAGAGGTCTATCAATATCTGGACGGACTGTCTCCGTTCTCTATCCAGATGGATTTTGACAACGCCGGTTTTTTGGTTGGGCGCGGGGAACAGAGCGCAGATAAAATTTTAGTCGCGCTGGACATTACCGAGGAGGTGGCCACTGAAGCGGCCAGACTGGGCGCCGGGCTTATCGTCTCTCACCATCCGGTCATTTTCCATCCGGTCCGGGCGATTACTGACTCCGATCCCACAGGAAGGGTCCTGCTTATGCTGGCTGAACAGAAGATCGCCGCTATCTGTGCCCATACCAATTTGGACGCAGTGTCAGGGGGAGTCAATGATGCGCTGGCCGCCAAGCTCGGATTAGAGGAGCTGGAACTGCTCCAGCCGGCTGGTATAGACGCCTCTGGACGCCCCTATGGTATCGGAAGGGTCGGCATGGTAAAAGGGGCGCCGGTCTATGCCCCGGCCTTTGCCGCATTTGTAAAAGAGACTTTGGGCGCCAATGGGGTACGCTATGTAGACGCTCACCGCCCTGTCCGCCGGGTGGCTGTTGGGGGTGGGGCCTGCGGCGACATGATTACCGATGCATTATCCCTTGGCTGTGATACCTTTGTAACCGCCGACGTGAAGTACAACGGCTTTCTGGATGCCGCTGCGCTGGGCATCAATCTCATAGATGCCGGACATTTTCCCACGGAGAACGTGGTGATCCCTGTGCTCTGCAGATGGCTCGCTTCCGGGTTTCCTAATGCAGAAATTATTTCCTCTCAATGCCATAAAGAGGTCTTTTCCTACGCCTGAGGGGTTGTCAAGCGGGAATGAAAGTGATAGAATAATTGCGCTAACTTTCGAGAAGGGAACGATACTATGTCAGGACATTCCAAATGGCACAATATCCAGAAGACGAAGGGCGCGGCTGACGCCAAACGTTCTCAGATATTCACCAAGATCGCCCGCGAGATGATTGTAGCGGTCAAGACCGGCGGCAGCGGAGATCCTGCTAACAACTCCCGCCTGGCCACCGTGATTGCAAAGGCCAAGGCCGCCAATATGCCAAACGACAATATTAAACGCACCATTGACAAGGCCTTGGGGTCCGGCAATGCCGACGCCTATGAGAATGTCACATATGAAGGCTACGGCCCCTCTGGTGTGGCCGTCATTGTAGACGCGCTGACAGACAACCGCAATCGAACCGCACCTGAGGTGCGCCATCTGCTGGATAAGTATGGCAAGGGCCTGGGGGCTACCGGCTGCGTCTCATGGTCCTTCGATCGCAAGGGCGTGATTGTCATCGAGAAGGAAGATCTGGATGAGGATACCGTCATGATGGACGCTCTGGACGCCGGCGCTTCCGACATGGAGGCCGATGACGAGTGCTTTGAGGTGACCTGTGAGCCTGACGTATTCAACGACGTAGTCTCCGCTCTGGAGGAAAAGGGATATGTCTTCGCCTCCGCGGAAATTGACATGGTGCCTCAGAACTATGTCAAGCTGGAGAATGAGGACGACATCAAGAATATGGAGAAGCTCATCGATCTGTTGGAGGAGAACGACGACGTCCAGAATGTCTGGCACAACTGGGATAACGAGGGCTAAAATATGCTGCGCAGAAGAGATGAGCAGATTCGGAAAGAACTGCCTGCGTTTAAGGGCGGAAAAGGCGCCGTTCAAGCTTCTGTCCTGCTTACCTCGGAGGAACTGCTTGGAAAAGGGCGTGTATTCAACTGCATGGTATTGGAGCAGGGCAGTTCTATCGGTCCCCACACCCATGAGGGAGACGCTGAGATTTTTTATATTCTCAGTGGCCGTGGAGTGGCTCATGACGACGGCAGGGAAGTGGTGCTGGAGCCTGGAGATCTGCTCTATACCGGGGATGGACATTCCCATGACCTGCGCAACGACGAGGCCGATCCGCTGGAGTTTTTGGCGGTGATTCTCTATACATAATACATAAGTGTAAAGATATAAGGTCCGCACTCCTGTTGCAGGAGTGCGGACCTTGCCGTTTTATTGACTGAGTGGGTGCTTGGCAACAAATTTTTTCACGTTTAACAGCAGCATCAGGAGGATTGCAATAACAAATAGAATACCGGAGATGAGATAGGCCCCCTGAAGAGAGCCTCCGGTCAGGATCATGCCAAAGGCGATGACAGAGAACCCGGACATGCGCCCTGCGGTAAAAATGATGGTCAGCGGGGTTTGGGCCTTCATGAAGTCGGCCTAGCCAAAGAGCGAAGCTCACAGGGAGACAGGCCAGTTGGCAGCACCGCCGATACACCGGTAGAACAGGAAGATAGAGAGAAACCTGATAGGCACATTATAGTTGAAGGCGGCAGCGGATGTGGTAAAATTTGGGTTCGTCGTTCTGTTTGCAAGGTTGTCCCGCAGCTACTCCAGAGGGTATTGCTGCCAGAGTACCCTGACGCCGGGGTGATGTCTGTGGAGTGACAGAGTGAGTACCAGAGTGAGATGCCGAATTTCCATAGGGTTCCCTCCTCACCGGCAAATATATAAAAGGGCGCCTCCAACAGGAGCACGCCCTTTTTTCTAAAAAATGCAAGCAAGCCTGTAAGCCGGGTTCTGTCCTTTAAGACAGCCATCTATCTAGGCACGCTGTTGCCGGCGTGCTCCAGCCGCCTCCTCGGAGCGGTCGGGCCAACCACATGCTCCTCCACGGCGTTGCTCCGGATAGAGTTTACAGCGACGGACGCTTCCACGCCGTCGGATGGTCTCTTACCTCCATCTTTCCACCCTTACCGCGCCGGTGCGCGGCGGTTTATCTCTGTTGCACTTTTCCTGGGGTCGCCCCCGGCGGGTGTTACCCGTTATCCTTGCCCTATGGAGCCCGGACTTTCCTCACGTGCAGGCCTTTCGCCCCGCCCGCGCGGCTGTCCAGCTTACTTGCAGGGGTATTGTAACGGATTTCACTGCAATTGTCAATTGGAGAAGGTCAATGTTTCGGCGCACTAAAACGGTCGCTTAACGGAAAATACCAGATGAGGCATCTCAAAACCATAGTAGTGTTTGACAAACGAGGTTTTTACCGTCATGCCATTTCGCGCGGCTACCCTCTGCGATGCGCCATTATTATCGCGGATAATGGAATAGACCTCGTCAGCCTGCAGCGTCTCAAACGCATATTCTTTACAGGCAACGGCTGCTTCTGTGGCATATCCGTGGTGCCAGAAGGCCTTTTGAAACAGATACCCAACTTCCAACACCTGCCCGCCGGGAACCTGTTGCATTGTGAGCCCGCACTGCCCAATCATTTCGTTGGTCTTTTTCAGAATAGCAGCCCACAGGCCGAATCCATAGATACGGTAACGGGAGATCTGACGATCCAGCCATTCCTGAACTTCATTATCGGTGAAGGCGTGCTCATAGGCGTACATGACCTCCTCATCCTGCAGGATTTTACACAGTGCCTCATAATCTCCCTGGTTCATTTCCCGCAGATAGAGCCGGTCTGTCTCGATGATCAAGATTGAATCCTCCTTATGTTTATACGCTCACAGTATTTTTTCCATCCCGATTTTCTGGATTTCAAGGCCTGCTTTTTCATAAAATTTTACGGCATCCACATTGCCGGCCCAAACATTAAGGGTTACATTATAGCAGCCGGTCTTCTTGGCATAATCTAAAACAGATTCATATAGGGCTTTCCCGATATGGGTGCCTCGAGCGCTCTCATCGACACATAAATCATCGATATAGAGGGTCTTGATGTCTGTCATATTATTGTGATTGATATATTGCTGGTGTACACAAAATGCGTAACCCAAAGTATCGCCGTCTCTTTCCGCAACAAAGACCGGTCTCTTGCCGTCCGCTATGATTTCTTTTAGTTCTTCATCGGTGTATTTCTTTGCACCGGCCTTAAACAAGTCAGGGCGGACATCGCTATGTACCTTATGCACCTCAAAAAGCAATTTGCTGATGACAGGAATATCGCGCTCTTTTGCACGACGTACTGCTACTTCACCCATGGACATCCTAATCTCCTCCCAAAGTTCCAAGTCTGTAAATGAGATTATACCATAAGCGGCAATTCCGTCACAAGGCATATGAGTGGACGTACCGGTAACTTCGATTAGATACCCCTCAAGGCAGACGATCTCCGCCGCTTTCGATTGAAATTTTTCCTTACATGGGATATAATACATTGGTTAAACTGACGCAAGGGAGGAACATGCGTATGAGTTCCACCATTCAAAGCTATCTGGCCGCCCTGCGCGGCAAACGGGTTGCAGTTGTCGGGATTGGAGTTTCCAATACCCCGCTGATCAAGATGCTGCTGCGTTCCGGTGTGGAGGTATCCGCCTGCGACAGGCGCGTCCGGGAGGACTTTGCCGGCCGCGCGGAGGAGCTGGAGAGTCTTGGGGCAGTGCTGTATCTGGGGGAGGACTACCTGGAGCACCTGGAGGGCGCAGATGTCATTTTCCGTACGCCGGGCCTGCGGCCTGACGTACCTCAGCTGGAGGCCGCCAGAAAGCGGGGGGCCGTGATTACCTCAGAGATGGAGGCGTTCTTTGAGGTCTGTCCCTGTACGACTGTCGCTGTTACTGGCAGCGATGGGAAGACCACCACCACCACTATCATCGCCGGGCTCCTGAAAGCCGCCGGAAAGACTGTCTATGTAGGTGGAAATATTGGAAAGCCTCTGCTGCCCGATGTGGACGGCATGGAAAAAGGGGATATTGCCGTATTGGAGCTCTCCTCTTTCCAGCTTATGACCATGGACAGAAGTCCCAACGTAGCTGTGGTCACCAATCTGGCCCCCAACCACTTGGATGTGCATAAGTCCATGAGCGAGTACATCGCTGCAAAGGAGCATATCTTCACGTATCAATCGCCGGGAGATCTGGCTGTCTTCAATCAGGACAATGAGATTACCCGGCAGTTTGCCGCTGCCGCCAGGGGGCGGGTAACCCTTTTCAGCCGCCGTGAGGAATTGAAAGCGGGGGTCTTTGTCCGCCAGGGTGCAATTTGGGCCGCCGATGGCGCTCAGGAACGGGAGGTGCTGCCCCTCTCCGACATTCTGCTGCCAGGTGAGCACAATGTAGAGAATTATATGGCGGCAATTGCCGCCGTAGCGGGTTTTGTCCCCGATGAGACCATCCGCGCCTTTGCCAAAAAGTTTGGCGGCGTGGAGCACCGCATTGAGCTGGTGCGCACACTGAACGGCGTGCGCTACTATAACGACTCCATCGCCTCCAGCCCCACCCGCACCATCGCTGGATTGCGTTCCTTCCCGAATAAAGTTATCCTGATCGCCGGTGGATATGATAAGCATATCCCCTTTGATGTGTTGGGGCCTGAGATAAGAGAGCATGTAAAGGCACTTTTCCTCACAGGGGATACCGCTGGGAAAATCCGATCCGCCGTGGAGGGAACTTCCGGTTATACCGGAGACAATCCGCCCATAACAGAGATTGACGACTTTGATGAGGCCGTTCTGGCCGCGCACCGTCTGGCACAGCCCGGCGATGTGGTCATTCTCTCGCCTGCCTGTGCCTCTTTTGACCGGTTTAAGAATTTTATGGAGCGAGGGGCGGCATTCAAAAAGATTATCTATGAATTGTAGAGGAGTGAAGCACTTGAATATGCGTGAAGTGCTGGGGCGGCTCTCAGCTCAGGCCGGCCCTTCCGGCTTTGAGACGCCTGTGGCACAGTTGGCTGTCGAACTGATGCGCCCTCTGGTGGACGAGGTGTCTGTCGACCGTATGGGCAATGTGGTAGGAATACGCCGCTGCGGAAAGCCGGGGGCAAAGCACCTGCTGCTGGACGCACATTTGGATGAGATTGGACTCATTGTCACCGGTGTGGAGGACGGCTTTCTGGCCTTTCGATCCATCGGGGGGGTGGATCCCAGGATGCTGCCCGACCGGGAGCTTACGATTCTGACCAATCCCCCTATTCTGGGGGTTGTGGCCTGCCTTCCTCCACACGTACAGAAGGCGGGCGACAGTAAAACGGCCATTCCCATCAGCGATCTGCGTATCGATATAGGCATGGGGCAGGAAGCGGCCGCAGAGACCGTGCCCATCGGAACGCCAATTGTTTTCCGGGGAGGCTGCGCTCCGCTGGGGGCGGACAAGCTCTGCGGAAAGGCCATGGACGACCGATCCTGTTTTGTAACCCTGCTCAGGACACTGGAACTCTTAAAGGACAAGCGGCTGGACGTGGATCTCTATGTCATGGGCAGCACCCGTGAGGAGGTCTCGGGGGCGGGGGCAAAGACCGGAATCTTCTCCATTGATCCCGACTGGTGCGTGGCTGTAGACGTAACCCACGGCAAGACCCCGGACGTGTCATCCAAGGATTATACGCTGGAGCTGGGGGGCGGTCCCGCTATTGGCGTGGGGCCCAATATGACCCGCTGGATGACCCGGCGTATGATTGAAAAGGCTGAAGGGAAGAAAATCCCCTATCAGCTGGAGGTCATGACAGGGCACACCGGAACCAACGGCTGGGGGATGCAGATCAGCCGGGAAGGGGTGGCTACCTCGGTGGTCTCTCTGCCTCTGCGCTATATGCACAGTCCCATTGAGGTGCTGGAAGTGGAAGATATGGAGCGCACCGCGGCATTGCTGGCCGCATTTGCGGAGGGACTGGGAGAGGAGGCTGAATCGCTGTGCTGAATCTGGTGAAGGAGTTGTGCAGGCTGCCCGGCGTCTCCAGCTGGGAGGAGCCGGTCCGCGCGTTTATTCGGGAGCGGGTGGCGCCCCACGCCGACCAGCTTCGGGTGGACGCCCTGGGGAACCTCATTGTTTTTAAAAAAGGGAAGAAGTCCACTGGGAACAAGCTGCTGTTGGCGGCTCATATGGACGAAGTCGGGCTGATGATCAAGCAGATTACCGACGAGGGGTATCTAAAATTCGACGCTGTAGGCGGAATTGACCGCCGGGTACTGCTGGGAAAGCGAGTCCTGGTTGGAGAGAAGGGCGTTCCCGGTGTAGTAGGCCTCAAGGCCTATCACCTGGTATCCGAAGAAGAGGAGAAGACGGTCCCTAAGCTGGAGGATTTTTATCTGGATATCGGAGCAAAGAACAGGGAGGCCGCCGCATCCCAGGTCGCGCTGGGCGACTGTGCCGTCTTTGACAGCGACGCCGTGGAGTTTGGCGCAGGGATGCTCAAAGCAAAGGCGTTGGACGACCGGGTGGGCTGCGCCGTTATGATGAAGCTGATCGAGGAAGATCTGCCTTTGGACTGTACTTTCGCCTTCACGGTGCAGGAGGAGGTGGGTACCCGGGGAGCGTTTGGTGCGGCCTTCTCCGTGGAGCCCGAAATCGCCCTGGTGCTGGAGACCACCACCGCTGCAGACCTGGCCGGCGCCCCCGGGCATAAGCAGGTCTGCGCGCTGGGGAGAGGACCGGTAGTCCCCTTTATGGATGGGGGATCCGTAGCTGACCGGAGGCTCTATGAGCTGATGCGGGAGCTGGCTGAGCAGGACGGGATTCCTTGGCAGACCAAGCATTACCTGGCCGGTGGAAACGACGCCGCCGCCATCCAGCGCACCAAGGCTGGAGTGAGAACTGTGGTGATGAGCGCAGCCGTGCGGTATCTCCACGCTCCGGCCAGTGTGGCCTGTATCCAGGATTTAGACGATATGTTAAAGCTGGCGCGGCTCTTCCTGAAAGCCGTGGCCGAACGGGAGGACATTTGAGATGGAAATTTTGAAAACCCTTCAGGCCCTCAACGCCTGTCACGGCCCATCGGGAGATGAACGCGGCGTTGCTGCCGCCATTGAAAAGCTGGCGTCTCCCTATGTAGATGAGTGTTTCTCCGACACACTCGGTAATCTGATCTGCCACAAAAAAGGAAACGGCCCCAAGGTGATGTTTGCCGCTCATATGGACACCATCGGTCTGATTGCCACCCATATTGATGAAAAGGGCTTTGTGCACTTTGGCAAAGTGGGGGGACTGTACACGCACAGCGTTCTCCACATCCCGGTTCGCTTCCGCAACGGCATACGCGGCCTGGTCTCTCTGGATGAGGGCGTCGAGCCCAAAAACGCCAAGCTGGACGATCTCTATATCGACATCGGCGCTGAAAGTGAGACCCAGGCGAAAGCGATGATACAGGTGGGAGATACTGCCATATACGATCTGCCCGCCTTTGCGGCGGGGAACCGTGTGGTCTCCCCATATCTGGACAACCGGATCTCCTGTGTGGCGCTTCTGATGGCTATGGAACGGCTGGAGAGGAGCGGCAACGATCTCTATTTTGTCTTTACCGTCCAGGAGGAATTGGGACTTCGCGGGGCCAGGACGGCGGCCTATGGCATTGACCCCGATTACGGTATCGCTGTGGATGTGACGCTTACCGACGACGAGCTGGGTGCAAAGCACAGCGCCAGCAGTATTCTGGGCGGCGGGGCGGCCATCAAGGTGATGGACAGCTCGGTGATCTCCCACCCCGTTGTGGTGGAGAAGCTCTCTGCACTGGCTGTGGAACGGGGCATCAAGGCCCAGCGGGACGTCATCCGCGGCGGAGGTACCGACGCAGGAGCGATCCACCAGACCCGCTCCGGTGTGTACACTGGCGGGATCTCCGTGCCCTGCCGCTATACGCACTCACCGGTGGAAATGGCCGACAGGGGCGACGTAGAGTCCTGCGCAGCTCTGATTACAGCCTTTGCCGAGGCGAAGCTGGACGTATGAGCAGGAAGCTGGATATCAGATAGAAAACAGATAAAGGATTTCAGGATATGGCGATAGAGATAAGTGAGCGCGTGCGCACGCTTGCGCACCAGGCCCAGGCAGAGCTGACCGGACAATTCGGACAAATTGACGCAGTTGCGGAGGAAAATGTCCAAAAGGTACTCTCCGCATTTCAAAAACACCGGGTGGCCGACGCCTATTTTGCCGGTACCACCGGTTACGGATACGATGACATCGGCCGGGACAAGCTGGATGAGATCTATGCCGATATCTTTGGCACGGAGGACGCCCTGGTTCGCATCGGCTTTGTCAATGGCACCCATGCCATCACCTGCGCCCTCTTCGGAGCGTTGAAGCCCGGGGACGTGCTTCTCTCCGCCGTGGGCGCGCCCTATGATACCCTCCTGGGTGCGATAGGCGTGGCCGACAAGGGACCAGGTTCCCTGAAGGATTACGGCGTGACCTACCGGCAGGTGGATCTGAAGGCGGATCGGCCTGACCTGGAGGGACTGGCCGAGGCCGCAAAGGATCCAAGGGTAAAGGCCGTCCTCATCCAGCGCTCCAAGGGTTACTCCACCAGAGCCTCCCTCTCCGTGGAGGAGATTGGGGAGATGTGCCGGATCGTCAAGGGGGTCAACCCAGGCGCGGCGGTGCTGGTGGACAACTGCTACGGGGAGTTCGTGGAGACCAGAGAACCCACCCAGGTCGGAGCCGATCTGGTGGTGGGCTCTCTGATTAAAAATCCCGGCGGCGGTCTGGCCCCCACAGGGGGCTATCTCGCAGGGCGGCGGGATTTGGTGGAGGGGGCAGCCATGCGCCTGACCTGCCCTGGCATCGGAAAAGAGTGCGGCTCCACACTGGGAAACAACCGGGCTCTCTACCAAGGGCTGTTCCTGGCCCCCCACACGGTGGCTCAGGCGGTCAAAACGGCTGTCTTTGCGGCAAAGATGATGGAACTGCTGGGCTATCGCACCGAGCCCCGCTCCGACCAAATCCGGCACGATATTATTCAGATGATCCACTTCGGTGCCCCAGAACCGCTCAAACAATTTTGCCGCGGCATTCAATTCGGCGCACCGGTGGATTCCTATGTCACACCGGAACCCTGGGATATGCCCGGGTATGACTGCCAGGTCATTATGGCCGCCGGAGCTTTTATTCAGGGGGCCTCTATTGAGTTGTCCTGCGATGCTCCCATGCGTGAGCCGTACACCGCGTATCTTCAGGGCGGACTGACCTATGAGTCGGGGAAGCTGGGGATTATGCTGGCAGTGGAGGAGCTGCTGAAAGGGCAGGGGTAGGGACTTGCGCCGTACCATCTCCCACGTCATAGGTCAAGCTGAAAAACGCATAGACTTCTCCCGGGGAGGTGGAGCTATGTTGCGCAGGCGGTTTGGATCCAGCCGGCTCCGTTTTCGGGGCCGGGCCGCCCCAAGGAGTGGCTGCCGCGCACCCTTTCTGCTCTCCGCAGCCCTTGGGATTGGATTGGCTCTGGTTTGTATCTGGGCTTTTGACGCATCCATCCGGCCGGTGCTGGTGGATATGGCTACTGCCAAAACCAGGAATGTTGTGACTGAAATTGTAAATCGCTCAGTTGAAGACTCTTTGGCGGAACAGACCTTGGGCTATGATGATATGGTAACACTCCAGACCGACAGCAGCGGACGCATTACCGCTATGACGACAAATACCGTTCAGCTCAATGCTCTGCGGACCGAGATTTTGGGTCAGGTGGTGGAACAGGTAGATGACCTGGATGCTGAACAGCTTGGAATTCCCCTGGGAAATTTGACCGGGCTATCTTCAGTATCGGGCTGGGGCCCTACGGTCCCAGTGCGTGTGGTAGCGGTGGCGCACTCCGACGCAGCGTTTGAAAATACCTTTTCCGCCGCTGGCATTAATCAAACGCTTCATCAGGTGATGCTGGATATCACAGTTACTGTTCGTATCCTCATCCCCGGTGAAACAGTAGAAACTGTCATCGATACCCGCGTCTGTGTCGCCGAGACGGTTGTAGTAGGGGAGGTACCGGGAACTTATTTGGAGCTTCCGGGCTCATCGCAATGAAACTGCAAAGTCTTTTTCTTGTATCACATGGTAGATTGGGACAGAGAGAGAAAGAGGACCCTGTATCTATGGACGTATTATTGTGGTATGGCGAGATTACCTGGGACTATATCAAACAGATGCTGCCCTGTGCTGCCGGGGCTGCGGCCGTCTTTTTCTGCCTGCTGCCCTGGCGCAGAAAAAGGCTGTCCGCCAAGATGCTCCGCAGCCTTCCGATCCGTGAGACAGCCCTGCTGCTTTTTGTCCTATTCTGTGCGGGGCTCGCAGCGCTGACCTTATTTCCGTCCAACTTCTGGGGCAGCCTGCTGAACGGATCGCCGCTGCCGCCCTTCACACCGGCTGATAATGGCTTTTATTCCAAAATCAATCTTCTGGATGTGCTGGCGTCTGGGGGGAGCTGGGCGCTGTTCATGCTGCTGGGAAATGTGATTATGTTTATGCCATTAGGCTTTTTTCCAGCTCTGCTGTGGCGCAGGCCGCGCTGGTGGAAGTCCACAGTCATTGCAACCTGCGCTTCCTGTTTTGTGGAGTGTGTACAGCTTTATGTGGGGCGCAGCAGCGATGTCAATGACATTATCCTCAATGGGCTGGGCGGATTAGCCGGATACGGCCTCTACCGCCTGCTCCGGGGGGCCGCTCTAAACTGGGTTCAAAAATTCAATTGTACAGAGGTGGACTCCTCTCATGGATGATCGACAGGAAATTGAGGCGCTCCGCGCCGAGCTGGAGCGCGCAAACTATGAATACTACGTCATGGACAACCCCAGTATGTCCGACTACGACTTTGATCACAAGCTTCGGCGCTTGGAGGAGCTGGAGGCGGATCACCCCGAGCTGATAACGCCCGATTCTCCCACACAGCGGGTGGGAGGCAAGGCCGCCGAAGGGTTTCAGGAGGTTGTCCACCGGGTTCCGCTGGAGAGCCTTCAGGATGTCTTCAGTCTGGAGGAACTGGAGGAATTTGACCAGAGAGTGCGTACCGCTCTGGAGGACGGTACGGTGGAATACGATGTGGAGCCCAAAGTGGACGGCCTGTCTGTGGCATTGGAGTACCGGGACGGTCTCTTTGTCCGGGGAGCCACTCGGGGCGACGGGCAGGTCGGAGAAGATGTGACAGAAAATCTGAAAACCATTAAGTCCATCCCTCTGCGGCTGCCCGAGTCTCTGCCGAGCCTCATCGTGCGGGGAGAAGTTTTTATGCCCAAGCAGGTCTTTGAGGCCTTGAATCAAGAGCGTGAGCTCAGTGGGGAATCCCTTTTTGCCAATCCAAGAAATGCTGCGGCCGGGTCCATGCGTCAGCTGGATCCCAAAATCGCCGCTGCACGTCAGCTGGATATTTGTGTTTTTAATATTCAGTGGTCAGAAGGAAAGCAATTTTCAACCCACACAGAGACACTGAAATACTTGGAGCAGCAGCGCTTTAAAGTGATTCCACATTACACATGTGGCAGTGCAGAAGAGGCGGCACGGCTCATTCAAAAGATGGGAGATGAGCGGGAAAATTTCAGCTTTGATATTGATGGCGCTGTTGTAAAGTTAAATAACCTGTCAGACAGAGAAAAGCTGGGAAGTACAGCAAAATTTCCGCGCTGGGCAGCCGCCTATAAATATCCGCCGGAGCAGAAAGAGTCGGTGGTAGAGGAAATCATTGTTCAGGTCGGTAGAACGGGCGTCTTAACGCCTAAGGCGGTTGTAAAGCCAGTTCGCCTTGCAGGTACGACTGTTATCAATGCCACGCTTCACAATCAGGATTTTATCTCGGAGAAGGATATTCGGATTGGGGATACCGTGCTGGTGCAGAAGGCGGGGGAGATCATTCCGGAAATTGTCTCAGTCGTCAAGGAGAAACGGCCGCCGGAGAGCAAGCCCTATCGTCTGCCAGAGCATTGTCCGGTCTGCGGCGCTCCGGTGAAGAGGGATGAGGACGGCGCTCATATCCGCTGTACAGGCGCAGAGTGTCCGGCCCAGCTGCTGCGCCATCTGGTCCACTTTGCCTCTCGGGATGCGATGGATATTGAAGGGCTGGGACCTGCGGTTTGTGAGGCTCTGGTAGGTGCCGGCATGGTGCGTGGCCCAGGCGATCTTTATCAGCTGATGCCTGAAGCTGTAGCCAAGTTGGAGCGTATGGGAAAGAAGTCGGCCGAAAATTTGGTGGCAGCTATTGAGCGCTCCAAGGAAAATGACTTATCCAGGCTTCTCTT
>ERZ857955.1494-NODE-1494-length-18180-cov-6.266814_pt1 | contig 18180 bp, 18 predicted proteins | sample MGYA00519956_ERZ857955 | MGnify/ENA primary metagenome ERZ857955 (study PRJEB31778, sample SAMEA3449378) | human gut metagenome | biome: human gut; feature: human-associated habitat; material: faeces | place: United Kingdom | collected 2010/2012 ...
TAATATGAAAAATGGAGAACTATATAAATTCATTATTTTCAATAAATCACGCTTTGCAAAATGGTTTCAAGAGTATTCTCGATAAATACAAAGTGTCAAATTCCAGCTTGTGGGGATACTCACATTTTTTCCCGCCTATAGCCCCCTTTAAAAACAGATTGGCATCGCAAGGCAGTACGCCCCTTGCGGCGGCCAGAGGGCTGGCCGCCCTACACTCTACCCCCGAAACGTCCATACATAAACCAAAACCGGGCGGCTGCCGTAAAGATGGCAGCTGCCCGGTTCTATGATTGTATTGGTTTGGAATTTCTTTGGTTCTTTCTTTGTAAAGAAAGAACACCCGCCCCTTACTTTGCTCTTGCCTCGTGCATCGCGTTGATGCGCTTGCGCCAGAGGCGCGGGGCAAAAAGGGCCAGCATCGGGTAGAGCTCCAGACGGCCCGCCAGCATGTCAAAGGCCAGCAGCAGCTTGGCCGGAGCGGAGAAATCCGCAAAGCTGCCCATCGGACCGACCATCTCAAGGCCGGGACCGACGTTGTTCAAGCAGGTCGCGACGGATGTAAACGTCGTCACCAGATCGAACCCGTCCAGCGAGAGGAGCAGCACCGACAGCGTCAGCAGCAGCATATAAATGTTGAAATAGTTGTGCACACCGCGCAGCGTCTTTTCGTCCAGCGGTTTGCCCTCAAAGCGGACCGTCGTCACGGCATGGCTGTGCAGCATCTTGTTCAGGTCCTGCCGTGCCGCCTTGAAAAGGATGATGACGCGCGATACTTTCAAGCCGCCCGCCGTCGAGCCCGCGCATGCGCCCACAAACGTCAGGATCACGATCACGATGCGGGAGTAGGTCGGCCAGAGGTTGAAGTCCGCCGTGGCGTAGCCGGTGGTCGTGACGATGGACGACACCTGGAAGAACGCCGTGCGCAGCGCCGTGCCGACACTGTCGTACATACTCGCGATGTTCGCCGTGATCGTCAGCGTCGAGAATGCGACGATGCCTAAGTAGACGTGCATCTCCTCGGAGGCGAACGCCTCACGGAAATGACGCAGCAGCAGGAAATAATACAGGTTAAAGTTAATGCCGAACAGCAGCATGAACACGCCGATGACGATCTCAAAATACGGGCTGTTGTACGCGCCGACGCTCAGCGCCTTGTTGCTGAAGCCGCCCGTGCCCGCCGTGCCGAACGCATGAATGAGCGCGTCAAACAGCGGCATACCGCCCGCGCAGAGCAGAATCGTCTCGATGACGGTCATGACCAGATAAATGGCATACAAAATCTTTGCGCTGTCGCTCAGCTTGCTGGAAATTTTTCCGCAGGTCGGGCCGGGGACCTCGGCGCGCATCAGGTGCATGGCACGGCCATCGGTCATGGGCAGCACGGCCATGGCAAAGACCAGCACGCCCATGCCGCCGATCCAGTGGGAAAAGCTGCGCCAGAACAGCGTGCCGTGGCTCAGCGCCTCGACGTCGGTCAGAATTGTCGAGCCTGTCGTCGTAAAGCCCGAGACCGTCTCAAAAAAAGCATCGGCAAAGGACGGTATCTCGCCGGAGATGACAAACGGCAGTGCGCCGAAAACCGACATCAGCACCCAGACAAGCGCTACGATGGCCAGGCCGTCACGGGCGTAGATTTTCGTGTTTTGGGGGGTGCGCAGGCTGGTTATCAGGCCCAGCGCCAGCACGATCAGCGTCGGCCACAGGAAGGAAAGCACAACGCTCCACTCGCCGTAGATGGCGGCGCAGCCCATGGGAAAGAGCATGAGGGCTGCTTCGATCAGGAAGATGCGCCCCAGCACAAACCCTACCATTTTATAGTTCATGGCTGCGTCCTCACTTTACAATGTCGCGCAGCGAGTGCAGCGTTGTGTCGGTGGTGACGATGACGACATCGTCGCCCTCCTGCAGGGCATCGTTGCCGGACGGGATGACCGTCTGGCCATTGCGGCGCACGATGCCCGCCACCAGCAGCCCCTTGCGCAGGGTCAGATCCTTCAGCGGTACGCCGATGAACGGCAAACCCGGCGCAACGTTGAATTCCAGCGCCTCCACGCGCCCGCCCACCAGACGGTGCAGCGTCTTGATGTTCTCCGACTCAAAGCTGTTCTGCATGGCGCGGACGTACATGGCAATGGACTCCGACGTGACCGACGCCGTGGAGACGACGCTGTCCACCATCCCCTTGGCAGCGGCCAGCTCGGCGAAGGACTCGCGGTTGATCTTGGCCACGACCTTGCAGGAGTTTATCTGGGAGGCGTACATCGCCAGAATGATGTTTGTTTCGTCCAGGCCGGTCAGCGCCACAAAGGCGTCCATATCGGTGATGCGCTCCTCACTCAGCAGCTCGGCATCCGCACCGTCGCCGTGGATGACCAGCACGCCGGGGAACTTCTCGCTCATCTCCTGGCAGCGGGCCGCATCGCTGTCGATGACGGTCACCCGCTTCTGGATGTCCTGCAGCTCCTTGACCAGATAGTAGGTCATCCGGCTTGCACCGACGATCATGACGTTGCTGGCCTTGGCCTTGAACAGGTTCAGCTTGCGGAAGAAGGATTCCAGATCCCGGGCCGAGGCCGTCAGGTAGATCTTGTCCCCGGCCCGCAGCGTAAACATACCCGTGGGGATGATCGTCTCGCTGCCGCGGGCGACGGCGCAGATCAGAATTTTGACCCGGATGTTGCGGTACAGGTCCGACAGCTGCAAGCCCACCAGCGGGTTGTCGTCGGCCAGGCGGTACTCGATCAGCTCAAACCGCTGGCGGCAGAATTGCTCACGTTTGATGGCAGACGGGAAACGCAGCACGCGGGCGATCTCACGCGCCGTGGCTTTTTCCGGGTTGACGAACATCGACAGACCAAGGTCATCGCGCATAAAGCGCAGCTGCTTCTCATACTCCGGGTTGCGGATACGCGCAATCGTGTGCTGCGTACCCAGCTTTTTGGCGACGAGGCAGGCCAGGATGTTGCTCTCATCACTGGACGTTGTGGCGATCAGCAGGTCTGCGCCGTCCTCAAACGCCTCCCTCTGCACGTCATAGCAGCCGCCGTTGCCGACCAGACCGCGCACGTCATAGATATTGACAATGTCCTCGATCAGGTCAGGGTTTTGGTCGATGACGACGATGTCGTTATTTTCCGCCGTAAGCTGGGCGGTCAGGGCACGGCCAACCTTGCCGAGGCCGACGACCACGATTCTCATACGAATGCTCCATTTCTCTTCAGCCCCTTGCCTCCCTCTGGGGGGGAGGTGGCCCCGCAGGGCCGGAGGGAGAGAGGCGTACCATGGCCCGAAGCGCTCCGGGCCATGGCAAGGCTCTCTCCCCCACCCGCTGCGGCGGGAGCCCCCTCCCAGAGGGGGCCAAGGGAGTATCCACAAGCAAGACTTGTACAGTATTAAGCCCATTATAGCAAAGCGGGCAGAAAAAGCAATAGGACACTTTTACGGAACGTCCAGGTTTTTTTAAAAAATCCGCAATTTTGTGCTGTGCAGGGCAAATTTTTAGTTGACAAACGCGGGTTTACTTGTTATAATTAGATGCTGTGTGAAATCACACGGTTATCCTTGTCTTTTCCGTTAAAAGAGAAGGCCTAATGTCCAAAAGGAGGTGCACAGAATATGGCTAAGTACGAAACCATGATGGTTACCACCGCGAACCTCGACGAAGAGGCTTCCAACGCTCTGATCAACAAGTTCAAGAACCTGATCGCAGCGAATGGTACGATCGATTCTGTTGATGATTGGGGCAAGAAGCGTCTTGCTTACCCCATCAACGATGAGACCGAGGGTGTGTACACGGTGATCAGCTTCACCAGCGAGCCCGATTTCCCGGCTGAGCTGGACCGCGTTTTCAAGATCACCGAGGGCGTTCTTCGCAGCATGACTCTTGCTGTTGAGGAGTAAGGAGTAAACCAATGCTGAATGTTGTTGCAATCATGGGCCGCCTTGCCGCGGACCCGCAGCTGCGCCAGACTACGACGGGCAAGAACGTTGCGTCGTTCCGCATCGCTTGTGATCGCGGACGCCGTGACGCCAACGGCCAGAGTCAGGCTGACTGGCTGGATGTTGTCGCCTGGGACCGCACGGCAGAGTTTGTCTGCAAGTATTTCCAGAAGGGTTCTCTGATCGCCATTGACGGCCGTCTGCAGAGCCGCAGCTATCAGGACAAGAACGGCAACAACCGCACCGCGATTGAGATCGTGGCCAACAACGTCAACTTTGCCGCTCCCAAATCCGCAAACGCCGCACCAATGGGTGATGCCGGTTACGGCGCACCCACGGCAGCCCCCGCTCCCCGTCCCGCTGCACAGGCCGCCCCTGCGCCGAGCTATTCTGCCGGCAGCAATGACGACTTTGCACTGATCGAGGATGAGGGCGACCTGCCGTTCTAAAATCGAAAGTATCATTCTAACAAGGAGGTTTCCACAATGGCTATGGATCGTTCTTCTCGTCCGATGCATCGTGGCCGCAAGAAGGTTTGCTCCTTCTGCGTTGACCGCGTCGAGCACATCGATTACAAGGATCTGCCCCGCCTGCGCAAGTACGTGAGCGAGCGCGCCAAGATCATTCCCCGCCGTGTTACCGGTACCTGCGCTTTCCATCAGCGTGAGCTGACGGTTGCCATCAAGCGTGCCCGCTACATGGCTCTGATGCCCTACGTCAGCGACTAATCTCGCCGCGTCGGCATTGCCTGAAATGCACTGAAAAAGAGCAGTCTCTTGCGAGACTGCTCTTTTTTTGTTTTGCTTCGCCTTCCCCCTTGGGGCTGCGCCCGCAGGCGCGTGTCGGAGCGCAACCGCCGAAGGCGGCTCTTAGCGCGTAGACTGAAAGGTGGCCCCGCAGGGCCGGATGAGGGGCGGCGTTCCTGTGGTCACCCGTTAGCGGGGTATCACGGAAAACCTGCCCCTCATCAGTCACCTTCGGTGACAGCTTCCCCCTCAGGGGAAGCCGAATTGCTTTCTGCCGCATTCCCCGTCTGCGCCACCAGCGTGTCATCCCGCTCCCCGGCGATGCTGACGATGACAGTCACATTCTCGGTGTTTATCTTCGTTCCGGCCTTGTAGTCGGTGCTCGCCACACAGCCCGCAGCCATCGTACCGTCGTTATCCACCATGACCATCTTGTACTGGATGCCCAGCGCGTCCAGCTTTTTGCTGGCATTGGCCTGGGTAAAGCCGATGATGTCCGGCATCTCCACAAGGCTCGGGCCGCTGCTGACCGTGATCTGGATGATTTGGTCGTCCATCAGCTTCTCACTGCCCGCCGGCGGATCCTGGCTGATGACCACGCCCTGCGCCACGGTGTCGGAGCTTTGCTCCACCATCACGATGCGGTAGTCGTCGTAGGCGCTGTTGCCCTTGATGTCAGTCGTATAGCGCAGGCCGACCAGGTTCGGCACGGTCTCGGCGGTGGTCTCCCCCGCCGTGCCGGCTGCTGTCGGCTGCGGCGTTGAGACAGGGGTGCTGTCAGCCTTGCTGCCGCCTATCAGGCTCCAGAGCAGCAGCACGACCAGCACAAAGATCACGACGAGCGACACGGCCATGATCTTGCGGGTGCTGATCTGGTTGTCGCCCTTCTCAAACATCGCGTTTGCGACATTCGGGTCGGTCAGGGCACTCATCAGCTCGGGCACAGTCTGCATCCGCTTGGCGGGGTCCAGCCGCAGCGCGCAGGCCAGCACCTGCGAGAACCATGTAGGCACACCCGCCTCGAGGCTGTGCGCCGACTCGATGCTGTCCCGCACTTTGCGCTGGGGCGCGGCGACGGGCGTCTGCCCTGTGACCATCCTGTAGCAGACCGCGGCCAGCGCGTAAACATCGGTGTAGCGCCCGCTGAACTCGGCGGCAGAGTACTGCTCCGGCGCGGCGTAGCCCGGGTAGAGTTGGCTCTTCAGCTCGCTGCCGCCGGTGCGCAGCGCCAGCGTGCCGTAACCGGTCAGGCGGGCCGTGCCGTCGATGGGCAGCACAATGTTGTCCGGGCAGATGCCGCGGTGGATCAGCCCCGACTTGTGCAGCAGGGCCACGCCCTCCATGATGGGCTGCAGCAGCGTGCGGGCCTCGGCGGGGGTCAGCGTGCGGCTGCGCAGGTGCAGGTAATGCGACAGGGTCATGCCCTTCTCGCTCTCCTCCACGGCGTAGACCGTGTTGTTTTCCTCCATAACGTCCAGAATCGTGGACAGGCCGGTGGCCGGGGTCAGGTTTTTCAGGTCGTCGTACAGGTCCTTGAAGTCCATCCGGCTCGTCTTGAACAGGACCTCCTTCTCCTCCTTGGGCATCAGCGCACCGTCGGCGCTGCGGCCGTTGCAGAGTGTGACCGGGAAATATTCCTTGATGAGGACGAATTTCTTTTCGTCGTTCAGCACGCCGCGGTAGGCAAGACCGTCACCGTCGGCGCTCAAATAGGTGCCCACCGTGTACCTGCCGCCCAGCTGGGTGCCCAGAGGCAGCGCGCCCTCGGGGTTGCGGTTTTCCAGCGAGCGCCCGCAGTGGGGGCACTCGCCGCGGTACCCGCCATCCAGCGGCTGCAGGCAGTGCGGGCAAAGGAGTTTTGGCATAGTAACGCTCCTTTTCAATTAAAAACATGCTTGTAGGGGCCGGACATGTCCGGCCCTGAACTTTGCGGCAGCCCGAAAATCTCGGGTCATTTCTACGCTGCGGGCCGGGCATGCCCGGCCCCTACCGTTCTGCCGTACAAAAAAAGAGAGCAAAAGTCGCCCTTCACTCTCTTTTGGCATTCTTGTGGTTTAGCGATCCAGGTCTTCCTCGTTCTCGAGGGTGTGCCAGGCGTTCTGGACATCATCATCGTCGTCCAGGGCGTCCAGCAGCTTGCCCATCTGGACGAGCTGATCGGGGTCGGTCAGCGCGGTGGTGGTGGAAGGCACCTGCGCCACGTCGGCGGAGATGAACTTGTAGCCCTTCTTTTCCAGCGCTTCGCAGACGGCGGTGAAGTTCTCGGGGCTGGTGGTGACCTCGGCGGCGTCCTCGCCTGCATCAAAGTCATCGGCACCGGCGTCCAGCGCATCCATCATCAGCTCATCGGGGTCCTTGTCCTCGAGATCGACGACGATGACGCCCTTCTGGGTGAACATGAAGCCGACGCAGCCCATCTGGCCCAGGTTGCCGCCGAACTTGTCAAAGTAATGGCGCATATTGGCCGCGGTGCGGTTGCGGTTGTCGGTCAGGGTCTCGACCATGACGGCGATGCCGCCGGGGCCGTAACCCTCATAGGTGATTGCCTCATACTCGGTCTTGTCGCCGCCCTCGGCGCGCTTGATAATGCGCTGGATGTTATCGTTGGGCACGCTGTTGGCCTTGGCCTTGGCAATCAGAGCCGCCAGCTTGGAGTTGGAAGCGGGGTTGCCGCCGCCCTCCTTAACGGCCACGGCGATCTCGCGGCCGATCTTAGTGAAAACCTTGGCGCGGGCGCCGTCGGTCTTTTCCTTTTTACGCTTGATGTTATTCCATTTGCTATGTCCGGACATGGAAAAATCCCCCTAATTTGTATTCACACAGGCAGCGGCATTACAGCCGATAATTACCAGTAAATTATTATAGCACAACAAATCGTTCTTTTCAAGAGGGGCCGCCCGCTTTATTGCAGATTACGCAGGCCCTTCGGGTAATGGTTTTTGATGCGTCCGCCGCTGACCTTGCCGCCGCCGAGCGGGAACCCGTCTACGAGCACGGCGCACCAGCCGTTTTGCGCGGTTGCGGCGTCGATCTCCTCGCCCCGCAGCCAGGCGGCGGTGCGCGGGTCTGTCAGCGTCAGCTCCTCGCGGTTCATGCACTGTGCGCCGTAGGCCATGAAAAGCGCATGGGCGGGCTGGAACCGCTTTTTCAGCACGCTGCCCGCCAGAACGCCGCCGCGCACGACGCGCAGCTTCGCGGTGTTCAGCGTCTCGCTGCCCGGCGCGGGCAGCAGCAGCCACTCCCCCGCCCCGGCCAGCGGGCGGGAAGCCAGCGCCGGGAAATAGGTTTTGGCAAAATCGAGCCACTCCGCCGGGGCTTTCAGCGCCTTGGGCGGCTTGCCCTTCGGCGGGGTGGGCGCGTCGGCGTCGGCGTCGGCTGCCTTTTGCAGCTTCGCCATAAAGTGGCCCTCGCCGCCGTCGGCGGGCCAGATGCGGCGGGTGTATCCGGCGCGGAAATCCGGGTAGTCAGGGGCGCGGTTGGCCTCGCCCGGGCGGCCAAAGCCGCAGCCGGACAGGTCGCAGAGCGTGAACGCGGGGTGCTTTGCGAGGAAGGCCGCGATCTGTCCCTCGTCCTCCGCCGGGGCAAATGTGCAGGTCGAGTAGACGAGCACGCCGCCCGGAGCCAGCAGCGCCGCCGCGTTTTCGAGAATTTCGGCCCCCAGCTCCGCACAGTGCGCCACTAAGGCGTTATTGTGCTGGGCGGCGGCGACGGCCTCCTTGCGGAACATGCCCTCGCCCGAGCAGGGCGCGTCGACGAGCACCCGGTCAAACTGCCCGGGCATCGCCGCGGCCAGGCAGGCGGTGTCCTCGTTCGTGATGACAGCGTTCGTCACGCCCATTCGCTCGAGATTCTGGCGCAGAATTTCAGCGCGGGCGGCGACGAATTCATTGGCCAGCAGCAGGCCCTGCCCCTGCAGAGCCGCCGCCAGCTGGCTGGTCTTGCCTCCCGGCGCGGCGCAGAGGTCGGCCACCCGCATACCGGGCTGCACGTCCAGCAGCGCAGCGGGGGCCGAGGCACTCGGCTCCTGTGCATAGAGCACGCCCGCGTGGTGCCAGGCGTGCCGCCCCGGGCGGAAGCCCGCCGCCGTCGTAAAGGCCGTGGGGCAGAATGGGGACGGCTTTGCGTCAAAGTCCGCATGCTGCGCGAACCATTCCGGCGTGCAGCGCAGCGCGTTGACCGTTACGCCGCGGGCAGGCTGCGGCGTGGCGTAGGCGTACAGCTCGTCAAAGCGCGCCCCCAGCAGTGCCCGCTCCCGCGCGGTAAAATCCTGTGGAAATTCCATAGCAGCCCCCTCTGCATAAAAAAGCCATGGGCGGGCAAACTACCTTTGCAGTCCGAAAACGACTGTAGATCGTTTTTACTTGCGAAAGGAGCTTACCACCTATGGCTAAGAATCAGACTAACAATTCGACGAACCGCACGACCAATCGCACGACGGACACGACCCAGAAAACCACGAACCGTACCCAGCAGAAAACCACCAACCGCACCACCAACACCACCGACAGCAAGAACTGCAAGTGAGGCGGCACCGCGCCCCGGGCGGGGTGCGGTACATAATCTGTAACGGGAAACGGCCATGGGCGCATATAGAATGCGCCCCTACGGTCCCGACATTGTAGGGGCGGATTCCATATCCGCCCGCACCTTTTTACTCCGGCTTATACCCGTCCCACATCGCGTTGAACAATTCCTCAATGCGGTCGTTCCTGCCTTGCAGGTACAGCCAGCCCAGCAGACACTCAAAGCCGGTGGAGGCGCGGTACTCCTGCACGGTGGCGTGCTTGGCGACAGTGGCCTTGCTGGCGTTTTTGCCGCGGCGCAGCACGGCGGCCTCGGCGTCGGTCAGCATCGGCTCGATGATGTCCAGCTCCAGATTCTGCGCGTGGGCGCTGACGTAATGCGTCGCGACGGTATGCAGACGATTGGGCTGCAAGCGCGTTGTGCCCACCAGGCGGGCGCGGACGAGCAGCTCCAGCACGGCGTCGCCCACAAAGGCCAGCGCCAGCGGCGACATTTCGTGAATGTCGACTTCGGATTTTTGTGTAAACAGCATATTTTCTACTACTTAGTACAGATAATCGAATTCATACTCGCCGATCTTGATCGTGTCCTCTTCCTCAACGCCCTGGGCGACCAGCTCGTCCAGAATGCCGGAATCACCCAGCTGCGTCTGGAAATATTGCAGGCTCTCGTAGTCCTCGACGTTCGTACCGGCGAGGATACGCTCCAGCCACGGGGCATCGACGGTGAACTCGTGGTCGCCGGTGCGCTCCACCGTGAACGGGCGGGTCGGCTGAGTGTTCTTGTCGGGGCGCTTGTACTCGGCCTCATAGACCTTGACCGGGGGCAGATCCTTCAGGCGGTTGTAGACCAGCGCGGGCAGGTTGTCCACACCCTGACGGGTCGCCGCGGAGATGGGCAGGAAGGTCAGACCCTTGGCCTCGACGTACTGCTTGAACTCCTCGACCTGCTCGGGGCTTGCAATGTCGCACTTGTTGCCCAGCACGATCTGCGGACGGTCCGCCAGCTCGGCACTGAACCCGGCCAGCTCGTGGTTGATCTGCTCAAAGTCCGCCTTGGGGTCGCGGCCCTCGCAGCCGGAGACGTCAACGACGTGCAGCAGCAGGCGGCAGCGCTCAACATGGCGCAGGAAGTCGTGGCCGAGGCCGACGCCCTCCGCAGCACCCTCGATCAGACCGGGGATGTCGGCGCAGACAAAGCTCTGCTCCGGGCCGACGCGGACGACGCCCAGCACGGGGGTCAGCGTCGTGAAGTGGTAGTTGGCGATCTTGGGACGCGCGGCAGAAATAATGCTGATGAGCGTCGATTTGCCGACGTTCGGGAAGCCGATCAGGCCCACGTCCGCAATGACCTTCAGCTCGAGCTTGAGGTGCATATCCTCGCCGGGCAGACCGGGCTTGGCAAACTTGGGGATCTGGCGGGTCGGGGTCGCAAAATGGCTGTTGCCCCAGCCGCCGCGTCCGCCCCTGGCCACGACAACAGGCTCACTGCCCGTCAGATCGGCCACGACGAGGTCGGTCTCGGCCTCCTTCAGCACGGTGCCGCGGGGCACGCGGATGACCAGGTCGTCACCGTCTGCGCCGCTCATCCGCTTGGCGCGGCCATTCTCGCCGTCGGGCGCGGTGTACTTGCGCTTGTAGCGGAAGTCCATCAGGGTGGACAGGTTGTCGTCGGCCACAAAGATGATGTCGCCGCCGCGCCCGCCGTCACCGCCGTCGGGGCCGCCCGCCGCCACGAATTTTTCGCGGTGGAACGTCACCGCACCGTCGCCGCCCTTGCCGGCGTGCAGCCAGATCGTGGCGGTATCAATAAAATTACTGGTTGCCATGTGGTACCTCATTTACAAAAAATCACAAAAAACGAGCGAGCCGCAAAGGCCCGCCCGTACCGGTTTTTTTACTGCTTGACCGTGCAGCGCTTGCGGTCACGGCCCATGCGCTCGAAGTGAACGCGGCCATCGACCAGAGCAAACAGGGTGTCATCGCTGCCGATGCCGACGCCCTCACCCGCATGGATGTGGGTGCCGCGCTGACGGACCAGGATGTTGCCGGCCAGAACAAACTGACCGTCGCCGCGCTTGACGCCGAGGCGCTTGGACTCGGAATCACGACCGTTCTTGGTAGAACCTACGCCTTTTTTATGTGCCATTGTGATTTACCTCCTTAGCCGTTGATCGCGGTGATTTCCACCTTGGTGTAAGGCTGACGATGACCCTTGCGGACCATGCTGCCCTTCTTGGGACGATAGGTCAGGATGTTGAGCTTCTTGCCCTTGCCGGTCTTGACGACCTTGGCAACAACGGAAGCGCCCTCAACAACGGGAGCGCCGACCTTGACAGAGCCCTCCTCGCCAACGGCGAGAACCTGATCGAAGGTGACTTCGCTGTTGTCCTCAGCGTTCAGCTTTTCGACGTAGACGACGTCGCCGACCTTAACGCTGTACTGCTTGCCACCGGTTTTGATAACTGCGTACATAGTGGATAACCTCTTTCAATAAGTCTCGCTGGTCTGTAGGGCGTTGCACCGATAAAAGCACACACTTATAGAGCCCATACCATGCGGCTCTAGTATCATACCATATAGGAGCAGGGCTTGTCAAGGGGGTTTCGGGCGTGAGAAGGTTAAAATTTTAGAATTTCTTTTGCCTTCCCCCCTGGGGGAAAAGGAGGCCCCGCAGGGCCGGATGAGGGGCAAGTCTGCGGTTGTATCCCATCAGTGGGCTGCAATGGCAAGATTGCCCCTCATCAGTCCGCTTCGCGGACAGCTTCCCCAAAGGGGGAAGCCTTTATCAGCGGCCCTGCCGCTCTGCCGCCTCCACCGTGTTCAGCATGAGCATGGCGCGGGTCATGGGGCCGACGCCGCCGGGAACGGGGGTGATGTAGGCGGCTTTTTCGGCGGCCTCGGCAAAGTTCACGTCACCGTGCAGCTTGCCGTCCGCACCGCGGTTGATGCCCACATCAATGACGACGGCACCGGGCTTGACCATGTCGCCGGTCACAAAGCCCTCGCGGCCCACGGCGGCCACGAGAATATCCGCGGCGGCGCAGACTTCTTTCAGGTTCTTCGTCCTGGAGTGGCAGATCGTGACCGTGGCATTCTTCGCCAGCAGCAGCAGCGCCGCGGGCTTGCCCACGATGTTCGAGCGGCCAATGACGACGGCGTTCTTGCCCGCAATGTCGGTGCCCGTGGACTCGATCATGCGGATGCAGCCCGCCGGGGTGCAGGGCAGGTAGCACGGCTCGCCGATCTGCATACGGCCCACGTTGACAGGCGAGAAGCCGTCCACGTCCTTCTCGGGCGGGATGGCGTCGATGACAGCCTTCTCGTCGATCTGGGCGGGCAGCGGCAGCTGCACCAGAATGCCGTGCACAGCAGAGTCATCCGCCAGCTTCTTCACCTCGGCCAGCAGGGCGTCCTGCGTGGTGTCGGCGGGCAGGTTGATGCTACGGCTCTCGATGCCGCACTGCGCACAGTCGTTGATCTTGCCGCGGACGTAGACCTGGCTGGCGGGGTTCTCCCCCACCAGAATGACCACCAGGCAGGGGTTGATGCCCTGCGCTTTCAGCGCTTTGACCTTTTCTGCGGCCTCGGCCTTCGTGGCGGCGGCCAATGCCTTGCCGTCAATGACAGTTGCTGCCATATAGGTTCTCCTCTCTATGATAGGATAGATTTCGGGTTTTGGTGAGGTTCTCTCCCCCCGCCCGCAGGCAGCGGAGGGAGAGAGCCTTGCCATTATCCGAAACAGTTCCTTTTTTACTCCTTCGGTTCTTCAATCTCCTCGATCTCGACCTCGCTCAAATCCAGCGCATCCAGACGCGCATTCATGGCATCGGTGGCCTTGACAAACTCGGCGTGGGGTGCGCCGGCGGGCAGGGTGTCCGGCGTGAAACGGTCCCCTGCCTCGGCCTGCTTTTTCAGGTCCTTCACAGCCAGCGGCACCATGAGCGGCTTGCCCTTGGCATTGCGCAGACCGATGACCATAAGCGCGGCGGCCACGATGACCGACCCAATCGCCACCAGCTGGCTGGCGCGCAGACCGGTATTGCCGATCAGCAGCGAGTCGGTGCGCAGCCCCTCGATCCAGGCGCGGCCCAGGCCGTACCAGATGATATAGCCCAGGAATATTTGTCCGTTGAACCGCCGTTTTTTGTAAAACGAAGCCAGCACGGCGAAGCCAACCAGACACCAGATGCTCTCATACAAAAACGTCGGGTGCACCGGCGCGGCGGGGTCCACGGTCACGCCCGCGGGCAGCGTGACCTGCACGGATTTGAGATACGCCTCCGTGCCCTCGCTGTACATGCCCCAGGGCAGCGTCGTGTTTGTACCGAAGGCCTCCTGATTGACAAAGTTGCCCCAGCGGCCAATGCCCTGCCCGATCAGAAAGCCCAGCGACACCAGATCAAACAGCGGCAGCAGCGGCACCTTGCGCCATTTGGCTGCCAGGGCGCCGAACACAAACGCGCCGATGACCGCGCCATAGATGGCGATGCCGCCCTTGCGGATGTCGATCATCTCCCAGAGGCTTTGATACGCAAAGGGTGCCATAGCTACGTAATAAATACGGGCACATACGATGGCCATGACCGTGCCGATGGCCACAACGTCCACCAGACGGTCCGAGTCGATGCCGTAGTCCACGGCATTGCGGAAGGCGTAGAGCATCGCCAGCAGCATGCCCGCCGCGATGATGACGCCGTACCAGTAAATGTTGAACCCGCCGATGGCCAGCGCCACGCGGTTGACCGTCAGATCCAGGCCCAACCCGGGAAATTGCACATGATAGACCATTTTCAACTTAACCTCGTTATTTTTCTGCCGGGTCGATCTGCACGTAGGCGCGGTTTTCCTCCCGCAGGGCCGTCTGCAGCAGGGCGTTGGCGTCCTCCACGGTCAGCGCGGCCAGCGCGGCGATCTCGTCCGCCAGCGTGCGGCCCTTCAGGCAGGCCGCGGCGGCCTCCTCGGCGGCATCGTCCACGGCCTCCACGTCGCCCAGCAGCTCGCCGTACATCTGGTTTTTCACAAGCATAAAGACCTCGGGGTCAACGCCCTCGCGGCGCATCCGCTCGATCTCCTCCTGTAAAAGGTCCACGACCTGGCGCGGAGTGTCGCTCTCGCCGGTAAAGGCCACGGTGCAGGCGCCGCGCACAGCGATAAAGTCACCGGAGAACTCGGGGTTGACCAGCGCTTCATCGTACAGACGGCGGTAGAGCTTCGTCAGGCCGCCGACGACCAGATCGCCCAGCATGTCCAGCAGCAGCTCGCGCTTCAGGTCACCCTCGGCCAGCGGCTCCTCGCGGTAGGCCACGCCGAAGCAGGGCTTCGTGACAGGCATCGTGAAGAACGCTTCCTTGTGGGGCAGCGGGCCGGTCTGCGCCGGGATGTCCCACTCGACCTCATGCGGGGCGCGGGCGCGGTACAGGCCGTTGCGCTTGCAGGCGTCCACAGCCTGCGCCAGCGTGATCTTGCCCGCGACGCTCAGCACCATATTGGACGGCGCGTAGAACCCCCTGGTGCAGCTGTAGAGCATCTGGGGCGTCAGCTCGGCAATGCTCTCCACCGTGCCCGCGATGTCGTCGCGCAGCGGGTGGTCGGCGTAGAGGCAGCGGAACAGCGCGTTCAGCAGCCGCCAGTCGGGGCTGTCGTCGTACATTTTGATCTCCTGCCCGATGATGCCCTGCTCCTTGGCAATCGTGGCCTTGGTGAACCACGGCTTACCGACCATGCCCAGCAGAATGTCAAGGTTCTCGTCAATTTTCTGGGTCGCCGAGAACAGGTAGCAGGTGCGGTCATAGCTGGTAAAGGCGTTGGCCGACGCGCCGGTCTTGGCGTAGAAGGTAAAGGAGTCGCCCTTGGGCGTCTCGCACATTTTGTGCTCCAGGAAATGCGCCGTACCGGCGGGCAGCGTGACCTGTTTGCCGTCCAGCCTGAACGCGCGGTGGACGGAGCCAAAGCCCGTGGCGTAAATCGCGTGGACGCTGCTGTAGCCCGGCATCGTGCGGCAGAGCACGGTCAGGCCGCTGGGCAGCACGACGCTTTCACAGCTAACGGCGGCAGCGGCGCGCGCCTGGGCAGCGGCGAAGCTCTCGTGATCGTTATTCAACATCCTCGCTGCCTCCTTTCCCCTGCGTGCCCGGCTCGGCGGTCACGGCGTAGCAGACCGAATAGCTGTAGCTCTGCAGCGTCTGGCGCACCTCGTCCAAGCTGACGGCGCTGGTCAGCACCTTGCCGTACTCCGGCGGGTAGAGCGGCTCGCCGCGTGTGATCTGGCCGTAGTACCAGTTTTCCAACGCGGCCAGACTGTCGCCGAGGGCGTCCATGCTGGACAAAAGACCGCGGCGGCAGTCGTCAACTTCTTCCTGGGTGATGGGGCCGTTTTTCAGGCCCTCCAGCTCGGCAATGAAGGCGGCCTCGGCCTGCTGCTCCTTGCCCGGCTCGACGCCGGAGTCGATCATCATGACGCCGGTGGCGCGCTGGGCGGCAGAACCGCAGTAGTAGCAAAGGGACTGCTTCTCGCGCACGTTGCGGAACAAACGGCTGGTGGCAGAGCCGCCCAGCACGCTCATGGCGACGCGCAGGATGCTGACACTGGGCGGGTTGGGGTTGGCTTCGCCCGTGGTGAACAGCATACAGAGCTTGGCCTGGGTCAGGCCGGGGATCTCCTCTTTAAAATGGCGCAGCGGCGTGGCGGGCATGGCGACGGGCGCGGCAAACGGGTGCGGGTCACGGCGGATGCCGTCGAGCTTTTTCAGCAGCATATCGGCCACGCGGGCCTCATCGACGCCCTGCACCATCACGTCGATGTACGCGGTGGAGAGGATGCGGTCATACTCGGCCTTGAGGCTCTGCGGCGTCACATTGACGAGCTCGCCGGGGTAGCCGCCCAGCTCGATGCCCGCGGGGGTGTCGCCGTAGAATTTGCGGCGGGCCTGCCGCACACAGTAGAGACGCTTCGAGTTGAACTCGGCCTCAAGGCGGCGGGCCTGGGTCTCGGTCTCAATGCGCACGGCCTCGGGGTCGAACGCACCGTCCACGAGATACGGGTCAAAGATCGTGCCGAACACAATGTCGGCGTAGGCGGCGGTCAGGTTTTCCCCCGCCAGCGCGTAAGCGTCCTTGATGCCGCAGATATCGGCGGAGAGCACGCGGTCCGTGCCCGCGCTGGCCAGGTCAACGCCGAGGTCCGCGCCGTACAGCTCGGCCAGACGGCGGGACAGCGCGGTCATATCGGGGCAGGCCGCGTAGCCGCGTTCCAGCACAAGGGCCAGCACCGCGGCGTCGGTGGCAGATTCCCGCTTTGCCGGAAAGCGCAGATGCAGCGTGATGCAGCAGCGGTTGAATTTAGAAGCATCCAGCGTTGTAATGCAAACGCCGGGCGCGAGTTGTTTACGTTCCAAATCGTTATTCCTTTCAAACATCAATAGATATTAGTATTATACCGCTTTAGCGACGTAAAGTAAATAAAAAACTTGCAACAGATGGGGTAGATTGTTTATAATAGAGTCTGGAATCGCCGCTTTGTAGGGGGCGGCGTCCCCGACGCCCCGCGGGTGGGCAGGCATCTGCCGTAAACTTGCGGGCCGGGCATGCCCGGTTCCTACAGAGCAATTCTATATAAAGAGGTATACTATATGAACACTTTCACCCTGAAAGGCACCTTCCTCGACACCCCCGCCCCGGACACACTCCGCGTCCGCGAGGGCTATCTGCTGTGTGAAAACGGCCTGTGCGCCGGATTCAGCGAGACTGCCCCTGCCGGGGTGGAAGTTCTCGACTATACGGGTAAAATCATCACGCCGGGTCTTGTGGACCTGCATCTGCACGCGCCGCAGTACAGCTATTGCGGCACGGCGATGGATCTGGAGCTGCTGGACTGGCTGCAGCAGTACACCTACCCCGAGGAAGCCCACTACGCCGACCCGGCCTACGCCAGGCTGGGCTACTCCTATTTTGTGCGTGACCTGAAAAACAGCGCCACAACGCGCGCCTGCATCTTTGCGACGCTGCACACCGACGCAACGCTCGAACTGATGCACCAGCTGCGCGGCGCGGGACTTTCCGCCTTTGTCGGCAAGCTGGGTATGGACCGCAACAGCCCTGACAGCTACCGTGAGCCGTCCGCCGCCGCGGGTCTGGCCGAGACGCGCCGCTGGCTGGATACCTGCCGCGCCGAAAACACCCTGCACGCGGGCCCGGTGCGCCCGATGATCACGCCGCGCTTCACCCCCAGCACGAGTGACGAGTATATGCGCGGTCTCGGCGAACTGGCAAGAGAATACAACGTACCTGCGCAGAGTCACCTGTCCGAGAATCCGGGTGAGATCGCGTGGGTCGCCGAGCTGTGCCCCGGCACAAAATTCTACGGCGAGAGCTACAGCCGGTACGGCCTGTTTGGCGGCGGCGTGCCCACCGTCATGGCGCACTGCATCTACAGCCCCGATGACGAGGCCGCGCTGATGAAGCAGAACCGCGTCATGATCGCCCACTGCCCCACCAGCAACGAGAATGTCATTGCGGGCATCGCCCCCGCGGCGCACTACCTGCGCGGCGGCTGGCGCGTCGGCCTGGGCAGCGACGTGGCCGGCGGTCAGACGCTGGACCTGTTCACGGTCATGGCTACCGCCGTGCAGGTCAGCAAGCTGCGCTGGCGGTATATCGACCAGAGTGAAAAGCCGCTGACGATGGTGGAAGCGCTGTATATGGCGACTGTCGGCGGCGGAGATTTCTGGGCCGATTTTGGCGAGAAGGTCGGCCTGTTTGAGGACGGCTATGCGTTCGACGCGCTGGTGCTGGATGATGACCCGCTTAAAAATATGCGGGCGTTCAGCGCTGCGGAGCGTTTGGAGCGGTATGCGTACCTTGGCAAGGGTAAGCTGACGGCGAAGTTTGCAGCAGGTGAGAAGCTTTTGTAATAAATGGTAACGGGCAGAACCCCTCAGGCCTCGTAAACTCGGCCAGCTCCCCTGATGGGG
>ERZ857955.1500-NODE-1500-length-18101-cov-3.926909_pt1 | contig 18101 bp, 15 predicted proteins | sample MGYA00519956_ERZ857955 | MGnify/ENA primary metagenome ERZ857955 (study PRJEB31778, sample SAMEA3449378) | human gut metagenome | biome: human gut; feature: human-associated habitat; material: faeces | place: United Kingdom | collected 2010/2012 ...
CCCCGCCTTTGCTATGCCCTTATTCTGTTTTGGACTCTTGCTTCTCCATTTCTCTCTGCTTCTTCCATTCGGCAAATTCCCGCTGGCCCTCCTCGCTCTCGTAGAAAGCGAGAATGTCCGGCATGATACAGCGGGCGATTGCTTCAATCTGGTGCTGAGGAATATCGGTGTTGTTGATCAGCTTTTTTCTTCTACCCAAATGTACCTCCGTGTTTCTTAAAGATGGTTTACAGATCGTGATCTTTGGGTCTCTGCTGGCGCTGCTGCTCTCTGAGTATCCGACGCACCTCAGGGGGAATACTGTCCACAAACCGCCGCAGCCGCTCGTTTTCCTTTTTCAGTGTCAACACCTCCATCTGCTTCTGTATGCTCTTTTCGCTGTTGACCTTTTCCTTCAAGCCCTCGTTCTCTTGCGTCAGATAGTCGATGGTGGCTTGGTACTTCTTCATCTGTCCCAAATGCTTTTCCAGCCGGGAGAAGTACGGCCCCACCATTTCCAAAATTTCGTCTCGTTTTTTCCCGGCGTTCAGTACCCCGATTTCCGACACCGCCTTTTCTATGGCCTGCTGTTGCCGGGTGAGGTCTACGGACTGCTTGAACAACCATGTGGGAATGTGCTTGCGCTTGGTGACAAGGGCGCTCTCGCCCCGCTTGAGGACGGGGAACGCCTTTTTCATGTGGGCGTGGAACTCGTCCTGCCATTGGGAGAGCTGCGCCCGATTGCCCAAAATCTCCTTGGCGGACAGCCGCCCGTCCACCGTGATGGGGGTGAAGCACAGGTGGAGGTGGGGCGTTTTCTCGTCCATGTGTACCACGGCGGAGAAGATGTTCCCTCGGCCCACCTTCTTTTCCATAAAAGCTACCGCTTCGGTGAAGTAGGCTTGTACTTCTTTCTTGCTTCGGCCTGTGAAGAACTCCGGGCTGGCAGTAATCAGCGTGTCCACAAACATAGTGCTGTCCTTCCTGGTGCGGCACCCCGCCGCCTTGATGCGAGTGTCAATTTCCTTTCGGTACTTCTGTGTAGGCTGAATAATGTGAAAATTGTCCTTGCTTTTACTGATGTCAATATCGGGATTGCTGGCGTACTTCTCCTTTGTGCGCTCGTGGTGGGCTTCCAATGCCCCTGCCGGCCCCGCCTTGTGTTTGGCAAAGCGTAAAATTGCGTGCTGTGCTTTTTGTGCCATTGTACCTCCTTACCGCTTACGCTTGACCCAGACAATGTCATAGTCCAGCACATCCGCAAGCTCCACGGCTTCTTGGTATCGCAGGGAACCCCGACGCAATTTGCCAGATAGATTGGGGACGCTGCGGCTCCAATCGTAATCGTCGTACAGCCTATCCACCACCTCTGTCATGGTCATGCCAGAACGGACGATATAGGACTTGATTTCTTCTCGAATGCCCATTGTTCTCTCTCCTTTCCATGTCTGCCCCACAAAGAGCAATATTCGGTTTCGCTGTTTTGTGTGGGATTTGCTGGAAATGAAAAAAAGCCCGCCAAACCGTGAAATCCGTTCGCTTCACGGTGGCGCGCTCTCCAGAAAATAACCGACACAAAAACAGTCAATCGTTCATTCAACGGCGATCCTTCAAAAATTCGGGGAAATTTTCACCTCTTTTCATCCGGCTTGAGCGCAAAAAAGCCACGCTCAACCTTCTGGTCTGCGTGGCTTTCATACGCTGCATCTGTACTTTTGAAGTTTCTTTTTTACCGCCTCCACTCGTTTGATAACTCCGCTGTGGTTTTTATACCCCAGCTTGTCCGCAATTTCCTCGTAAGTAAATCCATCCTGTCTCAGTTCAACAATCTGCCGATCTTTCAGGGGCAAGGTCTTTAAAAACCGTTCCACAAAGTCCTTAGCGATCACATATTCCTCTACATTTTGGCTTGGATCTGGAATATGGAAAATAGGACTGTCGTCATCACTGTTTTCCAGCATTCCTTCCAGTGAAACGGGCTGTACCTTCTTGGAGCGGGTGTGATACCACCTGCGGAGGAAGTCTTTGCGAGCGTTGGTATCCCATTTTTCAAAATCTTCATCGCAGGGCATTTCTCGCACGATGTCCAAAATTGGTTGCCACCCCTGCTCCGTAATCGCACGCTTCACCACATGGGCAAATAATTCTCTTACCTGATCGGCGTCTGGGAACGGAATTTGTGTTCCAGGCTTCATGCGAAATAAAAGCTGCAACCCCCAACCACATTCCTGCTCTATTAAGCTGGCCCAAAGTGGTAGCGCATAGGAGAGCCGCCAAACTGGACAGTAGCCAGTGTAGTGTTCTTTCCACCCGCCAAAGCCAAAGTGCGGAAAAGCCAAAGCAGCGGTGGCATCCATGATGTCCTTCAAGAAAGCGTCGCTATCGAGCAAGTCCATCATCGGTTCGGATGCCGCTATCTCAGAAAGACACCGTGGCAGTATATTCAGCGCAGGATACCTGACGATCTGGTCTTCCGGGATAAGATAGACAAGAGGTAGATAGCGGATGTTGCTGTCAAACGGAAAAATCACTTGGGTTTGCGCTTTTGGTTTACTCATAGAGCCGACTTTCTCCTCCTATTTTAATCATCTATTATTTTACGACATAAGTATATACTTATTGTTCCTACTTTTCAAAATTATTTTGTCGGTTTTATAAGAAGGTGAACTACTTGCGTTAAAAAAGTCTTGTCTTATTTCGCTTAAACGAATATAATATACTTGGTTTGTTGTACGCATCCATAGTGATTATGAGGTGTCGCAAGTGAATGGATATATAACGGTTCAAGAAGCCGCCGAAAAATGGGGCGTGACTCCCCGGCAAGTCCAAATTTTGTGCAAAGAAAACCGAATTGCCGGTGCGGCGCGTATGAGTCGGATTTGGATCATCCCAGAAAATGCAGAAAAGCCGACTAAAGATAGCAATACAAGAGCGAGGACAAAAGATGACAAACAATAATTTGACAATGATTGACTTATTTGCGGGTGCAGGTGGATTGTCTGAGGGACTTTCTGAGGCTGGATTTCACAGTCTATTCGCTTCAGAAATCATGCCTGTTTATGCTGCAACATATCAGAAAAACCACCCTTCCGCTAGGGTCTTAACAGCAGATATTCGTAGTATAGACGCAAATCAAATTCGAGAAGAACTTGGTATTGAGCGTGGAGAGTTAGATTTACTTGCTGGCGGTCCTCCGTGTCAGGGATTTTCAATCAATGCTCCAGTCAGAAGTGTACTTGACCAAAGAAATCATTTGTTCAAAGAATATTTGCGCTTTGTAGATGCTTTTGCTCCAAGGGCAATTTTGATTGAGAATGTTCCCGGACTTGTTTCTTTTGAACATGGTGCCACTCTGCACGCCATTCTCAATGCTTTGGCAGAACTGGGGTATGGCGCTGATGTGCGTATCCTTGGTGCTGCATATTATGGTGTCCCCCAAATGAGGTGGAGAACCATCATTCTTGGCTTGAGGGGGAAGAACCTTCCTTCTTTGGCATTCCCGGAGCCGCTCTACCATGCGCCAGTGAAGCCCAATTTTACCACTACATTTGACGGCCAGTTACTCGTAAAGCTCCCTTCGCCTGAAGCATCTGCTAAATTCACCACAGTGCAGGAAGCTATTGGCGATCTTCCGCCATTGAAGTGTGGGGAAAGAGGTGCTGAAGTAAAAGAATATATATGTGAGCCAATGTGTGATTATCAGAAACGAGCGCGTATCGGTAGTTGTGGAATATATAATCATGAAGCTCCCCGGCTTTCTAAAGAAAATCAAGAGAGATTGAAATACATTAAGCCTGGTGGGAATTGGACAGATATACCTGATGAGCTTTTGCCAAAAGGTATGAAAAGGGCCAGAAAATCTGATCACACCAAGCGATATGGCCGTGTTACTCCTGATGGTTTGGCTTCGACTATTTTAACTAAATGCGATCCTCATTGGGGCGCTTATTTCCATTATAATCAAGATCGCTCTTTTACTGTTAGAGAGGCCGCCCGCCTACAATCCTTTCCAGATCACTTTATCTTTACTGGCACGCAAGGACAGCAGTTCGCTCAGGTAGGAAACGCCGTACCTCCTTTGCTGGCAGAAGCTGTTGGTCTTGCACTCAAATCCATTTTAGAGGAGGGGTCTTAAAATGGCTGGATATATTTCAGAGTTTTTCGGTTATCGTGCAGAAGATAAATCCTCACAAGCTGCAACAGCAGCAGCTCGTCAGGTTTGTCCTTTTCTCGGAACTCAATGCACAAAAGTTTTGTCGCGGGATAGAATTATTTCTGGAGTCTGTGCAGTTCGACAGAAAACACCAGGGTCTCCGGATGTCATCTGTTGTCCAAATCGGATTTATGCCGAAGATTACAAGATGCTCCACTTAGTCGCGCAGCAGGCATTTGGCTGTGAGTTAGGGCTTTACTCTGGGAGAGCAGCAGTAGAAAAAGCCAAAGCGGAAAATGGAGCTATTGCTGTTTTTGGGCATGGATGGGGCGGAGAGTTACGACTGCCCCAAAGGGCCGGGACAGGCTCCTACTTTGTTGATTGGGTGTTGGCACGCTTGGATGGAGCCGGAGAGCTTGTTGAATTTACAGCTATCGAAGTCCAAACTATTGATACCACAGGAAACTACCGTGAAGCCCGCAATGCACTTATGGAAAACCGAGACATCGTTGCAGACACTGTCGGATTGAACTGGGAAAATGTTTCTAAGCGTATTATCCCACAATTGATTTATAAAGGGCAGGTTTTGCAGCGAGAGGATTTGTGTAGAACAGGCTTGTTCTTTGTGTGTCCCAAAGCTGTATACGATCGAGTTCTCAACCGACTGGGAGGAAAAGAACGCATTCCACGCTTTCCAACACAACCAGCTTCTATCCATTTTCTTGCCTATGACTATCTGGAAACAACTGGTGAAGGAACGATTACTCCTCTTGGTATCTTGGAGGAACACTGCACAACGGTTTACAAAGTCCAAGAAGCCTTTTCTTCCATGAATCTACCAGAAGGCAATGTTTACCGGGATGCTATTCGCAGGTCTCTATATGGGATGGAATAAGTGGGTTTTCTACATTTTCATCCCTTTTAGGAGAAGCTTATGAAAGAATGGAAGAATGTTAAGCTTACATCTAAAGGCCAAGAGTATGTTGAGCCGTGTGAGTTGAAAACTGGTTTGCGCAGTTCGTCAAGAGCAGTTTTCTTTAGAAACACCCATCAAACGACTGGCGAAAAAATAGTCTCATTGAAAATTGCTCGATATAGGAAAGTCAATGGAACATTTTATGAAAAGCAAGACAAATCAATTACGCTTTCCTGTGGAGAGATAGATAAACTAATTGAGTATATTCAAGAGTATTATGCGCCCTTAAACACGGGAATGTCCGAGTTTATTTCGGTAGACAAGGATGCTGCCGAGTTGTTTGCTAAAGTTCGTGACTTGGGAATTCCCGATGCAGAAGTTGTGAAAAAGCTTCATGAATCTGGGATACTTACCGAGAACCTGAGCGTTGCTATTACGGCAGCAGAAAGAAATCGTGCAGTCAGTGAATTTGAGCAAGCTATCAGTAGCGGCTATCCTGAATCATATTGGCAAGATTGGTTCAGCCGAAATAAATGGGTGCTTGGGTCCGAATATCTGAATATATTGCCAGAACGAGATATTGATGTCACAGATATTGCAGATTATTTAATGAGAGCTATCGATGGTTTTCTTGATGTTGTAGAAATAAAGCGTCCTGATCTACCATTTTGGACAAGGCCAGATTCACATGGAAATTTATGCCCTTCTTCCCAGCTTACTGCTGCGATAACCCAATGCTTGAACTATTTATATAAAATAGAGCTTCAATCTAATTCCGTGGAGTTCATGGAACGGGTAGAGGATACAAAAACCGTCAAACCTCAATGTATGTTGGTGTACGGTCGATCAGTTGACTGGGATGATAATGAATTAAAGTCCTTGCGAATCTTAAATGCCGCATATCATCAATTGCATATCATAACTTATGACCAACTATTAATGCGAGCAAAACTCCTACTTGGAATTGAGAATGAAACTGCTGACGAGGAAGAAGATTTTTCCGAATGGCCGTTTTAAAGAGGTTTGTCACTCTCTTGCAAGTAGCAACCCCATCTAAGGGGCATCAACGGTCAAGATGAACGGTGCATTTCATGCGCCGCCGTTGACAGCACTGCCCGGTCTTGCTTTATGGGTAATCAAGGAGGGCAAGCTCCAAGTGTGCTTGCCCTCCCTTTTAAATCTAGGGATAACGGTAATCGCACCTTTGGGACATTTTGTCCCACCAGTAGGGGACGGAGGACGAGGGACGGAGGTTTGTATACCTGCTGGTGCTCTCTGAAAACGAACGGGATTTTTGTTCCCGTCCGCTCACAAAAATCCTGCCCGTTTTCCTGCCAGTGTAAGCGGGGCGCAAACCGCATCGCACCCCGTTTACCCTGTCAGCCGCGCCAGCAGGTATAACACACTACACCTTGCAAGCAAGGTCGTGTGCCAAAGGGGGCATAAGCCCCCTTTGGAAACCCCCGGTTTTGTCAGTGCGTGGCCACAGATTGCATTTCTTCATCTATGTCCTCACCCCATCCAAAACCTAAAGAAACGGCGCAGATCAGCCTATGAATGGTGGGCTGGTCTGCGTCATTTCTTTATTCGGCCTGTGGGCCGGAACGAGACAAGGTGCATATGGAGAATTGTATTTCCGGGTTGAAAATTTGTGTAATTCGGGTTATAATAAAATTAACCCGAATAGGAGGTTGGAAGATGAAAGAAGTGGGTAAGCGTTTGAAGGCCCTGCGGGAGAGTATCGGCCTTTCACAGGTAAAAATGGCTGAGGCCATCGGCTCCACACAGTCCAGTATCAACCGCTATGAGAATGGGCAGTCCACCCCATCTGTGAAACTATTCCGCCGCTATGCAGATTACTTTGATGTATCCTTAGATTATATCTTTGCCCGGACGGACAAGCCCCAGGGAGTAATATACGAGTTTAAGCCTAAAGCCGCTCCAGAGCGCGAGGAAATGCGGCGCTTTATTGAGATGTGTTTTGACCCACAATCTCCTATGAACGAAAAGCTAAAGGAAACACTGTTCCGTATGATGGAGGATGGAGAATGAAGGTTATATATGAAAAAGAAATTTCTGCAATAAAAGACTGGCTACAGCGTACCAACGCCCAACTTTCAACAGGAGCCTTACCAGCGTTTCTCCAAACCGATTGTTGGAAAATACAAAATGAGTTGCAGACGATTTCGACAAATATTCAGTACGAATACCCATTTTATGGCCATGAATTATTAGAGATAAAGAACATACTTTTTTCTGCTCCCCAGCCTCCTTATGGCATGATGCTGTTGAATTCAGCCGCGTTTGGAGAGCTTTTCATAATTATCAAACACATTTCTTCGGAACCGATAGATACTCGGTTTTGGCAGGACATTCACCCTCGAATCATTGCTGTTTCAAAAGGGCTGTTTTGTGATGGTCATTTTGCCACCGCCGGTGAAGCCGCCATTAAAGAAGTTGAAACTCGAATGCGAGAATTGTTTAAGGAAGGAAAACCGAACTCTCCCATTCCTAAAGATGCAGCGGGTTTAATTGGCGCATTACTTTCAGACAATGGCTTCTATCAGTTTTGCGATACATCAGAAATAAGCGGAGCCAATTTTCGTAAAGGTGTTAAGTCTATCTTTGAGGGTGCTTTTATGGCTTACCGGAACCCCTCTATGCACGCAAATCTAACTTGCTCACAAAGAGAAGCTTTTGAACGGATCGTGCAGGCAAGTCAAATGATGGGTATTTTAACAAGCGGCGAGGTGAGAATATGAAAGCCGTTATCTATGCCCGCTATTCCTCCGACAACCAGCGGGAGGAAAGCATTGAGGGCCAGATTAGAGAGTGTACCGCCTTTGCCGAGAAGAACGGTATCACCATCCTGCGCCACTACATTGACCGGGCCTTTTCCGCCAAGACCGACAACCGCCCGGAATTTCAGAACATGATCAAGGACAGCGGCAAGCACTTATTCGATATGATTATCGTCTGGAAGCTGGACAGGTTTGCCCGCAACCGCTACGACAGCGCCCGCTACAAGGCCGCTCTGAAAAAGAACGGGGTCAAGGTGGTGTCCGCCACCGAGGTCATTTCCGACGGGGCCGAGGGCATCATTCTGGAAAGCGTGCTGGAGGGTTATGCCGAATACTACTCCGCTGACCTGTCCGAAAAGGTAGTTCGGGGCATGACGGAAAATGCCTTGAAATCCAAGTATAACGGCGGCACCCGTCCTATCGGCTATCTGATTGACAGCGACCAGTATTTCCAGCTTGACCCGCTCACCGCCCCTTTTGTCCGTGAGGCGTTCCAGCGGTATGACGAGGGGGCCACTATGACCCAGATCCGGGACTGGCTCAACGAACAGAGTGTGAAGAATACACGGGGCCAGAAGATGACCTACAACAGCGTGCAGCACCTTTTGAGCAACCGCCGCTATATCGGAGAATACACCTACCGGGACATTGTGGTGCCGGATGGCATTCCCGCTATTGTCCCCCAAGACCTCTTTGACCGGGTGCAGGAGAAGCTGGCGAAGAACAAGAAAGCCCCGGCCCGTCACAAGGCCGAGGACGATTATCTGTTGACGACCAAGCTGTTCTGCGGCTACTGTGGGGCCTATCTCTGTGGCGAGAGTGGCACCAGCCACACAGGGAATGTCCATCACTACTATAAGTGCGTGTCCGTCAAGAAGAAGCGCACCGAGTGCCACAAGAAGTCTGTCCGCAAAGAATGGATTGAAGATTTGGTAGTCAGCGAAACCATGAAAATGGTGATGGACGATGAGGCGATTGAGGCCATCGTGTCCATGCTGATGGACTTGCAGGACAGAGAAAATGTCAATCTGCCGCTCTATGAACAGCAATTACGGGAAACGGACACGGCCATTCAAAACCTCTTGAACGCCATCCAGCAGGGGATTTTAACCAAGTCCACGAAAGGCCGTCTGGAAGAACTGGAAGCCACGAAAGAGGAACTGGAAACCAAGATAGCCTGCGAGAAACTGGCGAAGCCCAAGGTGAGCGCCGAGTTTATGACCTTCTGGCTCCACCGCTTCCGCAAGCTAGATGTACGGCAAAAGTCCCACCGCAAGATGCTGATTGACACTTTTATCAACGCCATTTTCCTGTACGATGACAAAATGGTGATAACCTTCAACTACAAGGAAGGGACAACGACCATCACTTTTGATGACCTCAAAACCGCATTGGCCGATCAGAAAACAGGTTCGGATTTGGATTGCTCAACTGCACCAAAACAAAAGGCAACTGCTTTCGCAGTTGCCTTTTGTTTTGGGTTCCAGCCGCCAGGGGCGGCCTCCACCCTTCGGTGATCTCAATGCTCGGCGGAAATGAATTCCGCCTCCGCCAAGGTTTCGCCTGCGGCGCAACGCTTGTACGGCGCAAAAGCGCCGCGGCCCAGAAGGGCCGTTAGGTGGTCCTCCTATAATGCTGGGGAAACTTCAAAATATCGATTTTAACCGTTCCTTCCAAAATCTTGCCGTCTGTTTTCTGCGCTTACATGCAGAAAACAGACGAATTTTATTTTATGAGAATCAGGCCTCAATAAGCCGCTCGCTTATTGGGGCCTGGTTCTTTTATTCCTGCCGCAGGCGCTCCACTACGGAATAGCGCTGGGCGGCCCGGCAGGTAAACACCGGGATGGCGATCCCCAGCGCCGCAAACAGCGGCAGCACCACGGCAACAGGGCAGAGGGTGAACCGATAGGTGAAAAACCAGATTAGTCCGTTGAGGGCAGGGCCCACAAAGGGCGCGGTCACCAAAATCAGTGCCAGGGCCAGCAGGGTGGCTCCCAGGGTATAGAGCAGCCCCTCCAGAGCCAACATGGTCCGCAGCTGTCGGGCTGTCATGCCGATGGATTGGAGTACCGCCAGCTCCCGGCGGCGGGCGGTGATGCTGGTGAGGATGGCGTTGAAGAAGTTGAGCACACCCACCAGACCTACAATAAAGCTCAGAGCTCCGCCCAATAGCAGGAACATACTCCGGGTACTCTCAAACTCCCCGGCATAGGTGGTCTTGCTCTCGTAATCAAACTGCGGATTCACATTCTCCGTATAGTCCGCCAGGAAGGATTCCATGGCGGCGTTGGCCTCGCCGGTGGTATCAAAGGCGTAGTACATGACGCAGTCGGTACCCGTATCCCGGATAAAAGTCTCCGCCCCCATGACAAATTCGTCCGCGCCATAGTATCGGTAGCTCAGGGCGGTGGGCACTGTCACCAGGGCGGCCACGGTGTAGTCCACGTCCCGGTATTTCACCGCGCGCTCGGCCCAAAGGGCGTTTTCCGGAACATTCTCCTGGGTGCCGTAGACCTCTCCGGTGGTGGGGTTATAGTATTCGTACTCCTCCACATAGCGGATGGTCACCGTGTCCCCCAAACGGGCCCAGTGGCTGTCCATCTCCGGGTTGCCGTAGTCGTCGGCGCTGTATACGGCGGCGATGTAGTTACCATCGGAATCATTGAGCTTGGAGAGATCTCCGTTCAGCACTGTCAAATGGTCCAGAGCAAAAGACTCCATGCCGTAAAGCTGCACCCGGTCTGCCAACAGGCCCTCCTCAGTGCGGTCGATAAATTGAATCATACTGTCCAGCTGTTCCTGGGTGTTCCACCGGCCCCATGTGGAGCGGTAATATTCCTCGGTGACAAATTCCAACGCCGGAGCAGTCTTACCGTAGACGCGGCCGCTCTCCGTGATGCCGCCCTGAGCGTCCACGGCACCAATGACCTCCCGGGGAACCGCCATATCTTCGTTGAAGCTGTCCCCACCGGTCTGGAACTGCCCCGCATCAGCCAGGATAAAGTCGCTGGCGGTGAAGTTGGACACATATTTGTCCAAATCAAAGCCGCCTGTGAAGGTGACCGTCATGGTCAGCAGTACGACCGCCAGGGCCAAAGACAAGACAGTGATCACCGTCTTGCCCCGGCTGCGGCCCAGGTTGGCCCAGGCCATGGACAGCAGAGACACGCCCTTGCCGTTTCGTTTCCCGTTCCGCTTCAGCGTCTTGCCCTCCGTGTAGCGCACCGCCTCTACCGGAGAGACTTTACCGGCCAGACGGCCGGGGCGGCTGCAGGAAATGAGGACGGTCACCAGGGCAAAGATTGCCGCGCCCGCAAAGAGGAGCGGGCTTACCGACACCACGGTGGTCACGGCATTGAGCCGGGCGGTAACGACAGGAGTGAGTACGCCGCCCAGCAGCCAGCCCAACAGCAGTCCGGCGGGGATCCCTACCAGAGAGAGGAGCAAAGCCTGGGTGCGGATGATTCGACGGAGCTGCCGGGGCGTGGTGCCGATGGTTTTCAGCAGGCCGTAAAAGCGGATGTCCCCGGCCACCGAAATCTGGAACACATTGTAGATGATAAGGTATCCGGTGAGCAGAATCAGCGCCACCATACCCACTATGATGGCCACCACGCTGGGGTCCAGCTTATCGGAAAGCTGCGCCCCGGTATAGCCCCAGTTGACGCCGGTGGAAATGTAGTTGGCCTCCCCCGGGGTTTCCGCCTGATAGCCGTGGTCTGCAAGAATTTTATCCAGATCGGCGGCAATGGAGTGGGCGCCGTGCTGGAGCATTACATCCAGATTCCAGGATCCGGTCATGCCGTCGCTTCCGGGAGGGGTCACCCCTACCTCCGCCAGTACTGCGTCCACCCGGCTCTCAGGGATGAGAATGTGGTTGGCGGCAATCGCCTCGTCGTACTCCCACCAGCCGCACAGGGTGAATGTCTGGGCCGTCTCATGGCCGTCCACCGCAAAGGTGACGGTAAATTGTGCCCCCAGCTCCGGTTCCACCCCCAGCAGCTCCAGGACACGGGTGTCGGTGGCCGCCTCGTCGGTGCCCTCCTGGGGGAGCCGCCCCACCACCGGTTCGCAGTACATCCAGCGGGCTTCATTGGCATCGGAGTAGCCGATCTCCACATGGGACTTGTTGAACGGCTCCTCCGCGGGCATGCCCAGAAAGCGGCGCAGCCCCCACTGGGCGATCAGAGGATCGTCCTTTAATGCTTCAAATTGTTCTTCTGCCAGATACTTAAAGCCGCCGTGGGAGAAGCCGCCCACCTGACGGAAGGTATTTTGCTGGATGCCCTCGTTGATGGAGAAGGCGATGGTAAACAGAGAGGTAAAAAGCACCGCCGTCAAGGCGATGGCCAGCACTGCCACGATATTCCTGGTACGGCTGGCGAGCAGAGAGCGCAGGCTGAGGCGGCGGATACAGCCGCGGTTGGAGACCTTCATATCGTTCGCCTCCTTACCGCGTCACGATCCGCCCGTCCTCGATGCGGACGATGCGGCCGGCCATCTGAGCGATCTCCTCGTTGTGGGTGATCATTACCATGGTCTGGGCAAACTTCTGACCGGTCACCTTCATGAGACTGAGTACATCCTGACTGGTTCGGCTGTCCAGGTTGCCGGTGGGCTCGTCGGCCAGAAGAATAGCGGGCTTGGTGGCCAGGGCCCGGGCGATGGCCACCCGCTGCTGCTGGCCGCCGGAAAGCTGGTTGGGCAGGTTTTGCAGCTTCTTCTCCAGGCCCAAAGTGGCGATAACCTCCTTGACATAGTCCATATCCACCTTGTTCCCGTCCAGCTGAATGGGCAGGATGATGTTCTCCCACACACTGAGTACCGGCACCAGGTTGTAGGACTGGAATACAAAGCCGATCTTCCGGCGGCGGAAGATCGTCAGGGTCTCGTCCTTGAGGGCAAAGATGTCCTTGCCGTCCACGGTGACCGTGCCCGAGGTGGGCCGGTCCAGCCCGCCCAGCATATGGAGGAGGGTGGACTTGCCGGATCCGGAGGTGCCCACAATGGCCACAAATTCACCTTGCTCCACGCTCAGGTCCACGCCATCCAGGGCCTTTACCTGGGTATCTCCGGAGCCGTAATATTTCTTCAGAGCCTTAGTCTGTAAAATTGTCATGCTGTTCTCCTCCAATAAAAAAGTCTGTACCGTCTTTTGACAATACAGACTTTACCACGGAAATCTGTCCTGATACTTTCAAGAATGTGACAGTTTTGAAAGAAGCCCGTTACGGGCGGGGAAGGAAGAGGGAAAATACGCTTCCCTTTCCGAGTGTGCTTTGCACCTTCACATATCCGCCCTGTTTTTCCACAATCTGTCGGGTGAGATAGAGTCCAATGCCCACACCCTCCGCATGATAGTTGTCAGGTGCACGGTAAAACCGCCCGAAAATTTTTGCCTGATCCGTTTCTGGGATGCCCGGACCGGTATCGGCCACCTGGATGGAGGAGAACAGCTCGTAATTTTTCACATTCACAGTCACCATCCCCCCGGCGGGGGTGTATTTCACCGCGTTGTCCAGTAGGTTGCATACCGCCTCCTCCGTCCACTTGGCGTCAAAGACCGCCGCGCCATCCGCCTGCCCCACCGTGAGGGCGATCCCTTTTCCAGCCGCTTTTGCCGCATACTGCGCAACGGCCCGTTCTACCACCCAGGCGATTTCTGCGGGCTCGGGATGGACCACCAGGATACCGGTCTCCAGCCTTGAAGTTTTGACCAGAGCCTCAATAAGCGTCTGGAGTTTATCGACCTGAGCGGAAATGACCCGGGCGCATTCCGCCTCCTGGGGTGTCAGGGGCTGCTCCAGGAGCAGCTGGGTATACAGCTGTAAATTGGCCACCGGTGTTTTTGTCTGATGAGAGATATCGGAGATTAGGGCGCTGATCTGCTCCTTCTGCTCCTGTACCTTCCTGCCGGACAGAAAACTGGCCGTTAGGTATCGGGCCAAGCGGCTCTCCAGGGAGGACAGGCGGCTCTCGTCAAAGGTCTCCTCGGAAAAGCTGCCGTTCATGGCCGCAGTGAGCATATCATCCAACCGCCGGATGGTGCGGGATATCTGCCAGCGGTCATAGGCAACCACAGCCAGCGCAAGCAGTACGGCGGCACCCGCTGCAAGATACCCGGTCATAGCTTCACCGCCCAGGTGTAGCCGATACCGTACACCGTTTTCAGATATTCCGGTTTGGACGGGTCGGCCTCCAGTTTGCCGCGCAGCCTCTTGACCGTAACGGAAAGGGCGTTCTCCTCCACAAACTCCGCGCCGTCGGTCCACACCCGGTCCACCAGCGTGGCCCGTGACACCGCATGTCCCCGGCTTTCCACCAGCACCCGCAGCAGCTTCTGCTCGGTCTTGGAGAGCTCCACCGCTACCCCATCCCGGCGGAAGTCCATTCGCTCAAAGTCAAAGGCAAAGGGGCCTGCCGTTACGACGGGCGAGGCCATGGGGGCGCTTCGGCGGAGCTGGGCGTTCACCCGGGCCCGGAGCACCGCCAGGGAGAAGGGCTTGGTAATGTAGTCGTCCGCCCCGGCCTCCAGGCCGGTGACCTCTTCCAGCTCCAGATCGTTGGCGGTAAGCAGGATCACCGGGGTGGCGTCGCCCCCTGCCCGTACCTGACGCAGCAGGTCCAGGCCGCTTCCGTCCGGCAGATTGATATCCAAAATCAGCAGCTCAAATCGCTGATCCGCCAAATGCTCTGCCGCCTGCCCCAGAGTGCCGGAACAGATAACGGCACAGTCCGGCGTCTCAAGCGCCATGGCGATCCCACGGCCAAGCGCCTGGTCATCTTCCAAAAGTAATATATGCTTCATATGCGCTCTCCATAGATTTCTTTCAAAACACCTGTCCCATGATGAAATTGATTATATCATAAAGTCCGTCATCTGGGAAATCAACCGAAGTGGGGATCGTATTCCGAATGATAGGCATGAAGAAAATATATCACTTCACTGAGGTGGCGCCGCCTTCAGGTGCTCATGGGGCAATCCGTTGGGGGCTTAAGCCTCCATCTCCGGATCCCAAAAGGGAGACACGACAAAGTCGTGTCTCCCTTTTGGGGATCCTCACCGATATGAAAGCCGGTACCCGCTATTTTAAAGTGTCTCCGCGAGCTTTCTCAGCTTATCTTCTGATACAGCGGCGAAAGACTTGACGGAGTGAAGCGGCATGGCATCCATCATGGCCGCCACCATGGCGCCTCTTCCAGCTTCCCCAGCGAGGTTGTTCAGCCCCGCGCCAAAGTTGCCCAGATGGGAGTAGATACATCTCTGTTCCTCCGCCGTCTCTGCTCTGGCTACCAGGTCGGCTACAGTGATGCGCGGAAAGTCCGGCAGGGGCAGCGGCTCGGAGATGACTGTAACCGAAGCTGTTAGCGGCAGATCACGGCTGGAGGTGCCGGCAAAAACTGTGTACTCGCCCGCCTCGGCGTACCAGTCCTGGATCCGCGTTTCGTAATAGGAAAAGGCCCGGCGGTCAAGCGGGATGGAAACCGATTTCGACTCTCCCGGCTGCAGGAAGACCTTGTCGAATCCCTTTAATTCCCGAAGGGGGCGTCCCACTGTGTCCTCGCCGTTGAATCCTACATAGACCTGCATAACTTCCGCGCCGGCTACTGCACCTGTGTTTGTCACGTCCACACAGACGGTGATAGTCATATCTCCCCTCAGCACAGCGCTGCTCAGGCGCAGGTTGGAGAGTGCAAAATCGGTATAGCTCAAACCGTACCCAAAGGGAAAGAGTACGTCCAACTTTCGTACATCGTAGTGCCGGTAACCGACATAAATCCCTTCTCCGTAAACAGCGTCCAGACGGCTCTTGCCATAATCAGGGTAAGCAGGCGTATCCTCTAGGCGCAGCGGATAAGTTTCCGCCAATTTACCTGAGGGATTCACCGTTCCAAAAAGCAGCTGCACTGCAGCGGTGCCGGCCCCCTCTCCGGCGAGATAGAGGTTCAGTACAGCCTTTACCTCGTTCAGCCACGGCAAAACCACCGGACTGCCTGTCTGAAGGAGCACAGCAGTATTTTTCTGCACGGCGGCGATGGCGGCAATTGCCTCATTCTGACAGTCTGGAAGGTCCAAATGCCTCCGGTCAAACCCTTCTGATTCGTAAGAATCGGGAAGCCCCGCAAAGATCACCGCCACATCAGCTGCCTTAGCCGCGTCGATCGCCTGCTGCCACTGTGCCGCAACAGGCCTGTCTTCGTTGAACATCTCCACAAACTGCACGTCTGCGTAGCCTTTGACCGCTTCCAGAGCAGAATCGATCTTATAGTTTATAATATGGCTGGAGCCGCCGCCCTGGATGCGCGGAGATCTTGCGAAAGAACCAATAAAGACAATCTTTTGATTCTGTTTGAGGGGCAGCAGGGCACCCTCATTTTTCAGCAGCACCGCACACTGCGCCGCAATGTCTGCCGCAGCAGTATGGTGCTCATCCAGATTTATGCCAACGGCCTTTTTGTGCTCCAGGCACCAGGCAATCCATACCAGAAGGCGCTCTGCTGCACGGTCCAATATGGCTTCGTCCAATGCTCCATTCCGCACGGCCTCCACCAGCTTTTGGTCATTGATGCCACCAGAGGCGGGCATCTCCAACTCCAGTCCCGCACAAATGGCCTTCACGCGGTCGTTCATGGCGCCCCAGTCGGACATCACAATGCCATCAAATCCCCACTCCTTCCGCAGTACGTCCGCCAGCAGCCAGGTGTTTTCGCAGGCGTAGACGCCGTTGATCAGGTTGTAGGAGCACATGATGCTTTTGGTGCCGCCTCCTCTTACGGCAGCTTCAAAAGCCGGAAGATAAATCTCGCGCAGCGCACGCTCAGATACGACGCTGTTTACTGTCATGCGGCGGAACTCCTGGCTATTGGCCGCGAAATGCTTTACACAGGCAGACACGCCCTTTTCCTGCAAGCCGGAGATATACGCTGCGGCTAGTTCACCAGATAGAAAGGGATCCTCAGAAAAGTATTCAAAGTTTCTGCCACAAAGGGGACTGCGCTTGATGTTCACGCCGGGACCCAGCAGCACTTGGGTGTCATTGGCCAAACACTCGTCCCCCAGCAGACCGCCCAATTTTCGCAGCAGTCCGCGGTCGAAGCTGGCCGCCAGGGCAGAAGCCGTCGGCCAGCCAATTGCGGTGCGGGTCGTGACTGTGCGGGCATGTCCTTGCGCAATGCTGACGGTCTCTTCCATTCCCGTCCCCTCGTAGTTGTCCTGCCTGCGCAGGCCGTGGGGACCGTCCGACATGGTTATCTTCGGAAGTCCGACCCGTTTCATCTCCTGCGTGTCCCAACTGTTTGCTCCAGACATCAGAGACGCCTTCTCCTCCAGCGTCATCTCAGCGATCATGCGCTTTATATCCATGGCTGCCGCCTCCTTTTCTGTCAGCATAGCTCATTTCGGCAGCATGGTATATCAAATTCAGTTCAAAAATATCAAATCTATGCTATAATTTTCTTATACTTCCAACGAGATTTGATATAGGAGACTCTTATGGAAAAAGCAAAATCAATTTATTCAGAATTCATTGATCGTGAGGAAATAGACAAGCATCACAGCTATTCGGACGAGCTTCGCCTCTGCGCGGCCATGCAGGCTGCGCATCCTTCTGCTTTGGAGATTGCACGCACGCTTTTTCATGCAGAACATGCCGGTCTCTTATCTGAAGATCCTCTCACCAATCTCAAATATCTTTTTGTCGCCAACGTCACCCTTATCACCCGCTTCTGTATCGAAGGCGGCCTGTCCCCGCAGCTTGCCTATATGATCAGTGATATCCATATCCGCGCACTGGACGGCTGCAAAACAGAGGCAGATATTTTATCCCTGCATCCGCGCATGGTCAAAGAGTTTTTGGAACGCATGACATTTCTCAGAGGGCTAAAAGGCACCTCCAGACATGTGGAATCAGCCATCGGATATATTCTGAAAAACCTCAGTGGAGATTTGACCTTGTCCGTGGTGAGCCGCAAAATCAGCATCTCTCCCTCCCATCTTTCTCATCTTTTTATCAAAGAGCTGCATGTCTCTTTTGCCCACTTTGTCCGTTTGCAGCGGGTCGAGGCTGCAAAGGATCTCCTGCGCTATACAGATTCCCCCGCCTCTGTAATCTCATCCCTCGTTGGCTTTTCCAGCCAGAGCCATATGATAAGTACATTTCGGGCACTGGTCGGGAAAACACCGGCGAGCTATCGCAAAGAGCTGCCGCAGCTCTATGGCAACAACATCTCCACACCGTGAGATCGTTCCC
>ERZ857955.1502-NODE-1502-length-18083-cov-47.275793_pt1 | contig 18083 bp, 8 predicted proteins | sample MGYA00519956_ERZ857955 | MGnify/ENA primary metagenome ERZ857955 (study PRJEB31778, sample SAMEA3449378) | human gut metagenome | biome: human gut; feature: human-associated habitat; material: faeces | place: United Kingdom | collected 2010/2012 ...
TCTTTCCCGAAGGAACATTGAGTGTATCGCCGGGTAACTGATGTATTCCCGGAGCGAAATAAATCAGATTCTTGTCTTTCAATTTCTTCGGACGGTTTTCATCTATCGGATTCGCAAAAAGATGAAGATTATGGAAGATGTCTCCATTTACTTCAATGGACAGATTACGCGGACGGTCTAGTGTAAAAGTCATCGTACTGCCGCTGATCCTCGGAGTGATACCATACGACAACGGACGCACCCTGCCACTCTTTACTTCTCCTTTATTATAGGTGACGGAAACTTCCACCTGCCCGGAAAAGTCAAAATATCCCATTGAGGCCAGTTCTACATGATGCTTCGTCTGGCGTACTTCATCTACTTTCATCGGATAAACGTCCACCCATTGCCACTCTTTTCCCACTTCGCGGACTTTAACTGTAAAATCCTTTTTTAAATCGACCTCATCAGGAGCCGGGTAAACAACCAGATGATTCTGTGCATGAAGAATAAAATGGAATCCAACTAATAAATGGACAACCAACAACAATTCTTTTAATTTCATTTATCATTCATTTTTATTGTATTGATCGATTTGGGTTTCAATGTCACCTCTATCTTCTTACCATCTATGACAAAAGTACGGAAACGCGTGTCTTCATCGGGATTATAAGTAACTATAGCCGTTCCATTATCGGCAGTACGAAAGGCAAGCACATTCTCATGGTCTGACACTTTCAACAAACGGCTGCCCGGTTGTACAAAATGAGACAGATGCTTCATCAGATAATATTCATCAGTATAACGTACCTGGCGTGTATTACGATCTACAATAACCATTGCATTTTGTGCCCAGTCCCACCAACTCTTACAAGTTTCATCGAGCACCATATTCCAATACATATAAGCCCCCACACCATTATTGAAACAATGGACTACCGCATTCCAAGTACGCTCCAATGCCGACCAGTCATTCTCCGAATTACCACACATATTCTCTGTCTGCATATATCCATACGAAGGGTATTCCTTGTGAATGACAGGAAGCGCTTTCATACCTGTCCATTGCACTCCCACTCCTCTCACATAATCCGATACATTTTTCTGATTCAGAAAAGTGCGGATGTAATCGGGGTTCGGATAATTGACTGTTCCCATCCATATCTCCGTATCCAGCGAATCTTTTTTAAATTGAGGTCCCAGATATTGGGTCACGAAAATAGCCAAGTCCTCTGCTCTCCACGTACACGAAGGCCAGCAAGGTGTCCATGCTATTTCATTTTAAGGCATGAGCATCGAAATAGTAATCCCGTTTTTTTTATAAGCCTGCACATATTTGGAGAAATAAAGCGCGTATGCCTGCAAATATCCTTGCTGCATCTTGAATCCCGTAACATTTCCCAATACATTACGGGCAGGATCAAGACGGTTGTGCCCGATATCGGTGCCCTCAATGCCGGAACTTTTCTGTGAATAATGCTCGTTGACTTTCATCCATGCCGGCGGAGTCCAAGGAGAAGCCCACATCTTCAAATCGGGACGTAGCTTCAAAGCCTCCTTTATGTAAGGAATCAGTATAAAACGATCACGGTCAATACTGAAATTACGCATGGTATAATCATCTTTCACATCATTATAAGAATAATAACCAAATGAATAATCACTACAAGCAACAGGAGTACGTCCCAATGAAAAGCGTACTCCCTCTTCGACAAACAAGGAAGCCATCACTTTATCACGTTCTTCCTGAGAGACTTTGAAGCGCATTCCAGCCTATTTCATTAAACGTGCCGCCAAAGCCGGTAACATGCTGTAAAAGACTATCCATATAGACAGATACCTCCGGAGTCTGCGAGGCATGCTTCAAAACTGTTACTTTCTGAGAAGTCCAACGCTCGGATGCAGTGGTGGAATACATCGTTATTTTCTGTGCAGCAACGGTGTTCAACACCCCTGCCACAAATAATAATGAAATAATCTTTTTCATAAAATATCAAATTAATCGTTCGTTTTCTTATTGTTTTTCTGCTTTTACACGCAAAATCGTATATGAGAAGGGTGGAAATTCATAATCAAATTCAGGTCCGAATCCTTTGTATGCAGTCTCCTTCGGATAAATCTTTCGGGGTTCTTCGAAGGAATTTTCCTCGCTGCCGTCGGCCGCAGTCAAAGAAATGACCCTTCCCTCCTCTGCTATGTTTTTCGATCCTTTTATCTGAATCGTGGTCAAATAAGCCGTATCAGCCCCATTAACAACTTTAATCACCAATTCTCCTTTTTCTTCATCATAACCGGAAGCAACAAACTGTAACGGCATGGCTTGGGGTACAGAGGACAAGACAAGTTCATTATCCAGATAACATTCATTTTTCATGGAGGATACTACCACTTTCACTTCATACCACCTGTCCTTTTCAATTTTTTTGCCGGAATGTTCCGACAGCACGCCTTTATCTTTCCCCTTCTCCAACCGGATAAGTTCCGCCCGGTCATTACTGCTCCACATACCTATATTATATCTATATCCGGTCTTACCATCCTCACTCATACCTAAAAAAATTTGAAATCCTTGTTCACCTTCTGTTTTCCTTACTTTAAACTCCAGCGTATAGTCCCCTTCATAGACTTTTTCCGGTAACATGCGGTTTTCTTTTGATAGAATCATATCGCCAAGCAGATCCGTCACTCCGTTTTGTATCACTTTTACATCCTTAAACTCTACAGATGCCAAAGAAGCCCCCAAACCCAGATGTCCCTTACCCACAGATTCGGGTTGGGCTTCATGCATCGTGATGTTGCTTTTTACATTGTAATCAGGTCGGTTCTCCGCCGCCATCTTTTGTACATAATATGAGCTACGTCCCATTACCCGGTCAGAATCAATCCAAATCAAGTTGGTAGCCCAGTTCCTATCATGCCGATTTTCAAATAAAGGTGCATACGAAGCCATTGTAACCAAATCGCCATTTCGTTCCATACCACCGATAAACGCAGCTTCAGACAAAGCTCCCAGCATATTTCCTCCACCAACTCCCCGGTTACAGGCATATTCTCCTACATAAACCGTATATTTTCCCCGTTCATAAGTATCGAACAAAGTTGTGTTACAAAAGAAAAAATACGGATCGACATACCAATGTGGATCAATCATATCCGTTTTAGCTATTGCAGGAGCCCCATCACGTTGTGGCATTTCATTATAAATCAATGTCAACTGCGGATACTTCTCCTTAATGGCCTTATAGAACAGATCAAAACGACGATCGTATTCCGGTCCCCAGTTTTCATTACCAATCTCCACATATTGCAACGGAAAAGGTTCGGCATGACCATCTGCCGCACGGCGTTTTCCCCATTCCGTAGTGACATCACCCAATGCGTATTCAATGGCATCCATACAATCGTCCAAATAATAGGATATTTTGTCGTCAGGACAAGCATCGCCCATACGGAACTGACACCCTAAACCTACATTACATACAAACATGGCTTTTGCGCCTATATCTTCACAAAACTGCAACATTTCATAATATCCGAAACCATACGAGCAACGGTATCCCCACGTACTATACTCTCCGGGGCGTGCAGCCGGATCTCCTAATGTTTTTTTCCATTCAAAGCGGTTATTCAAAGTAATTCCCTCTACCACACATCCTCCAGGCCAGCGGAAGAATGCAGGTTTCAATCCTACCAACATCTCGGCCACGTCTTTACGCAAGCCATTCGGGCGATTATTGAAAGTCTTTTCCGGAAAAAGAGAAACATAATCTATCCAAATCTTACCGGGAGCATCAAATTCCAAAGCTAGCTTTGCCTTGGCATCTTTTGCAGCAGACGACAATGTAGCTTTTATATCATTCCAAGTGTTGTCATTCTTCACTTTGAGAGAAGTTTCCGCCAGCACATCTCCTTTCGAAGAAAGTAATTTGGCTGCAACCGTTCCTTTATAATCGGACGAAGTGCGAATAATAACACGCAGATGATAGTTTTCACCGGCACCGATCCCCATTCCCCAGTATCCTTCATTCACCAATTGAATGGGATGTGAAGCATCCGTTAGTGTTATCTCCAAATTATTAGGAGCTGACTGAAATTTCGGACGCTCTTTAGTAAGCCTCATCCGGGCAGCCGCAGTATCCTTCACCAGCAAATTCCAAGCACGTACAGGTTCTGTATTCCACTTGAATGAACGATCGTGACGTACTTCTCCGGTCAAGTGATATTTCTCCGGACTGGGAATCAGTTTATCTCCTTCCACATGATACCCTGCCGGCATCTCATGTTCCTCGAAACTACGGTTCTGAACCAACTCGGCATATAATCCTCCATCACCGGCATGATTAATCTCTTCAAAAAAGACACCATACATTGAAGGAGCTATCTCGGCACCTTTCTCCTGAAGGTTAATAACAATCCCTTCCCGTTCTGTCGATGGGAAACTGCATGATGCAATCGCAGTTCCCAATATACAAGCTGATAAAAGTTGTTTTATATTCATCATAAAAGTCGATTTTTATTATAATACGTTTATGAGACATAAGACACTCAACAGCATAGAAGATAATAAAAAAAAATGAATGCATCAACATTCAATCTCAAAGGAAATAATCTTTGAATCTAAAATTTGACAACATTCATTGTACAATAAAAAGAGTCATATCATTACTTAAAAATAGAATTTGATACGACTCTTTTATGTTCATCTGTTACAATCCGTAACTTTTCCGATAGTTTGTTATTTATCCACTTCCTCCAAATAAAGCACTCTACTTGAGTATTCGTTCTTTTGCGGCTTGTCCACATTATGATTGTAAGGTATTTCCAAACCGTTCGCCATCAAATAAGCACCGCTGAACACTTGTCCTTCAAAACTAAGCGGATATTTATCTATACGGTTCAACTCACGGATACGATAACGGCTTTCAGAATTCAACCCCGCCATGACTACCCGTGGCAAGTGTTGGTTCATAAAGTGCTCCAGCTTCCACCAATAGAATACCGCCTTGTCTTTTTCCGGCGAAACGTACATCAAGGAAGCTGCCCCCAACTTGTCGTAAGGAGAAAGCAAGCGGTATATGTCCCCCATCTGAACCACCGGACGAATTTCCTTGTACTCGGCAATCGCTTTACGACACAGTTCTTTCTCATCATCCGTCATGTTCTTGGGTTGTATCTCCATGCCTAAACGTCCGCTCATCGCCACGTCAATACGATACTTCAACGGGATGGTACGGAAAGTCTGATGATTGGGTGCAGCACTGATATGTGACGCCATACCGATGGCTGGAAAGAAATAGGAAGTGCCCCACTGCATATAGATGCGTTGCAAAGCATCCGTATCGTCGCTTGTCCAAAACTCGTCAAAGTAAGGCAAAAGTCCATAATTGACACGTCCACCACCACTGGCACATGCCTGCATCGTCAGTTCGGGATATTTCATCCGGATTCGCTTGCAGACATTTTCCAGTCCACGATGATAAGCTATATATAAATGGCTCTGTTCATCCTTGCCCAGATAGTTGGAACCATGATTCAAGATAGACATATTGGCATCCCATTTGATGTAATCTATTTCGGGATAGTTAGTCATCAGTTCGTCCACTACGTTGAACACGAAATCCTGTACCTGCGGATTACCTAGGTCGAGTACCACCTGAGTACCTCCCCGTCCCAGTACCAAGTCGCGTTCCGGTGCTTTGATCACCCAATCCGGATGCTTTTCATACAATTCACTTTGAGTGTTCGCCATTTCCGGCTCTATCCAGATGCCAAACTTGATACCCTGCCGCTTAGCCACATCTATCAGCCCTCCAACACCCGAAGGCAGTTTCTCCTTATCCACCATCCAGTCACCCAGCGAAGTGCGGTCGGTCTTGCGAGGATATTTGTCACCAAACCAGCCGTCGTCCATCACAAAAAGTTCACCGCCCATAGAAGAAATATCCGCCATCATCTGCTTCATACCGCTTTCGTTGATTTTGAAATAGACACCTTCCCAACTGTTCAGCAGAATCTTTCGGAGCTTGTCGCCATTAGCTAGTTTATACGTTCTTGCCCAGCGATGAAAGTTACGACTACCACCACTCAATCCTTCGTCACTATAGGTCAATGCCAGTTCGGGAGTCTTGAATACCTCACCGCTTTTCAGATGATAAACGGAGTTGTCTTCGTTGATACCTGCATAAAAATGATGGTATTCGCTTTCATCTGTGTCAATGCGCAGTTTATAATTACCTCCGTAACAAAGGGCAGCACCAATCACACGTCCGCTATTCTCACGTGGCTGTCCGTCCAACGAGAACATCACTTCGGCGTGTGCCGTGTGCGAATTGCGCACTCCGTCCTTATTCTTTATCACTTTCATACCCGGTTCCAGCGGTTCCTGCACCAGACGCGCCTCGTTTGCCCAAGCACCGTAGAGACTGGATAGCCAGACATTGCCCTTACGAACGGGAAGATAGGCAGATGCAAACTGGTTCAGCTTCACGTTCTTTTTCTCCTTATGGCTGATTTCCGTCCACGCCTCAATGACGTCCACATCCTGATAGGCTTTATAGCAGAGTTTTACATAAAAAGGATATACTTTGTCTTTTAGAGATATAACTGTTAAATTTGCTTTTTCCTGATGAGTAGTTTCCACGCCAATGACTTCCATTTGAAGCGTCATGTTTCCATCCTCATGCTGCACAGACAAAGCAGACTCAGAAGGACAATTCAGTCCGTAGACTGGATAAGCGGAAAAACTTCCAGACTCTGTACTAACAATAGCATGTACATCAGCATCAGTAAGTTTTCTACCATAGTACAAAAATTTCAATTCTCCTCCTTGCGAAGTGGAAAGCAATAAAGAGGTATGAGAAGTCGATATTAAAACTTCACTTTCTTGTGCAGACAACGGGAAAAACACTCCCAATAGAAAAAACAATAGCAAAAGTTTATTTTTCATGTTTATATTTATTTGAATTCACAATAGCCTAAAAAAACAGCAATGAAGAATACTTTTATTTTCATAGCTGTTTTGTATAAGATCTTATTTTACCGGAGTAAAAACTCCAACATAACCACCACCAGAAACCATCTTTATTGACAAAGACTTCCCGGCAACGAAACGCACCTTCTTTTTCAATACTTCTGTCGGCTTTTTATCAGCATTCTTTGCATCAGCCCAATACTCAAACTCATACTCGCCTGCTGGCAAAAAAGAGGTTTCGATTTCCACAACACGCTTCATGCAATTATTCATTGCACCTATAAACCACTGTTTGCCCGAACGCTTGGTCATCACAATATATTCTCCCGGATAGCCATCAAGGAAACGAGTGTCATCCCATACAGTTGGCACTATTTTCAGAAAATCAGCCCCCGGCTGACCTAAAACATATTTAGGATGTTCGCACATAACCGTTAACGGGCTATCATAAATCACAAACTTAGAAAGCTCGGCACATCGTGAATTAGGTACCGTAGTTGGATTCTTCGGTTTGAACCCTTCCATAGATACATTTAGAAAACCTCCGGGCGTATAATCCATCGGACCGGCCAACATACGTGTGAAAGCTAATGTAACATTGTGTTCCGGTGTCACTCTTTTAGAAAACTTAGAATATTCTCCTCCCATAACACCTTCACGGGTCAGCAGATTGGGATAAGTACGCCCAATGCCGTCTGGCTTGTATGCACCATGAAAATTCACCATGAGCTTATGCTTTGCCACTTCCTTTATGATACGATGATACCAATTTACCATTTCTTGGTCGTCACGATCCATAAAGTCTATCTTTATACCGGCTATTCCCCACTTTTCATACAAGGCAAATGCTTCTTTGTAACTATCATTTTTGTTCACGTCCGTACAATAGAGCCATAGCCAGCAACGCACGTTTTTAGAACGAGCATACTCCAATATCTCCGGCATATTCAACTGAGGTGCAGGTTTGGTGATGTCTGCATGAGCCTTGTTGTAAGGACCGTACCATTGCCAATCTATCAACATATACGGCCAACCCTGCTCCTCTGCAAAATCAATATATTCCTTTATTACATCCATTTCCATCTTTACTTCACCGCTCCACCAATGATCCCAAGCACACATACCCGGTTTTATCCAAGATGTATCTTCAATGGCGCAAGGAGGATTCAAACCATGAATAAGCTCTGTTTCGATGAACTATCCAGGATGATCTCCTACCAAAATAACACGCCAAGGCGTAGCCATTTTCTCAAAGAAGCGAGCTTTCACTCCATCTTCCTTCTCTCCGGGCAATGGAGAAAGTCTGGTAGCCAATCCTGCGCACTGTTACCTTTTCCTATGTAAAATCCAGGATAATCATCAATGCAAGCTTCGGTGATAGCCACATAGTTTTGTTTGTCCACCTCCACCAAGAAAGGAAGACCTGCCACAGTGTCTGCAGGCAGATAGTTCAACGTAGTCTTCACGAACTCCGATTCCTGGCTGGAAGTATAATTTCGTTTGTACTTCGCTGCCCATCCAGTTGCATCCGCCGGTAATGAGAACCCTGTCAATTCTTTAGTTATCTGTCGGTTTCCAATTTTTCTTCCACCATACAGTTGATAACGGAAAGCCACCCCTTCATCATATACGCGAACCACAAAATCCATCCGACGACGATTTCCCTCCTTCTCTTCCAAGTTAAAAGTCATTTCATTCCAATGCAACTGAACTTCCTCATGTTTATTCTTCACTACCGGAATCCAAGATTCAGATCTAGCTTCAGCTTGAGGAACATTCAGTAATGCAAAATTGCCTTGCATCGGTTTTTCATCCTTGAACTCAAAGCCAAGTGGTGAATCAGCCACCAAGACTTTATTCTTGTAAACAACTGAATAACTCAATGTTTTCTCATTGCATACTTCCATTTGTATTCTACCGTCCGGTGAAGATATCTGAAAGTGCTGTGCCGACACCCCCGTTGCCAACAACAAACTGAAAAATAAAATAACTCTCCTCATATCAATCAACTTAAATTTTCTATAAAGATAAAACAATTAATCAAACGGAGCAAAAACGCCCATATATCCGCCACTTGTCGCTTTTTTTACAGTAAGAGGTTTACTAACTGTCATTTCAGAATGTTCATTTTTACAGTAAATAAAGCTAGCACCCTGTCACTAGAATATAATTGCCTACTGCTCATTTCAAAAGTAAAATATTACTATTGCAGCACAAAAGAAGAACATAGCCACTTCAACCATGTTCTTCCCTTACCAGCATTAATATCCAGGGTTCTGTAATAAAGCAGGATTCAATTGAATCTGCGCTAAAGGCAAAGGATAGAGATAATGCTTACGTTGCATATTAAATTGGGATTTACTATTAATGATCAATGCCTGAGACCCATCATCCAATGTTTCATAACCGTAAATAGCCACCCCATCCCATATTTTTTCCACTTTTCCTGCTACCTCATAACCAAAACCGGCAAACTCTGTATCATTTCCATCCGGATTCTTTACTACAATTCCTGACCGGTCAGCATTTAAAGCTTCTTCTGCAATACCCCAACGAAGCAAGTCTGTCGGGCGAAGATTCTCATTACGTAGTTCTACCGCCCTTTCATTACGAATCAAATCCAACATGGTCAGATTTCCAGACTTACCTGTATTTGCTTGGTAATTAGCATTCGCTTGTGCAACAGAAGCATTACTGATACGAGCCGAACCACCACGATCATGTAAAAGATTGATTGATTTATCTAAATCAGAATCAGAAATCCGCCCATCTCCCAATTCACATTTAGCTTCTGCATAAATCAAGTATACTTCTGCCAAACGGAGCACCGGATAATTATAACCTTCATCCGTATCTTTATAATCTTTTCGTTCCGAACACATTTTACGGTTTTGGAAACCAGTTTGTCCTGAATTTTGTACTAGAGGATAATATACCGAACAGCCTGAAGGAAAATCAAAAGTGGTCACATAGTTAGCCTTAAGATAAAGACTCTTATCAGCCCCATTCGCTCCCATCCAATAATAAGTAGTTCCCGGTATTTTAATACAAGAAGTAAAACGAGTATCCCGACAGGTATAAATATCAGTCATCTTGTTATATCCTTTATAATCCTTAGAATAGAAATAAGGCAAGCCATCTGTTACGCAAGGAAACATATTTACCATTTTAATCGTAACAGCTCCTGTATTATTATTGTCACCACCTGTAGCCTTGGTTATATTTTTACCAATGCGTTTACTTGTATGGTTATAAGCGATCTGAAGAATAAACTCATGATTTTTATCTTTAGTAAATCCCATAGGATTCGTGTTTTCATCTTCCAGATTAAACAAATAATTATAGGCTATACCCTCATATATAGTTCCTTCCGCATTCCACAATTGATATTTACCAGAAGACATTACAGCATCCGCTAATGAAGCCGCTTCTGTTAACATACTTTGTATATCAGGATATCCCACGGGCTTATCGCTACCTGCTCCTGAAATAGTTCCATCACCATCCGTAGTAGTTCCCACATACTTCTCCCACGTAGCCTCAAACAACAGCGTACGTGCTTTGAACGCTTGCGCTCCTTGTTTGCTTATTTTTCCATCATAAGCCGATTCGTCCGGCAAATATTGAATAGCATAATCCAAATCATCAAAAATTTGTTTAGCTACTTCATAACGTGAATTACGTGGAGCATACAATTCTTCAGAAGTTGAAGTAAGCCCCTTTGTTATGACAGGTACACCTCCAAAACGCTGTAACAACCAAAAATATTGATATGCACGGAAGAAACGAGCTACAGCCAACGAAGCGTTGATGCTCCCTGTACCAGTATACTCCTCTCCTTTTTCTATAACCACATTACATTTCCGTATCTTCGCATAACACAGAGACCAATAAGTATCATTTGTGGAAGGTGCTAATATACCTTGGGCAACAGGATTTATTCCAGCTAAAATATCAGAGTTCACATCAAGCATATCATAATATGAACTGGTATACTTAGTACCATTGACCGTTTCAGACACATCACCAAAACCATAAAAACTATATGTACTATTGGCTGCCGCCTCAAATTCTTCAGGAGTTTTATAGAAATTGGCTTCGGTTTGCTGGTCTGTGGGATTCAAATCCAAAAAATAATCCGAACAAGAAGCCATTCCCATAGCTATAGCAATTGCACTTGCTGCAAATAAAATCTTTTTCATATTTTTCTTTTTTTTAATTCATTTATTAAAATGTCAAATCAACACCAATTGTCCAGCTACGGCTGAAAGGAAGACTAGTTCTAGTATTAGAAGCCGTATACCCTTTTTCCGGATCAAATCCATCAGATAATCCTGTTATCTCCGCTATATTATCACCTGAGAAATAAAATCTTAATTTCTCTATTTTCCATTTATCAGTGATAGTGGAGGGAATGGTATAACCAACAGTAACATTTTTCAGACGAGCATACCATGCGTTTTGAACAGAAGCGTCATTATTGTCCACATTCCATTTATTTTTTCCACCCTGTAAAGAAAGACGGGCATACTCAGCATTTTGATTATCCCAAGTCCATGTATCCAGTTGAGTTGTCAAAATATTGTTGTAGTTAGCGTAAAAAGCACAAGTGTTTAAACCACCTTCACGCAAGAAATAACGTTGACCTACTCCTTGTACAAATAAAGAAAAATCAATATTCTTCCACTTAGCACCGGCATTAAGCCCAAAGGTAAAATGAGGATCAATATCACCATAATGATACACATCACCAGCTCCAGTATTTCCTTTTCCACCAGTAGTATCATTAGCCGGATCAAGAAGAAGGATTTTTTTACGATCACCAGGGCGAAGATGTGTATTTGTACTAGTTTGTGCTACACCTGACAAGGCACTGTTCCCTTTATACTGTTCATAATATTTTTCAATTTCTTCATACGAAGCAAAAAAGCCTTCAGTTTTATATACGAACAATGAATTCAAAGGATAGCCTTCACGTACTTTCACCAAACCTGCTGTCCATCTGTCGGTTCCCGCATAGTCAAGCACCATAGAACGAGAATCTGCCAAAGAAGCATTTACCCAATAGTTTACATCACCTGCACGATCGTTCCAACCCAATGCTACCTCCCAACCTCTAACCCGAAGCTTAGCATCATTGGTTGCAGCCGGATTTGTTCCCAACACATCCGGATAATTTAAAGAAACTAACATATTATTGTTCTTCTTCTGATACCAATCAAAGCTACCGGTCAAACGATTGCCTAATAAAGCGAAATCAACACCGATATTAAGATTCTCTAATTTCTCCCATGTACGTGTATAATCTGTTAGTTTGGAAAGCCATGCACTTTGAACAAGTCCGGTATTGAAATAAGTAGTACCCAAAGCAATACTTGACAAATAGTCATAATTGCCTAATTCACTCACTGCACCACCGGTAATGCCAAAAGAAGCACGCAGTTTTAAATTATCCAGCCATTTCAAATTATCTTTTATAAAGCTTTCTTCCGAAATTCTCCAGCCGATACTGGCAGCACCAAAATTACACCAACGATAATCAGGATGAAATTTAGAAGTCCCGTCACGACGCCCCAATGCTTCAATCATATACTTTCCCGCATAATCATAATTCAAACGTGCCAAATACGAAACATATCCTTGCTCATTAGATCCTCCCTCTATAGTTTGATGAGAAGCTTCTGCCGACCCAGTGTTCAAATCATGTAAACCATCATACAATAATTCCGTACGTTTTGCCTTTACATTCTTATAAGTTCTTTTCTCCGCGTTCGCTCCTACCATGACAGCTACATTATGTACTTCTCCGAACGTATGATTATAATCCAACTGAATAGAATAATTCTCATAGAAAGTACGTTGACTACGTTCCTGTACATAGCTGGAGGTTCCTGGATTAACAGCATTCAGTTTTTCCTCTATATCATATCCGGTTTCTGCCGTACCTCCCACCACATAAGGAGCCCCTACATAATAGGTTGTCTTATATTCCGTCTGAATATTATTATTTTTAATAAAAGACATAGCCCCTGTAGCCTTTAAATCTTTAGTAAGTTGAGCTGTCAAAGTATTAGAATAACGAAATGTTTCAAACTCCTGTTGGTTTCGTCCACCAGCCTGCATTGCCGACAACGGAGAACGACCTATCATATATAAATCATAATAATTACCTGAAGGAGTATAAGGAGCTGCTATAGGAGCATCATACATACCAGAATTATTACCATCAAGTCCATCAATCGGCCCATCCGTATAGCGATTACTATATGACATATTAATATTAAATGTCAACCATTTAGTTAAATCATAATCAGCATTCAAACGAGCGTTATACTTCTTAGCTCCATCATCCGTAGCAGTAATCACAGAACGGTCATTAGCATAACCTAATGATGCCATCCACCGAGCTTTTTCACTAGATCCCTGAACATTGACATTATGTTGTGTACTCCAAGTTGTTCCATAAATTAAATCCAACCAGTTATTAGACTCATAATAATGCATCTGACTATTGGCATCTACATAAGTAAAGGGATCTCCAATCGCCATTTTATCTAAAACCAGCAAATTTGTATCATCAAAACTAACTCCTGCATGTGGTGTTTTTCCACCTGATACTAAGATATTATTCCACAGTTGCCCATTTGTATAACGCTGTGTGATTACCTCCCCTCCTTTACCATCGGATTCTACATAATCCTGATAAGAAGCTTCCGCCATAGCTGAAGCCCAATCTCTCATACCTGCCAAAGGTAACATATTAGCAGGTGTATTAGCTGTTACCATACCATTATAAGATACTTTCAGTTTATCACCTTTTTTGCCTTTTTTAGTCGTCACTAACACAACACCACCTGCTGCACGTGCTCCATAAATAGCTGCTGAAGCATCTTTCAAAACAGAAACACTTTCAATATCATTCGGATTCAATGAACTAAATTCAGTATTGCTAATAGCCGGAACTCCATCAATAATAATTAACGGTTCCACTTTATTGGTAGAAGAAGCACCACGAATCTGAATAGCCATATCCTCATTTCCTGGACGAGCAGAAGTTCGTGTAATAGTCAGACCCGGCACTTGTCCCTGTAAACCAATCGCTGTATTAGACACTGGGCGGCTTTCCAAAATGTCTCCACTTACCGAAGCTACCGCACCAGTAAGAGTAGCCTTTTTCTGTGTGCCATAACCTACCACAACCACTTCGTCCAATACTTCCGTATCTTCCTTTAAAATAATCTTCATAAGGTTCTTTTCATTTACTGGAACTTCCTGTGTTTTATAACCGATATAAGACACTACCAAAATACCTTTTGAAGCATTGTTCAATGTAAAGTTACCATCAAAATCAGTAATCGTACCATTGGTAGTACCTTTTACCAACACACTGGCACCAATAATGGGTTCCCCATTGGCATCCACCACTTGCCCTTTTACCGTTCCAGTCTGCATAACAGTCTGCACCCCATTCACCTCTGCAAATACAGCCTGCGGACTACCTGCCAACAAGGCAGAAGCCATCACCGTAGAAAACAAGATTCTTCTCGATGAAAATTTAAAGAATTCGTTTTTCATAAACTTAAAATTTAATATTAACAGTTTTATTGTTGTTTTCTTATTATATACACTGTTTGATAAACTCGCGCACCTCATGCCGCCCTATCCTTAAATGGTTTTCAACGGTACGGTGCGAAAGATTTAATTCCGCTGAAATATCTGAAATAGATTTGTCTTCAAAACGACTCATTGCATAAATAGTACGACGCTGCGGAGGAAGCAAAGACAATCTATATTTCTCACATGCTTCCAAGTCATCAGCCACCACACGAGCCTCAGTCTCATTTGTATAAGTTACCGCATGCTCATATAAATAAGAAGTCACTTCCTGCCTCTTATAATAACGACGTAAATAGTCAGTCACCAAATTACGGGCAATGGTAAAAATGAAATACTTAATAGTTTCTGCACAGAGCATCCGATCGTAATCCATCAGCCGTACATACACATCTTGTGCCAAGTCTTCTGCCTCTTCTTTATGACCTATCTTATAATAAAGATACAGATAGACCGAATGATGATAATTCGTATAAGAGTCTTTTATTAATTGAATAGATTTCATGGATATGTTTTTCATGTCTTCAGCTTTTTGGGTTACATTTACGAATGCAAATATAGAAGGTAGAAGAACAAGAAAAGCACTTTTCCGGTTCCAATAAATCTCATATCATTACCCTAGACAAAAAACAGTTTAAGCTGCTAATTTATAGCAGCTTAATAATTTGAGACTATCAGTATCATATAATAATTTGATACTCTCAACAAGAAATAGCGAGGTTATTCATTGTTTTTCCCAATACTTCGGATGTACTCATTGGGAGTGATATTAGTCGCTTTTTTAAAATATCGAAAGAAAGAAGCTCTTGAACTGAACCCACACAACTCAGCCAAAGCACTCAAAGTGTATTTAGCATATTCATCTTTCTCCACCAAGCGCTTGAATTCAGCTATACGATAATCATTAATATAATCATAATAATTACGGTTTAAATACTGATTAAACAAATAGGACAAAGTATGAGATGAGGTTCCGATAGAGGCGGCCAAATCGGCAATCTTCAAATTAGGATTGGTATAAGGCTTTTCTTTATGCATAACAATCTCCAATTTATCCGCCAACCGTTTACATTCTTCCACACTTATCTTATTTGTCTTATACTTTTCTTCCGCTACAACATTGGTTTCCTCAACCGGTTGTATTTCCTTTTCTATAACCTTAGCAGAACCAGGCATTGGTTCTTCCCTTTCGTCCTCTCCCTCTTTCTTCTTTGACAAAAGAACAGCAATACCTCCGGTCACCACTGCTATCACGATAAACACTATGCTCCATATACTGATAGAAGAAGCGATTTTAACCGTCATCTGAGTTTCCGACTCTGGATTCCCCGTCCGCCTTACTTTAAAAGTATAGGTACCGGACGGCAAATCATAATAAGTCATATCCGAACGACCTGTCACAGCTATCCATCCGGCATCCTCACCCTCCAACTGATATTCATATGACATAAAGGCAGGTGCCGTATAACTGAAATCGGAAAAGTAAAAGGTAACATTCTTTTGAGAAGACTCCAATGAAATTTCACTCTTGCCGCCATCTCTCACAACAGATTGCACTACAGATTTTCCATTTACACATACATCTGTTATGGCAACCGGATAGGGAATGGATTTCTTCTGATTCATCCGCACTGCATCCAAATACAGAAGCCCTTTGGAGTTTCCAAACCAAATGCCATTCTCATCACGCACCGGCGGACAAAGAGTAAATATGGAACTGGGAATGCCATCGACAAAATTATAAGGAATAAAACAGTCTTTCTTATCATACCGGAACAAACCATTGTTAGTTCCCAGCCATAACCACTTTTCACGATCCTCCACAACAAACATACCATCATTCCCATCCAGAGGAGTCCCCGGCTGCAAACGTCTGAAAGTAGTCATTGATAAATCAGAGATAAAAAGCGAGCCTTTGTCCGGAAAAAAATAAAGATCATGGTCGGAATCTTCGTAGATCACTCTTACTTTTTCCTTATGAATAAATCCTTCAGGAAACACATCGGTTTTTAATGTCCGGACAGAAGGGTCCCAAATACACATTCCATTCTCCGTACATATCCATCCTTTATGGGTGGAATCAAAATAAATTTCATATACATTCCCTTCCGGCAACTTAGAGTTGGCACTGGTATAATGAGCTATCTGTCTGCCATTTTTATAGCAGAATATTCCTAAAGATGTTCCTATCCACAAATTACTTTCATTATCCTGCTTGATACAGAAAATATGTCCTTTACTGAAAGGCATTCCTCCATCGGGGGCAAAATCTCTGAGTGTCAAAGTTACAGGATTGAAAACATACATTCCCCCACCGTATGTACCTATATAATACTCATTCTGATAATACAGACAACTGAAAATCATATTTGAGCGTAACTGTGGAACCTTGAAACTTTTATAACGATGATTTTCTTCGTCAATATAAAAAAGTCCGTCACGAGATCCGATCAGCTTTTCCTTCCCCTCGATGGCAAGTGCACGTACCGGCATATCTCCGGAATCAAAAAAAGGAGCATACGTATAAGTGGAGAACAACCCGCTCTGATATAATGTGTAATCCAATCCCAGCTGATAGAATCCTACCCATATCAATCCTTCCTTATCAACCAAAACAGAATAAACGGAATTAGAACGCAAAGTCTCATCCTTCCCTGTTTCATGACGCATGGAACGAACAACTTTCTTTTTATCCGTTGATACAAAATGAACTCCGTTACCATCCGTCCCTACATACAAAAGGCTTTTGCCATCACCGGACAAAGAAGAAATGACATTACAACCTACATCAACAAAACGGGCAAATTCTTTAGTTTGTGTATCAAAACTGATGATTCCCTGTCCCATCGTTCCCAAATAAAGCATACTCCCTATCCGGGCTATATTCTTAAAGGAACAAACATGTTTCTCTTCCACCACATTATGATAAGCCTCTATTTTTCCATCTGAGAGTTGTAAGGAATAAAGACCATTCTCCGTAGCCATCCAAAGTATTCCATCTTCCCCCAAATTCAAACCACCAATCGAATTCGCCGCCGACAACATATTAGGATCTATCATAATTTGGTTCAGGCTCCCTTCTTTATAAATGAAAAGTCCTCTTTCTGTTCCGATATAAAGTATTCCTTTCCCATCATGTAAAAGAGAGCGCACAGCATATCCTATCGTTTCACGGGCAATGGGTTCCAAACTGTTTTTCGCTCTACTGACACGCCATAGTCCACTGCCATTCCCCATCCACAATTCATTGCCAGGCATTTCGGCAATGGCATTCACCCGTTTCAATTTTTCATCTGAGCCCGGAATAAGATAATGCTTGAAATGAATCCCGTCAAAACATTCCAGTGAATTACCGGTTCCCAACCATACATAACCCAAAGAGTCTTTATAAATGGCATTTACTACCAAATCTGATAATCCCTCAGTTACAGACAAGCCACGAAAAGCATAGGAACGAGAAAAAACGGGTAAAGACAAGAATATAAGAAACAATATAAATATAAATCTTAAAATGTTTTTC
>ERZ857955.1503-NODE-1503-length-18078-cov-4.003607_pt1 | contig 18078 bp, 17 predicted proteins | sample MGYA00519956_ERZ857955 | MGnify/ENA primary metagenome ERZ857955 (study PRJEB31778, sample SAMEA3449378) | human gut metagenome | biome: human gut; feature: human-associated habitat; material: faeces | place: United Kingdom | collected 2010/2012 ...
CACCGATTTTCACCGTTGCTCATTATGGCATCGTAGGTGATGTAAACGTAATCCTGCCGAAGCTGATTGAAAAAATCAAAGCTTACAAGGCATAATCCAATTACCTGATTTACAGGAGGCATTCTAGTATGTGGAAAACAATTTATATTGCCCACACTGAGGAACAAGCCCAAAAAATAAAGCAAATGCTGACGGAAAACGGCTTTTTGGTACAGCTGAAAAGTGCCGGAGGCAAGCATAACAAGGCTTATGAAATCTGCCTGCCGGTTTCGGAGGCAGAGGATGCCTATGAGGTTTTGTGTGAGAATAAATTTCAGTACTGAGGAGGCGCAGTCCTGATGAAGAAAACGAAGATTATCTGTACAGTAGGTCCCAGCACGGACAATGTAGAGCTGCTGCGTAAGATGATGCTTGCAGGCATGGATTTGGCACGCTTCAACTTTTCGCACGGCAACCATGAAGACCATGGCAAAAGGTTGCAGCTGGTGCGTCAGGCAGCAGAAGAGGCCGGTAAGGTAATCGCTACGATTGCTGATACCAAAGGCCCGGAAATGCGCCTGGGCATGTTTGCCGAAAGTAAAATCGAGCTGAACGAGGGCGATGATTTCTGCCTGACTACCGAGGATTATCTGGGCGACCGCCATATGGCACACGTTAATTATGCAGGTCTGCCGCAGGAGGTAGAAATCGGCAGCAATATTCTGCTGGCCGACGGACTGCTTTCCCTAAAGGTTGTACGCATTGACGGCTGCAGAATTTATACCAAGGTGGTCAACGGCGGCGAGCTCAGCTCGCGTAAGCGCGTGGCTTGCCCCGGTATCGAGCTGAAGCTGCCGTTTTTGTCGGAGCAGGACAAGGCAGATATTCTTTTTGCTGTCGAGCATGATATGGATTATATTGCGGCATCCTTCGTGCAGAAGGCCGATGATGTTATCGCTATCCGTAAGGTGCTTGAGGAAGCAGGCTCTTCCATCGGGATTATTTCCAAAATCGAGAATGAGGCCGGTGTGAAACATATCGATGAAATTATCGGCGTATCCGACGGCATTATGGTTGCCAGAGGCGACCTGGGCGTAGAGATACCGACCGAGGATGTACCTTTGGTACAGAAGGATATCATAGCACGCTGCAATAAGGCAGGCAAGCCTGTTATCACGGCCACACAGATGCTGGAAAGCATGATTAACAGCTATCGTGCAACCCGTGCCGAGGCCAGCGACGTTGCCAACTCTATTTTCGACGGCAGCGACGTTATTATGCTGAGCGGCGAAACTGCCAGCGGCAAATATCCGCTGGAGGCGGTGCAGACGATGGCTAAGATTGCCATTCGTACGGAAAATGCACTTGATTATGTGCATATCTTCCAAAAGAAGGGCATCAGCGAGCGCATTCATTCTACTGACGCAATCAGCCATGCTACCGTACAGATTTCTCAGGAAATAAAGGCCGATACTATTCTTACGATTACCGAATCAGGCTTTACGGCGCGTATGATTGCCAAATATAAGCCTCAATGTACTGTTGTTGCTGTATCACGCTTGCCTGAGCGCGTGCGTGCGATGCAGCTTTATTGGGGTGTATTGCCGCTTTTGGGGCCATACTCCACCAATACTGATGAAATGATTGAGCTGTCTTTGCAGTGTGCTTTGCATCACTCTGTAATCAAGGACGGCGCATCTGTTGTTATAACTGCCGGCGTGCCTATTGGTACTCCGGGCAGTACAAATCTGATTAAGGTGGTTACAGTGGGTACCAAACTGCTCAGCGGTACCGGTATCGGCAGCAAGACTGTCACCGGCCGTATCTGCGTAGGCAGAACTGCGGCAGACTTCAAGGACAAGCTCCAAAAGGGTGATATCCTTGTAGTTGATGTGCTGAATGACGAGTTTGTACCGCAGGCTGCTGCCAAGGCAGCAGCGATTATCGCTGAAGAGGGCGGACTGACATCCTCCACCGCCATTGTTGCCGTAACCTGCGGCCTGCCTGTTATCGTAGGCGCGGAGAAAGCAACATCCAAGCTGGACGACGGTTTGCTGGTAACGGTGGATCCTGTTTCCGGTGATGTCTACGAAGGCGATATTAACCTGTAGAAATATGGTAACAGAACTTATTTTAGAAACATGTATTGCTCTGCGTGACGGCAGAGAACAAAACGCCTGCACAGCTTTTTCGGGTATTATTGCTGAAGCAGCAGATAATGAAGCATTACAAGCAATCAGCTGCTGTCTGCTGGTGGCCTTACGCCACCGGCAACGGCAGCTTTTTGCGGCTTGGATGCAGGAAAGCAGGCCGCGTCTGGAGCAGCTGCTGGTCAATCCGCAGCTGGCGCATCAGGGCGGCAGCGTTCTGCTGAGACTGACGTTTGCCGTGTGCGACAGGCGTTTGGCTGAGGTGCGTCCCATGCTCGCACTGCTAGTGCGGCGTTGGCTGCGGACGCAAGCCGACAATACTGCAGTGCTGCAGGAATTTATGGGCGAATGGCTCAGTCTGGCGGCGCGTATGGCACGCAGGCGGTGGCGCGAGGAGACGGCGTTTCTGCTGCGTGAGGCCGGGCGTTGGCTTTTAAAGCAGCAGGACCTGCAACGGTGGGCGTGGAGCCTGCAGCAGCTGCAGCTGCATTTTGTCGTGTACGCACGCTGGGATGGCTTTGACAAGGCCTGCAGAATTTACAGAGAGCTGACGCTTTTGTATCGCCTGCTGCTGCGGCGTGTGCCGAAGGCACCGCCTGAGCGGCAGACAGCGCTTCTGCAGCTGCTTGTGCGTCACCTGCGTGATGTAACCGCTAACGTATCGCGTTCGGCGATGCTGGATGATGCTGATATCTTCCGCCAATTGTACAGCTTTTTCTGGCAGCTGACTGCCGAGAACAAGCGTGCCAGGGATGAGCTGCTGCGACTGCTGCAGCTTGCCATCACCTATTGGCAGCAGACCATGCCCAAAACCAGCCGCAAGCAGGCAGTGCTCCTTAAGGATTTGCTGCAGCCGAATCTGATTGACGGGCAATACGCATTGTTATTACAAAAAATTATATAAATCCTGAAGACAGGAGGTAGAAAATATGTCAAAGATTGTCGTAGTAGGCAGCTGTAATATTGATATTACCGTTGAATGTGACCGCTGGGTGCATCCCGGAGAAACTATTTTCGGTAACCGCCTGACCGTTTCTCCCGGCGGCAAGGGTGCCAACCAGGCTGTTGCTGCAGCCCGCCTGGGAGCAGATGTTATGATGGTCGGCTGCATCGGTGATGATGTATATGGCCAGCTGGTATTGAAGGCATTAAAGGAAAACAATGTCGACTCCACCTATGTGAAGGTGCTGCCCGGTGAAAACAGCGGTACTGCTCACATTACCGTAGCGGAGGACGATAACACGATTATCGTTATCAAGGCCGCCAATGACCTGGTATCCCCGTCGTTGATTGATGAAGCGTGGGAGGATATCAGCAAGGCAGACATGGTGCTTCTGCAGCACGAAATTCCTGCCGCTACCAATGCCTATGTCATTGAAAAATGCGCAGCGCACGGTGTACCTGTGCTGCTGAACCCCGCACCTGTTGCTCCGGTACCGCAGGCTTTGCTGGATAAGATTACTTATCTGACTCCCAACGAGCACGAGGCAGCAACATTGTTTGCCGGTAAGGGCAAGGCGGATATCCTTGATCAGAACCAGGGCAAGGTGATTATGACGCTGGGCAGCAAGGGTGTTGCCTATGCGGAAAAAGGCCAGGTTATTACTGTTCCCGGCTTTAAGGTAAAACCGGTTGACACTACGGGTGCAGGCGACACCTTTAACGGTGCCTTTGCCGTTGCCCGTGCAAATGGCAAATCCATGCAGGAAAGTATCAGCTTTGCCAATGCTGCCGCAGCTCTTTCGGTACAAAAGCTGGGAGCGCAGGGCGGTATGCCTTATTTACATGAAGTAGAGGAGATGCTTAAGTAATGCAAAAGGGTGGAATGTTAAACAGCTCTATTGCGAAGGTGCTGGCTGATTTGGGCCACACCGACACTATCGTTATCGGTGACTGCGGTCTGCCTGTACCTGCAGGCGTACAGAAAATCGACCTGGCTCTGAAGCCGGGAACTCCTTCATTCCTGGAGGTTGTTGAGGAAGTAGCCAAAAATATGGTTATCGAAAAAGTAGAAATTGCAGCGGAAATGGAAGGCAGAAATCCTGCTGTCTACGGCGCTATGAAGCAGCTTTTCACTGAAGAGCAGTGGATTATCGATGCAGACCACGAAGCCTTCAAGGAGGCAACTAAGCATGCAAAATGCATTATCCGCACCGGCGAAATTACTCCTTTTGCCAATGTGATTCTGCACAGCAATGTTTTCTTTTAAAAATTAGCGTAAGGTAGGAATAAGGAAAAGTATGGAGATTGAATTAAAAAATATCCATAAGGCCTTTGGTTCTAATGAGGTGCTCAAGGGTGTTGACCTGAAGCTTAAAAGCGGTGAGGTACACGCTCTGATGGGTGAAAACGGTGCCGGCAAATCAACACTGATGAATATCCTGACGGGTATTCACAAGCAGGATAAGGGACAGATTTTTGTCGACGGCAAGGAAATCAGCTTCAAAAATCCTCTGGATGCAGAAGCTTACGGCATCGCCTTCATCCATCAGGAGCTGAATATCTGGCCGAACCTGAGCATTCTGGAAAACCTGTTTTTGATGCACAGCGTAACCAACGGCATGGGTATCCTGGATTTTAAGGCTATGCGTGCTATGGCAGAGCAGAAATGCCGTGAAATTGAAATTGAGCTGCCACTGGATATGGAAGCCGGCGAATGCTCGGTAGGACAGCAGCAGATGACGGAAATCGTCCGTAACCTTCTGCTGGATGCCAAGGTTGTTATTATGGACGAGCCTACGGCGGCGCTGACCGAAAGAGAAACAGAAAAGCTCTTTGAGGTTATGCGCTCCCTGAAAAAACGCGGTGTAGCAATGGTTTATATTTCGCACCGTATGGAAGAGGTTACGCAGAACTGCGACACGATTACCGTTATGCGTGACGGCGTATCCGTTGCAACCAAGCCTGTTAAGGAATACAGCATGGAGCAGATTGTCCGCGATATGGTAGGACGCTCCATTACGGAATTTTATCCCGACCGCCGCAATAAGCCGGGCGAGGTGCTGCTGGAGGTTAAGCACTTTGAACAGCCGGGAGTTTTCCATGATATTAACTTTAATCTGCGCAAGGGCGAGATTTTGGGCTTTGCCGGCCTTATGGGCAGCGGCCGTACCGAAATCATGCGCGCCGTTTTCGGCGTTGATCCTCATGCAGGCGGCGAGCTGGTTTTCAAGGGCGAGCCTTTGAAGATTACCAAGCCTGAGGATGCTATTAAGGCAGGATTGGGCTTCGTAACCGAAAACCGCAAAACCGAGGGCCTGATTCTGGACTTCTCCATTTTGCGCAACATTGCTCTGCCGAGTGTTGACAGCTTTGCCAAAAGCGGTGTCATCAATTTTAATGTTCTTAATAATTTTGCCGATAAAATGGCAAAAAAGCTGGGCGTAAAGACCAGCAGCCTGGACCTTGAGGCTGGTGCGTTGTCCGGCGGTAACCAGCAGAAGGTGGTTATTGCCAAATGGGTTGGCAGGCACCCGGAGGTCATTATTATGGATGAGCCTACCCGTGGTATCGACGTAGGTGCAAAACGCGATATATATGAGCTGATGAACGAGCTTACTGCAAGTGGCGTTTCGATTATTATGGTTTCCTCGGAGCTGCCGGAGGTATTGGGCATGAGCGACCGCATCGTCGTTGTTCACGAAGGCCGCATTGCCGGCGAGCTGCTGCACGATGAAGCAGACCAGGAAAAAATTATGACACTTGCAACGGGAGGGCAATAAAAATAATGGATGTAAAAGCAATCTTGAAAAAATCCGGTTCCATAATCGGACTTGTTGTGTTGTTTGTGGTTATTTCCTGCCTCAACAGCAGCTTTATCGACCCCAGCAACCTGAAAAACCTGCTGCGTCAGGTTTCTATCAATGCCTTAATTTCTTTTGGCATGACCTTTGTTATCTTAACCGGCGGTATTGATTTGTCCGTCGGCAGTATTCTGGCACTTTCCAGTGCGCTGATGGGCAGCTTTATCAAGGGCGGTATGGATCCTGTTTTCGGTATCGTGCTGGCCTGCCTCATCGGTGCTGCACTGGGCAGTGTCAACGGCCTGGTAATTACCTACGGCAAGGTGGCACCCTTTATCGCAACCCTGGCTACTATGACCATTTTCCGTGGTCTGACACTGGTATATACCAACGGCAACCCTATCAGCAGCCTGTCCGAGGATGACCGCTTCCTGGAATTCGGCCAGGGCTATGTTGCCGGTCTGCCGGTTCCTGCTATTATGATGCTGATTATGTTTTTCATTTTGTGGTTCATCCTGCACAAAACTCCGCTGGGACGCAAAACCTATGCTGTCGGCGGTAATGAGAAGGTTTCCTTCATTGCAGGTATCAAAATCAACCGCATTAAAATATTTGCTTATACCGTAACAGGTTTCCTTTGCGGTATGGCAGGCGCTATTCTTACCAGCCGTCTGAACAGTGCTCAGCCTACTGCCGGTACCGGCTATGAGCTGGATGCTATCGCAGCTGTAGTATTGGGTGGCACCAGTCTTTCTGGCGGTAAGGGCCGCATCTTCGGTACCATTATCGGTGCGCTGATTATCGGCACTCTGAACAATGGTCTGAATATCTTAAACGTATCCAGCTTTTACCAACAAGTTGTCAAAGGTATTGTAATTTTGCTGGCTGTGCTGATGGACAGGAAGAAAAACTAAGCGTGATGCGGACGTAAAGCACCATCCAGTGCTTTTCAGCCGCAGGCTGGTCAATTCAAGTTTTTGTCCGCATAGTAATTTCTAATTCCGGGAGGTATTTTCTCACATGAAAAAAATTTTATTGGTATTAACCTGCATTGTAGCAATGGCTATGATGATTGTCGGCTGCGGCGGCAGCGACAAGAAGGATGCTGCAAAAGGCAACGACAAGAAAATTACCGTTGGCTTCTCCGTATCCACTCAAAACAATCCGTTCTTCGTTTCCCTGGCTAAAGGCGTAGAAGCTAAGGCTAAGGAGCTGGGCGTAACCGTAAAGGTTGTTGACGCTCAGAACGATCCTGCAAAGCAGGCTAATGATATTGCTGACCTGCTGCAGCAAAACATCAGCGTTCTGCTGGTTAACCCTGTTGACTCTGATGCAATTTCTACATCCGTAAAGGCTGCCAACAAGGCTAACATCCCTGTTATCTGCCTCGACCGCAGTGCTAACCAGGGTGATGTAGCATGCCTGGTTGCTTCCGATAACGTAAAGGGCGGCGAAATGGCTGCTGATTACATTATCAAAAAGCTGGGCGAAAAGGTTAAGGTTGCTGAGCTGGAGGGTATCCCCGGTGCCAGTGCTTCCCGTGAACGCGGCGAAGGCTTCCACAAGCTGGCTGACAGCAAGCTGACTGTTGTTGCTAAACAGACTGCTGAATTTGACCGCAGCAAGGGCCTGACTGTAGCAGAAAACATGCTGCAGGCTAACCCGGATATCAAAGCTATTTTCGCTCAGAACGACGAAATGGCTTTGGGTGCAATCGAAGCTGCTAAGAGTGCCGGCAAGCAAATCTTCATCGTTGGCTTTGACGGTACTGCTGACGGCGTAAAGGCTGTAGAAAGCGGCGCTATGAGCGCTACTATCGCTCAACAGCCGGAAATCATGGGCCAGCAAGGTCTGGAAGTAGCTGTCAAGGCTGCTAAAGGCGAAAAAGTAGAAGCTAAGATTTCTGCTCCGCTGAAGCTCATCGAAAAGAAATAATAGCCGCTTAATTTATATTAACCTGACAACTTGAAGCAATAATGCCTCTGCGCGTTCGCGTGGGGGCATTTTGTTATGTTGAAAGCTAATAGTAACGATATATTTTTGTGAGTGGTATTTACAAAATTATTTGCCGCACTTGACAAACAGCGCTGCATTTTATATACTAACAGTTAAGCTAAGAAGAAGAGTAGTAATCTGCAAACTCAGCGAGCCGTGACAGTGCAAGGCGGCAAAGGCGGATGAAGGCGCTTTGGAGCTGTAATAGTATATTGATTGAGGCGGGCTGCAGTTATTGCAGTCAAGCAGGGTGGAACCGCGGAGTCCGAGCTGTATGCACTCCGTCCCTGTAACATTTATGTTACGGGGACGCGGGTGCTTTTTTGTTTTTCCGACAAAGCTGCTGCTGCCGTCTTTGTAACAAATATAGGAGGTAAAACATGGATTTTCAGACAATTATTTTGAAGCTGCAAAAATTCTGGGCAGGCCAAAACTGCATTATGGCACAGCCCTATGACATCGAAAAAGGCGCAGGCACAATGAACCCGTCTACCTTTTTACGCGTACTCGGACCTGAGCCCTGGCGTGTGGCTTATGTAGAGCCTTCCCGTCGCCCGGCAGACGGCCGTTATGGTGATAACCCGAACCGTCTGTTCCAGCATCATCAGTTCCAGGTTATCGTTAAGCCCTCTCCGGAAAATATTCAGGAGCTGTACCTGCAGAGCCTGGCTGAGCTTGGCATTCATCAGGAGGAGCATGATATCCGCTTTGTAGAGGATAACTGGGAATCTCCGACTCTGGGCGCTTGGGGCCTTGGCTGGGAGGTTTGGCTGGATGGTATGGAAATCACCCAGTTCACCTACTTCCAACAGGTAGGCAGCATTGACGTTAAGCCTGTAACCGTTGAAATCACGTACGGCCTGGAGCGTCTGGCTATGTACATCCAGGGTGTAGAAAACGTATTCGATATCCAATGGGTTGGCGACATCACCTATGGTGACGTTTTCCACACCAACGAGGTAGAGCAATCCTTCTACAACTTCCAGGTAGCAGACACCGCGCTGCTGTTTGACCTGTTCGACAAATATGAAGCAGAAGCTAAGCGCGTTATTGAGCTTGGTTATATCCGTCCTGCTTATGACTACGTTCTGAAATGCTCCCATGCATTCAACCTGCTGGATTCCCGCGGAGCAATCAGCGTAAGTGAACGTACTGCCTACATCGGCCGTGTACGTGCGATGGCCCGCCTGTGTGCAAAGGCTTATGTAGCACAACGTGAAGAAATGGGCTTCCCGCTGCTCAAGAAAGGGGAGAATAAATAATGGAAAAATTACTTTTTGAAATCGGTACAGAAGAGATTCCTGCGAAATTTATGCCTGCCATTCTGGCACAATTAAAGGATTTGGCAGAAAAGAAAATGACTGAGCTGCGTATTCCCTTCGAAGCAGTTAAAACCTATGGCACTCCCCGTCGCATGACCTTCATTGCCAGCGGCGTTGCCGAGGCTCAGGAGGACAGCACTGTTGAGGCTAAAGGTCCTTCCGCAAAAATCGCTTTCGTAAGCGGCGCTCCTTCCAAAGCAGCTATCGGCTTTGCTCGCGGCCAAGGCGTTGACGTAAAAGAGCTCGTTGTTCGCGATGATTATGTATATGCTGTTAAGCATCTGGCAGGCCAACCGGTTAAGGATTTGCTGCCGGGCTTGCTGACTGATATCCTCACCAGCCTGAACTTCCCGAAAAACATGCGTTGGGCAGATCATGAATTCAAATTCGTCCGTCCGATTCGTTGGTTGGTTGCACTGTTCGGCGATGAAGTTATCCCTGTTGAAATTACCGGCGTAAAATCCGGCAAATTCAGCCGCGGTCACCGCTTCCTGCGTCCTTCCGCACTGGATAACGCTAAAGCTCATGAGTCCATCGGCGATGCTGCCAAGGCTTTGTTCGACACCGTAAAGAGCAAGGCTAAGAACGCTGTAGCTTCCGCTGCTATCGGCACCATCGGCGCTGTAGAAATCCCCGATGCTGATTCCTATGAAAAGGTTATGTATGACAACTATGTAATGGTTGACCAAGACGCTCGCCGTGAGCTGATTCGTCAACAGGTTACTGACCTGGCAATTGCCGAAGGCGGTCATGCAGAAATCAACGAGGACCTGCTGGAGGAAGTAAACTATTTGGTAGAATGGCCGACTGCTCTGTGCGGCAAATTCGAAGAGAAATTCCTTGCTCTGCCGAAGGAATGCATCATCACCCCGATGCGCGAGCATCAGCGTTACTTCCCGGTTCTGGCAGAGGACGGCTCCCTGCTGAACAAGTTCATCACCGTCCGCAACGGCGGCAAGGAGCATCTGGAAATTGTTGCTCACGGTAACGAGCGCGTACTGCGTGCACGTCTGAGCGACGCTGAATTCTTCTTCAACGAAGACAGAAAACAAACTCTGGCTGACCATCTGGAAAAACTCAAAACCGTTTCCTTCCAGGAAGGCCTGGGTAATATGAACGATAAAAGCAAACGTCTGGTACAGGCTGTTGATATGCTGGCTATGGCTATCAATGCCAAGGTTGATAAAGAAAAACTGGAGCGTACTGCGCTGCTGTGCAAATGCGACCTGGTAACCGGCATGGTTATCGAATTCACCGAGCTGCAGGGCGTTATGGGCCGCGAATATGCTAAGCTCGATGGTGAAGCTCCTGAGGTTGCATTGGGCATTTACGAGCATTATCTGCCGCGCTTTGCCGGTGACGAGCTGCCGACTACCGATATCGGCCGTCTGACCGGTATTGCCGATAAGCTGGACAACATCTGCGCTACCTTCAGCCGTGGTCTGGCTCCGACCGGCTCTCAGGATCCGTACGCACTGCGCCGTCAGGCTCTGGGCATCATCAACATTTTGCTGGATGGCAACTACCATGTATCTCTGTACAAGGTTATCGCCGGTGCTCTGTACCTGCTGAACATTCCGGCAGAGGACACCAAAAAGCTCGTACCGCAGATTGCTGAGTTCATGAAACAGCGCCTGCGCAATATGCTGATGGATCAGGGCATCCGTTATGACGTAGTTGACGCAGTTCTGGCTGACCAGATGAACGACGATTTCACCGATCTTGTTGCCCGTGCTAAGGCCCTGAACAGCTTTGTTGCTTCCGCAGAGGCTCCGGCACTGATTCAGGCTGCAACCCGTGTTGCTAACCTGTGCAAGAAGATTGAAGAAGAATCCGCTATCAACCCGCAGCTCTTTGCAGTTGAAGCTGAAGGCGCTCTGCACAATGCTGCTATGGCAGCCAGCAAGGAAGTGCTGGTTGCAGCAACCAAGTATGACTATGCTGCAGTTATGGCTGAAGCAGTTAAGCTGGTTGACCCGATCAACAAATTCTTCGAAGACGTTATGGTTATGGACGAGGACGTTCGCGTGAAGAACAACCGTCTGGCACTCTTGGCAGCAGTTAAGGATATTACCCATGCTGTAGGTGACCTGAGCGTTATCGTACAATAATAAAAACTAAGGAGATTAGTCTAATGGAACAATTTAATGCAGAAGCAAAAGCACTTGTAGAAATGCAGAACGAATACGTTTTGCTCACCAGCAAAAACCCCAGCGAAATGTGCCACGATGATTTCATCCGCACAGAAGAGCTGAACGTACAGATTAAGGACGCAACCAAGGTTATGGCTGCGTTGGCAATCGAATTTGCCGGCTACAAAAAAGACGAAAAAGGCCTGTGGGTAGAAAAATAATTCTCTCGCTGTGCTTTTTAACAGCCTTTGGGGCTTAAGACCATAGGCCTCGCGTGATTGTTTTTGTAATTTAACCGGTCTCGGATATGCTATTACATATAGCTATCGGAGGCCGGTTTTATTTTTTAGCTTTTTGAGTAATAAAAAAGTATCGGAGCCCCTGACCGTTATCGGTCGGGACTCCGACACTGAGAAAAGAAGTGTTTTATGAATGTAAGGCGACAGATATTACAGCTTTGCCGTCCACAATCCGTGCAGATTGCAATAAGCATAAGCGGCGAGCGGAGCTGCACCCTCGGCAAGAGCGAAAACAGCCTCTGGCTTGTCACCCGGCTTTAAGATATAGCGCTGACCGCCATGAGTTGTCTGCAGATAAATCCATTGGATGTAGTGCTTTTCAATCATGGGATGCTCCACGCTGCCTACAGCTACACGAACCGTGCTGCCATCAACAGTAATAACCGGCACATGCTTTTCCTGCGCTGCGTCTTCGGTGTTGGCAACAAGCTCCTGCATGGGCTTGCCGCAGCAGACAAGCTCGCCGCCGCCGTCCTGAATCAGGCCGACGATATTACCGCAAATACTGCATTTCAAAAATTTTACTGTCATTGTGCATCGCTCCTTTCGCAAAATAAAACCTTTATAGACCCGGAAACTCAATGTCCCTAACTTAATTATAGCTTATGTTATATGCAAAGTATATAGCTTTACAGAAAATGTTGCACACTTCTCACAATTACAGGAAAGATGCAAAGTGATATTTTGGCGTTATGTAGGCTGCTGAATTGATGTAAAGCATTATCTTAGCGAGCTGCTGTTTCTTTGCAGGCTGTTTTTGTGATATAATTAGATATATATACAATAAAATCGAAAAGGTCAGGTGGAAATATATGAAGCAGATAATTCCTGTAAAACATGGGGATAATATTACGTTAACTGTCAATGGTCTTGGCAGCAGCGGCGAGGGCGTTGGCAAGTATGAAGGCTTTACAGTCTTTGTCAAAGGCGCGCTGCCGGAGGAAGAGGTGCGCGTAACTATTACGCTGGTGAAGAAAAGCTATGCAGTTGGTGCGCTGGAGGAGATTGTCAAAGCAGCTGCCGAGCGTGTGGAGCCTGCGTGTCCGGTGTATAAGGAATGCGGCGGCTGTCAGCTGCAGCATTTGAGCTACAAGGGACAGATGGAGTGCAAGCGTCAGCAGGTGCAGGATGCGATCACCAGAATCGGACATCTTAATTTAGAGGCATTGCCGGTGTTGGGGGCGGCGGAGCCGTGGAGCTACCGCAATAAGATGCAGTTCCCGGCGGCAGCGGACGCCGAAGGCGTGCTGCATATAGGCTGTTATGCGACGGCAACGCACAGCGTTGTAGATACGGATGCCTGCATGATTTCCAAAGAGGCGAACAATGCAATTATGAAAACAGTGCGCACCTGGATGCAGCATTATAACATCAGCGCTTATGACGAAAAGACAGGCAAGGGACTCGTGCGCCATATTATGGGACGCGTGGGTGTGCACAGCGGCGAGGTGATGGCGGTTATCATTACCTCCGGCTATGACATTCCGCACCGCGGCGTGCTTATTGAATGGCTGAAACGCCATGTTCCGGGACTTGTGAGCGTAGTGCAGAATATCAACAAAAAACAGACGAACGTGGTCATGGGCAGTAAAACGCGCGTGCTGTACGGAGCGGAATCGATTAAGGACAGCCTGGGAAGCCTGAGCTTTCATATTTCTGCACAGGCCTTCTTCCAGGTGAACAGCGAGCAGGCAGAAAAGCTGTATAACAAGGCGCTGGAGTTTGCGGCGCTGAACGGTAAGGAAACCGTAGTTGACGTTTACTGTGGTACCGGTACAATCTCCCTGTATCTTGCGCGTCATGCCAAACAGGTTTATGGTATTGAGATTGTGGCGCCTGCGATTGAAAACGCTAAGAAAAACGCTGAGGAAAATAAATGCGCTAATGCGGAATTTATCTGCGGTGATGCTGCGGTAGAGCTGCCGAAGCTGTTGGCCGGCGGCGTGCGTCCTGACGTTGTTGTGGTGGATCCTCCGCGTGCGGGCTGCGAGCAGAAGGTGCTGACGGCGATTGCCAAGGTACAGCCTGAACGCGTTGTCTATGTGTCCTGCAACCCTGCGTCCTTGGCGCGTGATCTGGCGTTTATGGAGCAGCATGGGTATAAGGCGATTGTGGCGCAGCCGGTGGATATGTTCCCGATGACGAGCCATGTGGAGTGCGTCACCCTGCTCACTAGGAGCTGAGCGACGCGGTGAGCAGCTGGTGCGCATCATGTGATAGCCGTCCAAGAATGCGAGCGAGAGCGAAGCATGATTGGAGACGGCGAACCGCTGAAACTGTAGTGCTGTTAAACCGCATGAATACGGCATTTTAAGGGTTTCGGAAGGGTGAAAAACTGTAATTTGTGGCCCTCGTGTGGCCGAAAATTTCAAACGGTCACAATTTAATAGCAAAAAACATAGCGTTCAGACAACAATAATTTGTTGTCTGGGCGTTTTTGTTTAAGATAGACAATTATTGTCGCTTCCGTGTTTTATAATGAATTTAATACAATTATTCAATGAAAAAGCAACACTGAGTTGCCGGTATATTTTGGAGATGATGAAAAATAGCTTTTAGCGAAGTGAAAAGAATATTGGAAGAGAGAAAAGTCGATATGAATTACTGCAGTAGCGAAGATTTTGGCATATTGACTAAGTGCGCAAAGTTTTTTCCGTGATTGTTTAAGCATAAAGGCCTATACTGAATATAGCAGATTAGATTATCATAATCCCTATAATTTATGTGAAGTAAAGGAGATGGCGAGATGGAATTTACCGATATCATTGGCGTACAAGAACTTTTTGAAAATGATGATAACATAGATAAGTTATTGCATTATGTAATTACAAAGGGTAGAGTTTTCCCAGGATATAAAGGGACATATTTATATAATAATATCGGACGCGCTGAATATATTGCCCATATTCTTAAAAATAGCGAAGACGGGCAAAAGGAAGTTGTAGGCATCAGCTCTCACGTAATGGGTAACTGTTTTTGGCATGTCAGAATCAGTGCTAACGGTATTTTGAAAGAAAATACAGACGAGCTGTCAAAGTGCGTGTTCTGTACATCTATGTCTGATGATGATGAAAGCATAGTACCTGTAAGGCTTGTCCATGCAGATGTACTGCCTTGCTATTCTCCTGGTGAACCGGTTACTATGCAGATGGCTGCATTTCCGCTGAAAATCAGTTACTATCCTAATGAAGAAGCCTGTGATAAGGTTCATAATATTGGTATGTTCATGGGAAAACAGTTAAGATTGGCATCTGATAGATTGTTGAATTTTGGCGGAGAGGATTGTCTGATAAAGGGGACCGTAAAATCTATTGAACGTCACAAAACGCTGACTATAGCAGGCAATAATGCTGAAGAAAGAGAATTCTACTACGTTATTATTGATACCCAATTCGGAGAATTGCCTTTGTGTCATAAGATAGAATTAGTTTCGGAAGAAGAAAGACAGTTTTTTAAGGAAGGCGCTTGTGTATTTGCTTATTGTATAATTTCCGGTGATGTAGCTATTGAAAATTACCAGGAAGGTGCGGTATATGATGAAATAAATGATTTGAAATTGATCAGGGAGTGTCTTGATACCAAGGATTTTTCAAGAGCTGTCAATCTATTCTGTGACGATGCAGTATATATATCAGATGGATATGGTACCAGAGCAAATACCGGCAACGCTGTTAGAGAATATTTACAACAAGTTGCAGATGATATCAAGATGGATGAAAATGCTGTCATCAGAACATTACTTGTCTACATAGAAGACTATCAGGGAAAAAATGACGTTAACAAGAAATATATTGGGCATTATGCAGTAGTGTATTATCAATATATAGAAAAAGGTATAGACAGTTTCTTTATTATTGAAACTGATGAAAATGGCAAAGTATCTGAATTATACGTTTCGCGTGATAGCGGATTTAAAGTTGAGCCTGTTAATTGTTTGCCGGAAAAAGAAGAATCGGATTTTACTCCTCTATGTTTAGAGCATAATGTCGGAGATTGGCTTGCTATTCTTCAAATGTGGAATGTTTCTGATGATGAATATGAAACTGATAATATAGTGTGGGGTGGCATGGAGCCTGATTGCTTATATGAAGATAGAACCTCAAACAGTATTGTCAAATTACAGGACAAAAATGAAATTTTTCTTGCGTTTAAAGAAAAGCTGCAAGAACTGAATAGACAAAATGACAATCGAATTGAAGATAATAAGCTTATTTTCGATAATGGTAATTCCGGAAGTGCAATTACCATTGAAGTAAGCGAACGACAAAGAATTAATAAAATTGTTGTAGAAGCGTATTCTAAGTATCTATGTTGATTGGACTAATGTGATAGTTATACCGGGATAAAGCGAAGCATAATCAGGGCGGTGAAACACAAGTTTTAGAGTATAGGAGGTGAACGTGATAATGGTTACATTTAAATTAGTAGAAGAAACAGACGAGTATTTACTTTATTGGTATTACGCTGAAGGCGATGAAAGCCTGAAACCGGGAATAATCATCGTTGATAAAATTAACGGTAAGATTGATATTACAGAGCTTGCCGAGGATGATTGGGAACGTGATATATCTGTTGAAGAACTAAATGAATTAGCTGAATCAGTCAATAGGGAGATACGTGAAGAAGGAGGAACGGATTTTCTGGAGCTTGCAACGGAACCGGAGCATAGCGTATTTTTTGGAGACCATGCAGTCAATGCAATTTGGGATAAATTGCGTGAAGGAATTGTTCCGAAAAAAGGAGCGCGGGCTTGGTATTAAGAAATCTTTTGCGGAATACAGACGTAAGGGAATAAATGCACATTTTTGAAGATTAATCGAGGTTGTGGCTACCGGTTTTGAATGGTTGGAAGCGAATTGTAAGAAATTAAAATAATACAAACTCAAACTAAGATTTTGTGATTATAAAATAGATGGGAGGGAAAGGATTTGAGCGGTAATACTGTACATGGCTTATAGGAGAAAGTAAAAAAGTTAGAGAGCGGGTGCTATAGGACTACTACTTTCGAATATAAGATATCGTTCATTTCATAAGTATGGAAGAATTAGCTTTTATCATGTCTTTAGTATCTTTGATATTTTCAATTGTAGTTTTGGTGAAAATAATTAAGCAATAAAAAAGGGGTGACTATAGATGGCTGAAGAAGCAAAGACTAAAGGCACATGGGGCGGAGCGCGTGTTGGTGCAGGACGCAAGAAGCTTGAAGGTGATGCTGTTACTAAGCAGGTACAGTTCCGCCTTACAGAAGAGCAGGCAGCAATCGTAAAGCAGTTTGTTAAGATGCTGAAGGCAGGAGAAATAACTTTGGACGATTTAAAAAAAGAGTAGAGTAAATGCGAGTATAATCTGTGCTATAATGTATACTAGCGAAAGCGAGGCAAGAACATGAAAGACATCGTTAAAGCAACAGACCTGTTCATGGCGGGCTTTTTCCTGTTCACTGTTTACAGCGGGTTCCTGAGCGCCGAGACAGGTGGTAAGATACTCTTCTGGTATTTGGTTGCTCGCTTCATATTCAAAAACGCAACAAAATAACAACATGAGCTGTAAGGCCGGAGTGAAAACTCCGGCCTTTTCTATATTCAAAAATAAACAAAAACATTCACACACAGGCAGTTTGAAAGAAGCGGTGTGCTCCCAAAAACGATACCACTCTTTCTTTTATCGGTTGTGCAATAAAAAAGGCGTTACGTCCAAAAGTAGGGCAGAACGCCCTATTTATAACCATAATAATAAGAATTTTCACACTTTTCTTGACATTATCGCAATTATCTGATAATATAAACCCGTAAGATTTTTGCACGCCTGCCCGGAGCAGACCACTGTAGCGTCATGAACGCCTTATGTATTATTTGAAGTAGTACATAAGGCGTTTTTTACTAAGAAGACTAACTATAAAAAGTCAAGGGGGTAAAGATAAAAAATCTTAAACCACATAGATATATTGACTTTTTATTAAGTTAGTCGAAAAAACGCATGACAAATAAAGCATCGTTTACGATGCTTTCAAAAACAGTATTCAATTAAGTAAAGTCAAGAAGCTTTCAGAAAAGCCTGCTTTGTTTTCTCAAGGTGGAAAATCACTCTAACCAATTTCTTCACGGCATGAGATATAGCAACATAGTAATGCTTACCTTCTGCTCGCTTTTTTGCCAGATAGGCCGAAAACGTGCTATCCAAGTGACAAACTCGTTGTGTAGCTTGAAATAAAGCATATCTCAAGTAATGAGAGCCTCGCTTCTCCATATGAGCATAGCAGTTATCGAGTTTACCAGATTGGTAAGTAGAGGGAGAATAGCCTGCATAAGCTAAAATCTTATCCGGAGAAGAAAAGCGACTGAAATCGCCAATTTCTGAGATAATCATAGCTCCCATGTTATTACCGATTCCAGGTATTGTAGTTATAGGAGAAGCAATCTTATCCATCATTTTAGAAATCTCTGCTTCTATTTCTCCAA
>ERZ857955.1537-NODE-1537-length-17766-cov-6.317091_pt1 | contig 17766 bp, 16 predicted proteins | sample MGYA00519956_ERZ857955 | MGnify/ENA primary metagenome ERZ857955 (study PRJEB31778, sample SAMEA3449378) | human gut metagenome | biome: human gut; feature: human-associated habitat; material: faeces | place: United Kingdom | collected 2010/2012 ...
GGTCATCGGCGTGACCCAGTCGGTCATGACGATGCCCTGATACCCAAACTCGGCGTGGAGAATGTCCATGCACGTTGTCATCACCGTGTGTGAAGAGTTGCACCTCGTAGCCGTTTGCCGTACGCCGTACACGTGCTTGCTTATTCTGGTTACCAATGCCCGCCCACGAGCCATCGCGCGGGGGAGTAAGGCTGTTCACCTCGCGGGCAATGTAGCGCTGCGCCTGTACCAGATGCTGCTGAATAGCAGCGGGCCTGCTAAAGACCGCGCTGTTGAGATGGGCTACGGCATTTTGCCTTCCTACGAAGGAAACGGCTATATGACCGAGGCGGTTCAAGGCATGATCCGGTGGGCATTTGCGCAGCAAGATGTGGATTTTGTGGAGGCGGAAACCGACCCGGACAACCGCGCATCCCAGCGCATATTGGAAAAATGCGGCTTTGTGCCAAACGGGAAAACAGGGGAGGAAGGCCTCCGTTTTGTGGTGGAACGACCCCAAACAACCTGAGCGTTAATTCAGAAAAGGTATTGGGGGGCTGCAATAAGGCAAATAAACCTACCCGCAGGAAAAAAGAGCAATATGTCTGCACCGTTCTGTAGCTTTACAAAAGGAAGGGAAAAAGAGTATAATCTAAACAATCGGCATAGGAAATATACGGTAAGGCAAGACAGAAACGCACAGCAGCAGTTGATGCAGGGTGGTTGCCATATTTGACGGGTAGGCTGCCAGATCAGGAAGCGGGGATTTACCATGATACGCATAGCAATCGTAGAGGATGATACAGGGTATCGAAGTCAACTCGGAAAGTACATTGAGCAGTATCAAAGCGATTTTTCGGAAACGGTCAGTGTATCGGAATTTTCAGACGGATTGGAAATTGTCGAAAAATATAAATCCGAGTATGACATAATCCTGATGGATATCCAAATGAAGCATATGGACGGTATGCAGGCGGCCATGCGCATACGGGATATGGATAAAAATGTCATCATTATATTTATTACAAATTCTGCGCAATTTGCTGTGCAGGGATATAAGGTCGAGGCATTAGACTATGTATTGAAGCCGATCCAATACTTTGCCTTCTCCCAAGTGCTGCATAATGCGGTTAAAAAAGTATATGGAAAATCAAAGTTCTATATACATCTGTTGCAGGAGAGCAAGATGATCCGGCTGGATGCAGACCAGATACTGTATATTGAAAGCCGCGGACATACGATTATCTACCATACTGAGATCGGCGAGTATGCAGAGAGAGGATCACTGAAAGGTGCTGAAGAAAAGCTTGCACAGAGGCATTACTATAAGTGCAACAACTGTTATTTGGTGAACCTGGCGCATGTGGAGCGTGTGAATCAGTTGATCGTAACCGTAAAAGGGCAGGATCTGCAAATCAGCCGTGCGCGGAGGAAAAGCTTTATGGAAGCCCTTGCGGCGTATATGGGAGGCGAATAGCAGGCGTGATACAGGATATTCCGAAATTGTATACCGCGCTGGCGGAGTGGCTGGCATGTGTGCTGTTTGTAAGGCTGCTGCCCCAGCGCTATAATGCAGCCAAAACGGGCGGGATCCTGGCAGCAGCGCTGCCCTTATTCGGCTTGGTGCAGTGGTTGATCGGCATTGTTCCGCTAAGCCTTTGGATTCCCGGCATGATCGTGGCTTTGGTTTTGATGTACGCTACAATCTGGTTGTGCTGTCGCTTGAACTTTTGTGATACGGGTTTTTGGTGGGCGCTGGCGTTCACGCTGGCAGAGTTTGTTGCATCGCTGGAGTGGCAGCTCTATTCATTCGGCACCTCAAAGATGCCGGGCCGTTGGTGGATACAGGGACTGTTCTTGCTGGTCTTTTATGGCGGTGGCTTTGGCTTTTTTCTGCAACTTGAGCAGAAAAGGCTGAGCGATAAAGCGCCGCTGCACATGACAAGGCGTGAAAGCATATCGGCGGCCGTTATAGCGATCTGTACATTTTTAATCAGCAATATCAGTTATGTGACGACCGACACGCCGTTCAGCGGGCATATGACTACGGAAATATTCTGGATACGGACACTGGTGGATTTCGCGGGCGTGGCTGTGCTGCTTTCCATGCAGGATAGGTGGCAGGACATGCAGACACAACATGAGTTGACAGCGATCCAGACACTTTTAAAACGGCAGTATGAGCAATACCGCATCAGTCGTGATAACAGCGAAGCAATCAACCGCAAATACCATGACTTGAAGCATCAGATACAGGTCATTCGGATGGAGTCAGATGCGGCCAGAAGAGAGGAATACCTTTCGCAACTGGAAAAAGGAATGCAGAGCCTGGGTGTGAATCAGCATACCGGAAATGATGTGCTGGATACGATCCTGTCAGATAAGCAGTTGTATTGCAGTCAACATCAGATCACGCTGACGATCGTTGCGGACGGCGCAAGATTGGATTTTGTTGAAACGATGGACATCTGCAGCATATTCGGCAATGCGCTTGACAATGCAATAGAGAGTGTGGAAAAGCTGGCCGACCCGCAGCAGCGCCTTATCCGGGTGGCTGTCTATACGCAGAATGTGTTTTTGATCATCCGGGTGGAAAACTACTGTACAGCGCAGCTTTCTGTTGTAGACGGAGAGTATCGCACAACGAAGCGTGATAAGGATATGCATGGCTACGGGATAAAAAGCATCCGCTATACAGCAGAGAAATATGGCGGATCGGTTTCTGCAGATTGTTCAGATAACTGGTTCCATCTGAGCGTTCTCCTTCCATTGCCGGAAAAAGCCTGACCCTATACAGAAAGGCTGTGCGGTTACACGGTATAAAATCTCTGCAGCGCGGCAGAGACGAAGCGTGATAGATGCTTGTCTTAGAAGTACAGTCGGCAAGCGAACAGATAAAAAACAGTTTTAAGCATATGGAAGCGGTGCAGAGGTGATCTGCACCGCTTTTTTACGGAATGCACAAAAGGAAGCAGATGTATCCCAAAAAAGTGTTCAAGAATGCAAGTTGTGCCACTGTGGAGACGGATTATGCCAAAATTACCCGAAAAAAGAGGAGGTTGTGCTACACTTAAAACACAACAGCAGAAAGGAAGGAGGTGAAAACTGTGGACAGACAAGCAGTGAATCCATATTTGCCGTCGTGGGAATATATCCCGGACGGGGAACCTCATGTGTTCAATGGCAGAGTGTATGTTTACGGCTCACATGACCGCTTCAACGCACCGATCTTCTGTGTGAATGACTATGTTTGCTGGTCGGCGCCGGTGGAAGATCTTTCCGACTGGCGGTACGAGGGAGTTATCTACCGCAAAAAGCAGGACCCCAAAAATCCTTGGGGATACCATCTGCTTTTTGCACCGGATGTCTGCCAAGGCCCGGACGGCCGGTACTACCTCTACTATGCGTTTGACTTTTTAGGCATTATGGGCGTGGCGGTCTGCGATACGCCTGCGGGAGAATATGAATTTTTGGGTCATATTCACTATGCGGACGGCACACTCTGGGGACGGCGAAGGGGAGATCAGCTTCCGTTTGATCCCGGCGTTTTGGCGGATGATGACGGGCGTGTATGGCTGTATTCCGGCTTTTACAATACTGTGCCTGCTATTCTGACAGGCGGACACAAGCTTAGATGTGACGGCGGTACAGTTCTGGAGCTGGAAAAAGATATGGTGACGATAAAAACGGAGCCGCGCGTGATTTTCCCTAAAAAAGGGCCGGGAGCCTTTCAAGGACATGAGTTTTTTGAGGCAAGCTCGATACGCAAGGAAGGAAAAACCTATATCTTCGTATACTCCTCTCGTCATAACCATGAGCTATGCTACGCTACCAGCCAAAGCCCTGACAGAGATTTCTCTTACGGCGGCACTCTGGTTAGTCAGGGTGATATCTTTCTGGACAGCAACCTGTCTGAAAAGCACGCAGCTAACTATTTGGGCAATACACATGGCGGGCTGCTCAAGCTAGAGGACAAATGGTATGTTTTCTATCATAGGCAAACCAACCGTCATTCGTATTCCCGGCAAGCTTGTGCCGAGAAGCTTCGGCGTAACGAAAACGGAGCGTTTCTCCAGGCAGAGGTCACAAGCTGCGGCCTAAACGATGGACCCTTAAAGGGAAAAGGCCGTTATGAGGCGCGTATTGCCTGCAACCTCTGGGGAAAGAATGGTACCGGACGCTATGACGGACCTTTCCCGAAATGGCGGCTGCGCAATCACCCCTATTTCACGCAGGACGGGCCGGACAGAGAGGACAGCGGCAATCAGTATATTGCCAATATGCGCGATGGTGCAGTGGCAGGCTTCAAGTACTTTGCCTTTAAAGATGCTGCTGAAATAAAGGTACATTGTACCGGCTCTGCAAACGGACGCCTTCAGGTGTCAACTGCACCGGATTTTTCCACGCTGTGTGCCGATATTTTCATAAAGAACGGCAGTCAGGTGGGGGAGAAGGTGACCCTTACGATCCCGGACGGAACCTATCCACTGTATTTCCGTTTTACGGGTAGTGGGAAAATGAATTTCCACTGGTTTGAATTACAATAAATGCGCGTTGAACCGCATATCCATTTACTTTTGAAGGAGAAACGAAATGAAAAATAAGAAGCGGCTTGTGCCGTGGCTGATTGCTGCCGTTATCATTGCAGCATTGGCGGTAATAGGGAAAAAGCTATACGATTTGATGTTTGGCGGTTCCCTGGCAGTTACGACCGAGGATTTGAAGAACGGCATCATTGCTTGCAGCCCGGCTATCATCTTTATTGTTGTTGTACTGATCGCGGTGCTCATCGTAGTGGCCGCGGCCGGAAAGCTTAAGCAGCCGAAGCGTGCGCTGGTGCGCGCACAGGCCCCGATTGCAATTTTGCTGGCTGTCACGCTTTCCGTCAACTGGGTTATTCTCGGCGTGGAATACTCGGTGGTCAACAGTGTTTTTGCTGAGAACGTCAATGTCTCGGACGAAACAATGGCATCCGGCCGTGCGATTGCAGACCAGATCGCATCCGAGGGCATCGTTCTGCTGAAGAATGATGACAAGGCGCTGCCGTTGAGCGCCGGCACAAAGCTCAACTTGTTTGGCTGGTCGAGCATTCGTCCGTTGTATGGCGGCACCGGCTCCGGCGATAGTGATACAAGCAATGCGGTTTCTCTGATTGACGGCCTCAAGCATGCAGGCTTTGAAGTCAATGAGGAGCTTGTGAAATTCTATGAGAATTTCCGTACAGAGCGTCCTGTCGGTACGATCCGTCTGCGTGAGATCGGCAGCAAGCGCGGCGATTTCACCGTTCCGGAGCCTACCATTGCAGAGTACGAGAGCGCCAACATTTTTGAGAATGCGGCCGCTTACTCGGATACGGCGGTGGTTGTCGTCAGCCGTACCGGCGGCGAGGGCTTTGATATTCCGCAGAGCATCACCGGCCCGGATGAATACAATGCACAGTACGGCGGACTCGCACAGTTCTATGATTTTACAACGCAGGCAGAAGACCGCGATGCCGGTAAGAGTTATTTGGAATTAAGCAACCGCGAGATTGCAATGGTAGATCGCGTTTGTAAAGAGTTCAAGAATGTTATCGTTGTGGTCAACTCCTCCAATGCTATGGAGCTTGGCTGGCTGGATCAGTATGACAGCATTAAAGCCGCCGTTTTGTGCGGTGCGCCCGGCGAGCTTGGCTTTGATTCCCTCGGGAAGATTCTGAACGGTGAAGTGAATCCGTCCGGACATCTGGCGGATACTTATGTCTACGATCTGCTCGCAACACCCACGGTCAACAACTTCGGCGGCTTTGCGTATGATAACTATGCAGAGGTTACGGGGAGCGAGGACAACCGTGCCATGTTTGTCAACTACTGTGAGGGCATCTATGTTGGCTACAAATTCTATGAAACGGCTGCTGCAGAGGGCCTTATTGATTACGATAAGGTGGTTCAGTATCCGTTCGGCTATGGCTTGAGCTACACTACCTTTGATTCGTCGATTGCAGCTGTCGAGGATGATGGCGAGAAAATCACGCTGGATGTGGCAGTTACGAATACCGGCGATACAGCAGGTAAATATGTTGCAGAAATTTTCTATGAGCCGCCGTATTATAACGGTGGTATCGAAAAGGCAGCAGCAAATCTTGTGCAGTACGCCAAGACGGAGATCCTGCAGCCCGGCGAAGCGCAGACCCTGAAAATCACCTTCCGTTATGAGGATATGGCCTCCTATGATTCGAACTGCATCAAGAGTGCGAATGGTGCGTATGTACTCGAGGCAGGCGACTATAAGATCAATCTCTGCTCGGATTCTCATACGATCCTGGATACCTATGTTGCCAAGGTGGACAAGGATGTCATCTATGACGATGCACATGATGGCGCTCGCTCCACAGATCAGGTGACTGCTACAAACCAGCTCACCTTCGCGCAGGGAGATGTGACCTATCTCAGCCGTGCCGACGGCTTTGCCAACTATGCAGAGGCTACTGCTGCGCCTGTAAACCATAGCCTGAGTGCGCAGGCACTGGCAGACTATGCAAGTGCAGCAACCTTTGATGCGGCAAAATACGATGACCCCAATGCTGTGATGCCGACCACCGGGGCGCATAACGGGTTGAAACTCGCTGATCTGACCGGCGTTGCTTACGATGATCCCAAGTGGGAGCAGCTTCTCGATGAGCTCACGGTCAATGACTTGTTCAGCCTTACGGCAGACGGTGGTTACCATACCGTTGGTGTTGAATCCATCGACCTGTCCGCAACGGAGGAGTGTGACGGTCCGACCGGTGTACACAGCAACTACAATCCTGCCGCAGGTCCGAGCTATCCCGGTTCTGTGATGCTGGCTTGCACCTGGAACCAGCCGCTGGCCAAGGCACGCGGTGAGCAGATTGCAAAAGAGTGTGCTGAAATCAACTGCGCAGGCTGGTATGCACCTGCAATGAATATCCACCGCAGCGCATTCGGCGGGCGTAACTTTGAATACTATTCCGAGTGCGGCGTTCTCTCCGGGCTGACCGCAGCCGCAGAGGTGTCCGGCGCAACCGAAAATGGTCTGATTTGCTATGTGAAGCATTTTGCCTTCAACGATCAGGACAACTATCGTCAGAACAACATCTGCACATGGCTGAATGAGCAGGCTGCCCGCGAAATTTACCTCAAGGCGTTTGAGCAGTCGATCAAGGCAGGCGGCATGGGCGTTATGACCTCTATGAATGCGGTCGGACCTGTCTGGGCCGGCGGCTGTAAGGCCCTTTTGACGAACATTCTGCGTGATGAATGGGGCTTCCATGGCGCTGTCATTACAGACGCAGTCGTCAGCACATGGTATATGGACGGTAATCTGGCAATTCGTACCGGCGGCACGAAGATGCTGGCGTTTAACATTACGAACGAGTTCTACCGTGATTTGAACTCTGTCGGTACGGTAACGGCTATGCGCAATGCGGCGCACGGCACGCTGTATGCATTGGCAAACTCCTTCGCTGTGACGCGTGCGGTATCTGTGCCGAAGTGGGTAAAGACGACCTACGCAGTGGATGCAGTTGTTGCAATCATCCTTGTCGCTTGGGAAATCTGCGCAATCCGCAAATACCGCAAGGCAAAAAAAGAGGACGAGGATACTGAGCAATAAGATGTCTTATGAAAGATAAAAGGAATACAGCAAAAACAGCCAATCAGGATATAATGCATTGGATCCGTGAGGGAGGTTTGTTTGTAATTGTATGCAACCTCATTACGGTGTTTAAGTACATATTGCTGCAGTTCCTGCCTGCTGCTTTTGCAAATATGCCCAAGGTGGATTTTGGCTGGCCGGGAATCGAAGTGACCATGCTGGGAGTAACCTTCAAATGGAACATTTTGGGCTATGACGCAGAACATGGTGGTTTGCCTTATTTTTGCGCTTATATGATAGCCATGATACTGGGTGAGGTAATCAATTTCCCAATACAAAGAAATGTTGTTTTCCGCAGCAAGGGGAATCTTACCTGGCAGATCGTTTGGTATGCGGTTGCATTTTGCGTAATAACCTGTATTGTAAATTCTATAAACTGCATTTGGGTCGCAACAGCTGCGCGATATGTGCCGGATTTTATTTACAATATTGGTACAACGGTATTGAACGGCGGTGTTTCCATGGTAATCTTCTTTTTCGTCAACAAGGTCATTTTCCCAACCAGCAATTAAGACGACGTCTCTTATCTTCTACAGGAATCACCTGAGCGCAGTGATGATGCGTTTGCCCGCTCAGAAAGCGTAAAACACACCCGGACAGTTTGCACTTGTGCAGCTGTCCGGGCGTGTTGTTGTTTTTTGCAAGACCGCCAAAAGCAAGCGGCTGAAACTGTGCAATACTGCTTGTGTGAGGAAGGCACTCGGCGTGCTACTGTGCCGGTCACAGGCTGATCATCCAGCTGCATCTTCTGAACATGACAAGCGAGACGGCCAAGCGGAAAATCTCCTCCTGTATAAGTAGTGTATATCTGGAAGCAGTGGAAGAAGCCCAGAACGAAGGTGGCCAATCTTTGCCTCGTTGACAATCTTTGACATGATGATGTCCTTCCTTGAAAATGGCTGGCTCTGTCCTGCACAGACGCACACTTTTTACCATTATAGCACTATCCGCCAAAATATCCCAGATAAAAAGACGGAGAATCGGAGAAAATGCAGGGAGGCTGCTTGTGTCAAAATTGATAAAGCAAAAGTTGACTTTTGTGCTGATTTCGAATACGATATAGGCACAAAAGTATGGTGGTACCAGTGGTGAATATAAGTAGCTCGGCACAGGTGCAGGAGATTCTGACCCGCGCAGCTTGCGGAGCATTCGCCAATGGTGGGGAGGCGGCAGAATGAATTCTTTTTCGGTAGAGCAAAAAAGAGTAGATGTATTCGAAAGTGCCGCGCCAAACAAGCCGGTGATTTATCTGAATACCTATGAGCGCGAGGGAGCGCAGATCGTTCAGTATTTGACAGACATCGGCTGTCAGGATTTTTCGCTGGTTGCAGTCAGTAAGCTGGAATGGAAGGGCAAGTTTCGCAATTATGGGGAGTGGCAGGCCGGACAGAAAAAGCCGTTGACCTATCAGGACAGATTGCGGGCCGCCATTGATACCGTTCTTGCCAAGAGGCCCGCCGACTTCCCGGCGTTCCTCTCCCTGATGGAGCAGGCGGGTTATGAGGTCAAACAACGGCGGGGTGCAATCAGCTTTCGGGCTCCCGGTCAGGAGCGGTTTACCCGCTTGCGCTCTGATACTCTCGGGGAAGGTTACAGCGAAGCGGACATACGGGCCGCCTTGTCAGGCTCCCGCCAACGGCCCGGTCAGCCTCGCCCAAAAATCAGTCTGGCTATTGACATTCAATCCCGGCTCCAAGGAAAAGGCCCCGGTTATGAGCGATGGGCCAAGGTGTTCAACCTCAAACAAATGGCCGCCGCCCTTGCCTATTTGCAAGACAACGGCTTGACGGATTATGAGCAGTTGGAGCAGAAGGCCACAGCGGCCACGGAGCGTTTTCACAAGCTGTCTGACCAAATCAAAAGCACCGAAGCGGCCCTCCATACTAACATGGAATTGAAGGCAGCAACGGTGCAGTATGCCAAGACCCGGCCTGTCTTTGAGAAGTACAAGGCCAGCAAATACAGTAAGAAGTTTCTTGCGGAGCATGAGGCGGATATTGAACTTTACCGGGCGGCCTGTGCCGACTTCAAAGCCATCCTCGGCGGGGCCAAGCTCCCCAAGATGGACACGCTCAAAGAGGAAGGCCGCAAGCTCTCGGAACAGAAAAAGAAGCTCTACGCCGAGTACCGCAAAACCAAGGCGGATATGCAGGAGGTCACGACCATCAAGGCCAACATTGACTATCTGCTGGGCTACTCGGAGCCGGGCAGAAAGAAGGAGCAGGAGCGTTAGGGACTGTGACGCATAAGGAGCAAAGCGACGCTGACACTTCGGGCCAACTTGGCCCGAAGCGCCGGGTTTGGGGAGGCTCCCCAACAAGCAAATTTTCACAGACGGGCCGCAAGGCCGGGCTTGTGAAAATAGCTTCTGTGGCCACAGAAGCATTGCTTGCCATTTAGCGGAACCCCCGAAAAGTACTCCAAAAACAAGAAAAACGAAGGCCCTTTTTACTTGACCTCCGTTTCTCTGGCTTTTTGTAGTCCCTCTGCTGTGGCCTCCATGACCGTCAATTCCTTTTCGTCCATTGTATTGAGCAGCCTGTCAATATGCTGGCGGCAGTCGCTTTCGCCGTTCTGCCTGTCAGGATAAAAGAACTGGTCTACGGAAATATCCAACAGGGTGACGATTTGGTAAAAGGTGTTCAGGCTCGGATGCTGACCCCGGTTCTCAAAATACATGATGGAACGAGGGGTACGGTCTACAAGCTGTGCAAGGTATTCTTGTGTCCAGCCTTTCGCCTCTCTCTTGCGCTTGATCTCCCGACCTAATGCGTGGAAGTCAAGCCGTCTGGTGTCTTGGTACATTCTCATATCACCCCTATATTATTTTACATTTCGGGTTTGACTATGAGAACGAAACACAGTTTTATGTTTTAGTAGTATTTTATTGTCTGCTGACAAGGTTGCCGATGTTACACGGCCAAGGTATAATAACAGAAAGAAAATTTGAAAACTACACTTTAATCACAAAAATCTATGATACGCTATCTTTGGAGGTGTTACCATGCAAAGGATTTTAGTCGTCGAGGACGATTTTGATATTCAAGAACTTTTACAGAATTTTTTACAAGAAGCAGGATATGAAGTAGCTGTTGCAAATGATGGTGTCGAGGCACTATCTTTATTTGCGGGAGAACGATATGACTTGATTGTGTTGGACATTATGCTCCCCAAAATTGACGGTTACGGTGTCTGTGAATTGATACGCAAGCAATCTGATGTTCCTATCATTATGCTAACCGCATTAAGCGGAGAAGAAGATCAGATTAAAGGATTGGATTTGCAGGTGGATGACTACATCACAAAACCGTTTTCTATGCCTGTCCTGCTCCGCAAAATTGCGGCTGTACTTCGGCGCAGTAACCGGGGAACAGATGAAAAGTATCAAATCATTACTTATGGCAATTTGCTTTTGAACTGTGACAGCTACATCGCCACCGTGGACGGAGCTAATTTTGAACTGACACAAAAGGAATTTGAAATACTGCGGGAACTGCTGACCCATCAGGGCCGAATATTGACCCGGCAGAATTTGTTGGATAAGCTGTGGCGATATGATTTTTATGGGGACGAGCGTGTTGTTGATACCCATATCAAAAATCTACGAAAAAAATTGGGAATAGATTTCATTCAAACAATCAGAGGGGTGGGATATAAAGTTGATAAAGAGAATTAAAGGCAGTCTGTTTGCTAAAGTCTTTATTCTGACTGTGGCAGTTTTGCTCTGCGTGAGCTTTCTTGTCTATGGCGTTTTGGCTTGGTATATGCCTCAAACCTATTCTAACAATCTCAATGCGGCATTAGATGAACAGACAAGCGACTTTATTTATGAATTAGAACATATCCGTATGCAGGATAGCGGCGGACTTTTTGATCAGTTTCTTCAAAACACGACAATTAGCATGGTGGAGCTTTATACTGCTGATGGTGTTCTGGTGAAAACACCGTCTAACCAAAATAGCTTTAACGATGGGATCACCGGGGAGGCTCTTGGTGGAGCATCTTATGAAAGTGCGCCGATTATATCCAACAGCTATTACTTCTCATTTGCAGATGATAATAGCCAATATATTTTAACAGTTTATGGAGAAGCCTCTCAAATCGCAGAACTGCGGCAATCATTTGTAAGCGTATTACCGATTTTGTTTTGCGTTATTCTCCTTGTATCGTTGGCAACTGCTTGGGTGTATTCTCGTATCATTACAAACCCGGTATTAAAAATCAGTCGGATTTCTAAAGAAATGTCTGATATGCGGCTGGAATGGCAACTTGAGGAACGCCGTTCTGACGAGCTGGGTGTACTGGAGAATAGCTTGAATACGCTGTCCCGTAAACTATCTGCTACCTTGGAGGAGTTGCAAAGTGCAAATCTCCAGCTCCAAAAGGATATTGAACATCAAAAGGCGCTGGAACGGGCACAACAGGATTTCTTTTCTTCCGCTTCCCATGAACTGAAAACCCCTATCACCATTATCAAGGGACAATTAGAGGGGATGCTATTGGGTATAGGGGCATATAAAGACCACGAAAAGTATCTTGCCCGATCCTTGGAAGTTGCGGCTACGCTTGAAACGATGGTGCAGGAAATATTAACGATTTCAAGGCTGGAAACCAATGTCGATTTCAAAATGGAGCATTTTGATTGCGCTCCCATGATACATGGCTATTTGAGGGAGATTGATGATTTAGTGGCAACAAAAGAGCTGCAAATACATCTTGCTATACAGTCTCCCGCTTTTATCAATGGGAACAAATTACTGATTGAAAAGGTGTTCTCCAATTTGATTTCAAATGCTGTAAAGTATTCGCCGCATGGAGCAAGCGTTGATATTATTTTACAAAATACCAACGGACGCTTTTTGTTCTCCGTAGAGAACACAGGTACACATATACCCGAAGATGATATTCCCAAATTGTTTGACGCTTTTTATCGTATGGAGCAATCCCGCAGTAGAAGAACAGGCGGCAGCGGTTTAGGGCTTTATATGGTTCAAAGAATTTTACAACAACATAACAGCTATTGTGAAGCTTGCAACACAGAAAACGGTGTTAAATTCTTCTTCACGATTTAGCGGACAATCAACGGCAGGTGAACAACCTGCCGCTTTTTTTAACTACACATAAATCACAAACTAATCCCAAAGGTATCCCAAAATGCTTTGCTATACTTGGGGTACATTCAAAGAAAGGATTGGTAAACACTATGAGAAGAATGGCATTATGCGCTGCGTCCATGCTCTTGTTAGGCTGTTTGGCTGGATGCAGTACGACACCACAGAACAGCCAGGAACAAGGTAATCCCGTTATCAAGGAAGAAATCAGTCAACCTCTTGGCGGTTCTGAGGCGCTGGGAAACAGCGAGGACAGCTCGGCACTCTCCGCCGCAGACAAAGAAAAAATGTTTGCACCTTATGAACAATACGGGATGACCTATGACACGGTTAAAGATGAACTTACCTATAACGGGAATTTGGTTCGTTGGTTTGAGGACTATTATCCCATCGGCAACAATGAAACTGCCGGTATTGATTTTCTAAACGAGAGCGGCACAGTAGATGTGTATGCTGTACGGGATTTAGAGAGCTTTTCAAAAGCGGCTGACGGCTCCGTTGATCCGGCGGGTAAGCTGATTGGCTTAAAAGAGTTTACCCAGCAGGAATTTGACGCACGGGATATTGAGGCGTTGAAAAACAGCACATCCGTTGCTATGACAGGAACGCCGCTTGAAGATAGCGAAACTGCAAAGCTCGTTGCAGAGTATGAGGCATTTGGAGTAACCTACGATGCCGAAAAAGATCAGTGGTATTTCAATGGTGAGGAAGTCCGCTATTTCCGGGATGTTCTCACTTCTAATGGTGAAAGCCTCACCAGCGGAAAATTCCGAGGCGAAATGAGAACTCTTGGAAGTGGTGTTGGCACAATAGACATTTATACCGTTCGTGATTACGGCCACTTGAACAGCGAACATCACGGAACATTAACTGGCATCGAGAAATACAGTCAAGAGGAATTTGACGAGCATACACAGGCCGGAATGTCTGGAAATCAGCCCATAGGTAATGCAAGCCATAACTAAACAAACCATTTAACTGCCGCACGACGGCAAAAGAAAAAAAGCCGTCGTACAGCAGCACTATCACCACGCCTATATGAAACGGCGGCTTTGATTTTCGGAGCCGCCGTTTCTCTTTGGATATTCAGTAACCCCACGGCGGCCCATAGGAGGGTGTCGCCGTGTCCATCTTACTTTCTCACAATTCCCATGACCTTCACCAGCTAAAAAAAGCGTAGCTCCCCCTCCGGGACAGTCTGGCTATGAAGGTACAATATATCAGTACAATTATGATAATGTAATTTCATGCGTCTGCATAGCGTCTTGCTGTGCGGGCGCATTTCTTTTGCTTTGCCTCGGGCCAACTTGGCCCGAAGTCCAGCCCCGGTGCCGCTCTCCGCCGCCCTCCGTTTCGGTCACTTGTCAATCCCCAACACCGAAACGGAGGTACACAATGAAGGAAATCAATTTGCGGGATTTTTACCCGTGGTATAAAGAGGATGTCATTATCGAAGTCACCGAAGAAGTTGCGGAAGAATTGCTGGCAGGTCAGCGGTACATAAAAGCCAGCCGCCGCCGTGTCTACCGCAACAAGGCGCACTATTCGCTGGATGCCGAGGACGGTATCGAGTATTCCGCTTGCTTCTCTAACCCCTCCCCGCAAGAGCTGATCGAGCGCATGGAGCGGTTTGAATATCTCTGCCACGCTCTGAACAGTCTGCCAGACGCACAGGGCCAGCGGGTATTTGAACACTATCTGCTGGGCCACTCGGTCAAGGCGATTGCCGCCGCCGAGGGTGTGACAGAACAGGCCATTACCGCCGCTATCCGACGGGGCTTGGAGAATATGAAAAAATATTTGAAAAATGTTCTGTGAGCCTGTTGTTTTTGATCTTCCAACCGACACGGTTAATGAGAGGAAGATCATTCTCTCCTACAACTGAATAGCGGGTAACTTGGAGTACCCAGCAGGGAGCCGGGCGGCAGGTACGCAAAGACTTTTCCGTGAGGGAAACGAGCGATCACTACCCATGCCGCAGGTGGGGACGAGCTATCCCCACGGCCACGATCTGCAAAGGGCCGCAAGGGATAAGCTGGCAGCTTATCCGCTCCAACTTGCCGCACAATCCGGCGGGAGTGCTGGCGAAAAATTATCGTTGTCTTGTGACAGGCCGAACATACAGGGCCAGCACTCCCAGCTTTCTATGAAAGGGGCAAATAAAACTATGGGTGAAGAATGGAGCAACAACGCTTGCCGTGGCTATGTCATCAAGGCGATGGAAAACTGCGGCTTCAAGTCAAAGGACATTCGGCAGGTGCTTACCGAGCTCTACGAGGTCTTTGACTTCTGTGCTGTGGAGGAAGCGGCGCACTATTACGAAAACTGGCAGTCCTGACCTCGGGCCAACTTGGCCCGAAGCGTGGAGAAAGACGAAAGGACGGCACCGTTCTCTTGGTGCCGTCCTTTTGTGTTTCCCCACCGAGACAATGCGGGAACTATGCTGGCAGTCAACCCACTTTGAAAAGGAGGCTTCTATGGTGCAATCCGTTACTTATCAGAGCGAAACCAAGACCGTCCCTTTTCAGGGGAAAACCATTGTGCTGGAGAGTCTTACGCCGGTACTTTCCCCCAAGGAAAAGGAGAAACGGAAAAAAGAGATTGAACGCTGTTTGTATGAGGTATTCAGCAAATACCGGATGGCCGGGGACAAACGGCACTAACGCTCCACAACATTGTTGTCCGGGGCTATCAATGGTATAATATACTTGTAGGTTGGTAGCTCCATTCCCACAGGAAAGGAGCCCAACATGAATATTAGAGAAGATGTAATTTATGCAAGACAGTCGGTAGACCGCAAGGACAGTATTAGCATTGAGAGCCAGATTGATTTCTGCAAGTATGAGTTGAAGGGAGGCAGTTGCCGGGTTTTCAAGGACAAGGGCTATTCGGGAAAGAACACCGACAGGCCCGAGTTTCAAAAGCTCCTTGGCGAGATCCGCAAGGGCAAGGTTCGCCGGGTAGTAGTTTACAAGCTGGATAGAATAAGCCGCTCCATTCTGGACTTCGCAAATATGATGGAGCTGTTTCAGGAATACGATGTGGAGTTTGTTTCCTCCACGGAGAAGTTCGACACCTCGACCCCGATGGGCCGGGCCATGCTGAATATCTGCATCGTATTCGCCCAGCTTGAACGGGAGACAATCCAGAAGCGTGTCACGGACGCTTACTACTCCCGGTGCCTGAAAGGCTTCCACATGAGCGGCCAAGCCCCCTATGGCTTTGAATTGGAGCCTACGGTGGTAGAGGGTATCCGCACAAAGATGATGGCGGCTGACCCCGTGGCGGCTAACCATGTTCGTCTGATGTTTGAAATGTACGCCGAGCCGGAAACCTCCTTTGGAGACATTACCCGGTATTTTGAGGAACGGGGTATCAAGATTTATGGGAAGTCATTGACACGCCCCTTCTTGTCCCAGCTACTCCGAAACCCGGTCTATGCACAGGCCGATTTGGAAATGTACGAGTTTTTCAAAAGTCAGGGTGCGGTGGTAGTTAATGACGCCGCCGACTTCGCCGGGACAAATGGCTGCTATCTCTATCAGGGCCGGGATGTGAAGGAGGACAAGGACAAGAGCCTGAAAGATCAGATACTTGTGATTGCTCCCCATGAGGGCTTTGTACCCTCCGACATTTGGTTACGGTGCCGCAAGAAGCTGATGACAAACATTACCTTCCAGAACGGGCGCAAGGCCCGGAACACTTGGCTGGCCGGGAAAATCAAATGTGGGAAATGCGGGTACGCTCTCAAAACGACCCATAACCCCTCCGGCTATGAATACCTGCGCTGTTCCAAACGGGCCGACCACAAGGGCTGTCCGGGGTGCGGCACACTCCGCAAGAATGAGTTTGAACAGTTCATTTTCACCGCTATGGGAGAAAAGTTCCGGGAGTTCAAGCTACTCCGGGGCGGCGAAGAAAAGGCCAACCCGAAGATCACCGCCTATCAAGTGGAGCTCGCACAGGTTGAAGTCGAGATTGAAAAACTACTTGATACGCTGACCGGGGCCAACGCCACCTTGCTTGCCTACGCTAACAAGAAAATCGAGGACTTGGACAACCGCCGCAAAACGCTGTCCAAGGCGATTGCAGACCTGTCCGTTGAAACGCTGTCCTCCCAGCAGATTGAATTGTTGTCCGGGTATCTGGACGATTGGGAAAACATCAGCTTTGAGGACAAAAGGAAAGCCGCTGACGGCCTGATTTCATCAATCAGCGCAACCAGCGACTATGTAAAGATAGAGTGGAAAATATGACCTATTTTCCACTCCATCAAACCACTTGTTTCTTTATACCGCTTGTAGCCCCTTGTAAACCGTTGCTTGTTGTTATTTATGAATTATACTATAATTCAAGTATGATGAAATCAGGGGTGACATAAATACAATGCAATATAAGATTTTAATAGTGGATGATGATAGAGAATTGCTAAAAATGCTGAATCAATACTTTACATTGAAGAATTATACAGTAATGATTGCGGAAAATGGCATAGAAGCAATGGAAAAGATAAGTGCAAACCCTGATATTATTCTATTGGATGTGAATATGCCGGGAATGGATGGGATTGAAGTATGCAGAAGAATCCGAGACAGGGTTTCCTGCCCGATTATCTTTTTGACTGCAAAGGTAGAAGAACAGGATCGGGTAATAGGATTACTGTCTGGCGGAGATGATTATATTTTGAAACCATTTAGTTTGAAAGAACTGGATGCCAGAATTATTGCCCATTTGAAACGTGAGGAACGCTTACATAGGAAAACAGAACAACGGTTTTATGGGGATTTAGTAATTGACTATGCCAGCAAATGTGTACATATGAAAGAGAAAACTTTAGATCTTACGAAATTAGAGTATGACATTATAGAATTTTTGTCTATGAACCCTGAAATCGTGTTTGATAAAGAACGAATCTATGAAAAGATTGGAGGATATGATGCAGAAGGGGACAGCCGGGTGGTTACAGAGTTGATTCGCAGAATCCGCAAGAAAATGAAAATGTATTCGGAACACGAATATA
>ERZ857955.1538-NODE-1538-length-17761-cov-4.207444_pt1 | contig 17761 bp, 15 predicted proteins | sample MGYA00519956_ERZ857955 | MGnify/ENA primary metagenome ERZ857955 (study PRJEB31778, sample SAMEA3449378) | human gut metagenome | biome: human gut; feature: human-associated habitat; material: faeces | place: United Kingdom | collected 2010/2012 ...
GGCTTTGAATTCGGCTTGGGGGCCGAGATTGGTATCTCCACGCAGAAGATGCACGCCCGAGGGCCGATGGGGCTGGAGGAGCTGACCAGCTGCAAATATGTCATTCTGGGTACAGGACAGACCCGTTGAGCATAGGATAGGCCGGACCCTCCCGAAGGAATCCCCAATGTGATTGAAGCAGACCTGTACATACGGCGGGCCCTTTGGGCCCGCCGTATGAATTTTTTGCGGGAGGCGTTCAAGCGTGGAGCGTGAATTAACCTTGGGGGGCGGCGATCTTTTTGTCTGCCACCTGGGAGACCTCTCTCCGGGGGACGGTGGAAAGGTACTGGAGTTTTCTCTCCGGCTTACCGGGGTGCTGCCAGAACGGCGGACGGCGGTGGCGGTCGCCGTTGTTGAACGGGATGAAAAGGGCCGGGAATTTTCGAGAGGGACGAGGATGCTGACGGTACCCCCTCATCACAGCGGAGAGGCCCGGGACATTGTGGTGAAACCCGTGCGTTTTCTCCTTCCCGGAGAGCTGGCTGTGAGCGGAGACGGTGTCCGCCGCCTCGCCGTTCGGGCCGACGCCCATTATATAGATGGAAACGAGAGCTGTTTTTTACCGGATCCCTAACAGGCGGGTCTGGAGTGATTGACGCCGGAGGGGCCGGCACGGTGTAAAACCGTGCCGGCCCCCCACATTAAGTCCTTGTAGGGCGGCTTAAATCAGTGGGATGCTGTTTCGCCATCAAGTCCAGCAGGAAAGGGAGGCGTTCAAAGCTGTGGATGGAGGGAGTACCCTCTACTGTGCCAAAGCCATAGGCTGCGTGAATGAAGGGAATTTCAGCGGCGGTAGCGGCCTGGCGGTCCCCCAGGGTATCTCCTATATAGATGGGACGCTCCAGTCCGTTCCTCTCCGCCACAGCCCTGATGTTGTCAGCTTTGGGCCTCCCGGTGCGGCCGGGACACTCCCAATCCCGAAAATAACACCCCAGGCCGTGGGCGGCAAAAAAGCTCTCAATATAACCGTCCTGGCAGTTGCTGACGATGAACAGGGGATAGCGTTCCGCCAACGCGGGTACACCCTTGGCCACCCCGGGATACAAAATGCCGCCGTGCCGGGCCAGATAGCGGTTTTCAGCCTGACAGCAGCGCTCCATGATACGCCAGGCTTCTCCAGCCGGCAGCTCCGGGAAAAGCCTGCATGCAATATCGGGAAGGAGCATTCCCATGCAGGCGGTAAGCCGCTCTGGAGTGACTCGGCCGGCCAGGGTGGGAGCATCTGAAGCCAGGACCTGATTCCAGGAGAGAGAGACGCCTTCCCGGGAATCCCAAAGAGTGCCGTCCAAATCAAACAACACACCATCAAACATAGCGAGATACCTCCAGACGATAAGGGGGAAAGAAGTGTGTCCTTGCGGGGATGTGGCGGGGGTATATTTAAAACAAGGTTATTGTACCATGTTTCATTCCTGTACGCCAGCCTCTTACTCATGAGATTAAGCGCTTGATTTTCAAGGGATCGCAGAGCGAAAGGATATATGTTGAGCTCATAGATGAAAGGGGCCCAAAGGACGGGAGATCGCGCTCCGTCCTTTGGGCTCTCTTTTTTAAAAAGCCTGATTTTGCTGTGTGGCCTCTATTGGGTACCCCAACAGTTCGATTTTCTGCCTGATTTGTGCTCTGCTGACGCCGGTATCATCATAATCTACCGCGATGTTGCTCTGAAGTTTGTTGATACTCACCGATGTGACGCCGGGCAGTGCATCCAGAGCCCGCTTCAGTGTTTTGGTATCGTGGAGTCCAACGGCCTTATTGACCGAAAAATACACGCTGTCCTGTGCCATACAAATCACCTCAACGCTATCTTTGCCGTGAGAACCCTGTACCATGTAAAAAAAGGGGGCGGAAAATATTTCAAAACGCAATCGTATGGTGAGAAAGTGCGCTGTAAAGTTGCGTTCAGATGCTGCGCCGCCTGGGGGGATTGTGCCGCGGCGATAGTCCCACGATTTCCGGAGGTTGGGGACCGGCTTAACGGCAGATAGTGTGAAACTTATATATCGTCTTCCTGTTTTTGGCGGATCATGCGATACCCAACTCCGATATGAGTTTGAATATAGCGGGGATGGCTGGAATCAGCCTCCAACTTCTTCCGCAAAGTGGCCATGAAAACCCGGAGCGAAGGAGTGTCGGAGGCAGAGGGGCTGCCCCAAACTTCGTTTAAAATATAGTTGTGGGTCAGCACTTTGCCTGTATTTTTTGCCAACAGGCACAGCAGCTTATATTCGATTGGAGTCAGGTGGATCTCTGTCCCGTCTCGGTAGGCACAGCCGGCGGCATAATCAATTTTCAGATCGCCGTTTTCATAAATGCTTGCCTCTTCGCTGGTCTTTTCATTGTCGTAACGCACCCGGCGCAAGGCTACCCGCAGACGGGCCAGCAGCTCATCCACTGAAAAAGGCTTGGTCAGATAGTCGTCGGCGCCGGCATCCAGGGCGGCGACCTTGTCGCTGTCCTCGCTGCGGGCAGAAACGACGATAATGGGCAAATTGCTCCATGCCCGAATTTTTTTGATAATATCTACACCATCCATATCTGGGAGGCCAAGATCCAGAAGCATAACGTCAGGGCGGTAGGACAGGGCGTCCATCACGGCTCCTGCGCCGGTTTTGGCACGGTGATATTGATAGTTCTGAGTTTCCAGGGTGGTGGCAATAAGGTTGCCCACAGCAGTATCGTCCTCTACCACCAGGATTTGGGGTTTATTCATGTGTTTCCACCTCCGAGGCCCGCAGGGTAAAGGAGAAAACCGTTCCCCTGGGGTGATTGTCTGTGACAGATATTGTACCGCCGTGAGCCAGTACGATGGATTTGCAGAGGGAGAGGCCCAGTCCCAACCCACGGCGGCTGTCTCCCCGCTGGTTGTCGGCGGTATAAAACATGTCAAAAATTTTTTCTTTGGAGCTGTCTGAAATACCGGGACCGTCGTCGGCGATCTGCACCAGAACCTCCTTACCGCGCCGCTGTGCAGACAGGGTGATGCAGGATCCCTCCGGGGTATATTTGATGGCGTTATTGACGATGTTGATCACAACCTGAACAATCAGCCGGGCATCCAGATCCGCCATGAGCAGATCGTCGCTGAGGGATACTGAGATGTGGTGTTTAGCGGCGTCCCGGTCCAGATGGGACAGCGCCTCGTGAAAGACCTCGTCCAGCAATTCCGGTTGCAGGTTCAATTTCATCGCTCCAGATCCATTTTCCATCCTGGTGATGGACAACAGATTTTCCACAAGGTTGATGAGCCACATAGAGTCGTCGTAGATAGACCGGAAAAGCTCACGCCGCTTTCCCTCATCCAATACGCCGCCATTTTCCATCAGAATTCCAGCATTGCCTGAGATGCTGGTCAGGGGGGTACGCAGATCATGAGAAATGGCCCGCAGCAGGTTGGCCCGGAGGGCCTCCTGCCGGGCGGTTTCTTCCACCTTTTGTTTGGCGCGGACCATGGCTTCTTTTTCCAGTGCCAGGCCGCATGCGTCAAGGATGGCAACCATCAGATTCTTTTCAAAAGATCCCGGTTTTTCTTCACTGCCCAGCGCAATTCCGGCAACGGCTAAGACCTGCCGAGATCCCCGGACGGCCAGGTAGAGACAATGGGCGCTGGGCAGGGTGTTGGTGGTAGCGCCGGCATGCTTGTTGTTCTTTAAAACCCACTCTGCCACAGCCCGCTCTGAAGCGGTCAGGTTGGGGGACATATCTGCTCCTTGAGAGACAGGAAAGAGCAGTGGATCCTGCAGAGTGCCATCCTCTCCCACGGGATACAGCACCAGATTCCGCTCCAATAGCTTGACCAGCTGGGTGGCTGTTACGGTAAGAATGGCTTGGGCCCCTTCCGCTTTCTGAAGTTTTTGGCTTGTCTCCAGGAGAACTTCGGTTCGGTAGGCTTTGCTGGCGCTTTGGATAGCCTGGCGTTTAATTTTGACGGTTAGGGAGCTGCTCAACAGAGCTACTAAGAACATGACCCCGAAGGTAGCCAAGTAGCTGGGGTCGCTGAACAAAAGGGTAAAGTAGGGGGAAGTGAAAAAGAAGTTGAAGATAAGTACGGCCAATGCGCATGCGACCAAGCTGTAGCTGCGGCCTGTTGTCACCATGGAGATTACGAGTACGCCCAGAATATAGATCATAATGACATTGGCGCTGGCGAAACCAAATTTGACAAACAAGAGCCCAACCACTGTGCACAGGGCCAGAATGACAGCCATCCGCAGGATATCAAGTCCAGAAAATTTTTCCTGGGAAGAGCGGCGCCTTCGCGGACTGCGGCTTTGCCGGGGCTGGTCGGGAATAATATAGATATCTAGCTCAGGAGCCAGTTCTCCTAAGCGGTCTATCAGGCTCTTCGGACCGGGCAGGAACCCTTTTTTTCGGGGGCTGCGCCCGAGAATAACCTTTGTAATACCGCCTACTTTGGCATATTCAGCGATCTGAATGGCCGGGTCGTCGCCATATACTGTAGTAATGCGGGCCCCCAGTTCCTCCGCAAGGCGCAGGTTCTTCTGAAGCTGCTTTCGCTCCGCCTCATTTTGGACGGCAGCCGGGTCTTCCACAAACAGAGCGGTAAAGGTTCCGTGAAATGCTTCGGCCATACGGGCGGCTGTGCGAATCACCTTTCCATTGGAAGGGGCACCGGACAGACAAATCAGAATATGCTCCCCAGACTTTGGCCTGGGGCCGTCTCCGCCTCCCGGAGCCCGTTCCAGACGGTCAGCCGTCCGCCGCAGGGCAATCTCACGCAGGGCAGCCAAGTTCTTCTCTGTGAAAAAATGCCCCATGGCCTGGGCGGCCTGCTGTTCCTTATAGATCTTTCCGGCCCGGAGCCGCTCCAGAAGATCCGCCGGCTCCAGATCTACTACCTCAACCTGGGCGGCCGAGTCGAATACATGATCGGGAATACGCTCAGAGACGGTGATGCCGGTGATGGAGGCAACTACATCGTTGAGACTCTCCAGGTGCTGCACATTGACAGTTGTATAAACACTGATCCCCGCACGCAGCAATTCCTGCACATCCTGATACCGCTTGAGATGGCGGCAGCCCTGCGCATTTGTGTGGGCAAGCTCATCCACAAGAATCAACTGAGGATGGCGGCGGAGGGCGGCGTCCAGATCAAATTCCTTTAAATGAATGCCCTTGTAGGGAATTTGCATAGGCGGAAGAAGTTCCAAACCATCCAAGAGGGCCATGGTCTCGGGTCTGGTGTGGGGTTCAATATAGCCGGCGACAACATCAATACCGGCATTCTTGGCGCGATGGGCAGCCTCCAGCATGGCATAGGTCTTACCTACACCTGCGGCATAGCCGAAAAAAATCTTCAGCTTTCCAGTGCCTGGATGTTCCAGCGGCTGGATCTCCCTCAATAGAAGTTCTGGATCGGGACGTATGTCTTCCATTCAGCTCCCACCTCCCCTAGCTTTGATGGTTAGAGTATAGCATACCTGACGTCAGCAGAGCATTGTTTTTTTGGGACGCACATTAAGATTATATAAAGAAAAAATCTTTGCACGATATTAATATAAACAAAATTTTCTTAATGTAGTCCTTGTTCTGCCCGTGGTACAATGGCCTCACATTAGGAGTGTATAAAGATACCATACAGGGAAAGGCAGCGGAGAAGACCATGCCGTTTTGGAAGCATAAGCGTATTACCCCGGCGCAGATTATCCTTTTGGGATTTCTGCTGTTGATCCTGGTTGGAGCGGCTCTGCTGATGCTCCCCATTGCCACCCGGGACGGCGCGGGCGCTTCTCTCAAGGATGCCCTGTTCACTGCCGTTTCCGCCACCTGTGTAACCGGCCTGGTCATCCATGATACGGCCCAGTATTGGACTGTATTTGGACAAGCGGTTATTTTGTTGCTGATCCAAATCGGCGGGATGGGCGTGGTGACCATGGCAGTAGCCATTGCCGTTTTCTCCGGCAAGCGAATCGGACTGAAGCAGCGGTGGACCATGCAGGAGTCCATCTCCGCCCCTCAGGTAGGCGGTATTGTTCGTATGACAGGTTTTATTTTGAAGACAGCCTTGGTGGTGGAAGGGTGCGGCGCCCTCCTCTTGGCGCTCCGCTTTTGTCCAAAATTTGGGGTCGTCAAGGGATTGTGGTACGCAGTGTTTCATGCAGTATCCGCATTCTGTAATGCCGGATTTGACCTGATGGGAGAAGAGACGCCGTTTTCTTCCCTTACAGCCTACACCGGAGATCCGCTGGTCTGCGGCGCTGTAGGTCTGCTGATCGTATTGGGCGGCATTGGATTCATGACTTGGTATGATATCAGGGAACACGGAATCCATCTGCGGCGCTACCGGCTCCAGAGCAAGTTGATTTTGTCTACGACCGCGATACTGATTTTGGGAGGATTCCTGTGCTTTTTATATGAGTTCGCCTTGCCGCAATGGCAGGGCCTTACACATGGGGAGCGGATTCAGGCCGCGCTGTTTCAGTCCGTCACCCCGCGAACGGCCGGATTCAACACTGTGGATTTAAGTGTACTGAGTCAGCCGGGGAAACTCCTTACCATTCTGCTGATGCTGACGGGTGGCTCTCCAGGCTCTACAGCGGGAGGTATCAAGACCACAACGCTGGCGATTCTGCTGCTGGGCGTTCATGCCGCACTCCATCACTGGGACCGTCCCCGCTGCTTTGGCCGGCGGGTGACAGAGGAGTCTGTAAGGGGTGCCACCTCCATTGCGATACTCTATCTGTTGCTGTTTCTGGCAGGCGGCGTCCTGATCTGCTGTATCGACGGGGTATCACTGATGGCCGCACTCTTTGAAGCTGCCTCTGCCATCGGCACAGTGGGGCTTTCACTGGGGGTTACTCCCTCGCTCTCTGCGCCGTCGCATATGATTTTGGCCCTTTTGATGTACTTCGGCCGGGTGGGAGGGCTGACGATGCTCTATGCAGTTTCCGCAGGACGGGTACCCGACAACGCTCAGCTGCCCCAGGAGCGGGTTACCGTGGGGTAAGAGTCAGAGAGGGGAGAAATTGATTTATGAAATCAGTCTTGTTAATTGGCTTAGGGCGGTTTGGGCGCCATATGGCTCAAAAGCTTCGGGATTTGCATCACGAGGTGCTGGCAGTAGACCGGGATGAGGGACGAGTCAACGATGCGCTGCCACTTGTCACCAATGCCCAGATTGGAGACAGCACCAATGAGCAGTTTATCTCCTCCCTGGGGGTACGAAATTTTGACCTGTGTGTGGTAGCCATCGGCGATGATTTTCAGAGCTCCTTGGAGACGACTGCCCTGTTAAAGGAGGAGGGCGCCCCGTTTGTCCTGGCCCGGGCAGCCCGGGATGTCCATGCTAAATTCCTGCTGCGCAATGGGGCGGACGACGTTATATACCCAGAGAAGCAGATGGCCTCTTGGGCAGCGGTACGATACAGCGGCGACCATATATTTGACTATATTGAGCTGACGCCTAACCACTCTATTTATGAGACAGCCGTTCCTCCTTCCTGGGCGGGAAAAACAGTACTGCAGCTGGCAGTACGGCAGCGGTACCGGCTCAATATCCTGGCGATCAAGCGAGGTGGAACACTGGAGCCTCTTCCGGGTCCAAGCCACTGCTTTCAGGCTGATGAGACGATTTTGATTCTGGGCGACAACCGGGATATCCAAAAGTTCTTACATTTTTAAGAAGAGAGGCGGCCCCTTTTTGCCGGGCCGCCTCTTCTTATTTATCATCTAAGGGAAAGAGAAGCTTTAAAAAGAGCTTTTCCGCCGGACCGCCGCGGGCAAAGTCAAAGCGCCGTTCCCGACCGTCCCCGTCAAACACCTGGAATGTGATGGAGTTCCGTATGACTTGAAAGCCCAAGCTGTCCAGGGCCATCCGCAATGTCAATTCCCACTCCAGTAGAAACAGCCCTTCTCCGGTATAGTAGTGATCCCACAGCCAGCCAAATTCCAATGGCTGCGCCCTATCCAGCAGAAAGGTTCGCCACAGGGTGAGCTTGTGCTCCAGCGTCAGAGCAAGAAGACGGTGCAGGGGCGGGACAGCCGATTCCCAGGCGAAGTAAGCAAACTGACTTCCCTCTGAGGGAACCAACAGATTACAGGATTGGAGCAATGCTCTGTGCCGGCCGTCCACCGCGCCACAGGGGGCGCAGTGGGGAACTGCAGCAGCCAGCTCCGCCATATCTTCAGCGGCTTCAGAAGTTTCCCACTCCGCCTGGACGCCCAGCCCCTGCAGCCGGCTGAATGGACGCCCGGAGACAGAACGGCGGCAGGCGACGAGTCCCTGCGGGCCCGGGCGAAGGGAGAGCTCGGCCGTTTCCCGAGCTTCTGTCGTTCCAAAAAAGCGCAACGGGAGAACCTGGGAAAGGGCGGCGGCGGCAGGGCCTATCGTATCCAGAAGATCCTGCCACTGGTAGACCGTGTTCTGATAGAGCAAGGTCAGGACCGAACTGCCAGGCAGATGGAGTATGGCGGGCGTCTCGTCAAAGAGCTCGTTCAGGCCGCGGACAAGCTCCAGCATGCAGGCGGCCGGCGGCGCGGACAGGGGCGAGAGGGAGACGCGGTCCTCCCCGATGACACGGAATGGGTAGAGCATCCTTATTCCTCCAGAATGCCGTCCAGCATCAGGTTGACTTTCAGAACATTGACGCGGGGCTCGCCGAAGATGCCCAGCCAGCGCCCGGTGGTACAGGCGTCGATCACCTCACGCACCTCGTCCTCTGAGATGCCGCGGGCTTCGGCAATCCGGTGGACCTGATAGTCCGCGGCTGCGGGGCTGATTTCAGGATCCAGGCCGGAACCGGAGACTGTGACCAGATCCACTGGAATAGGGGTGCCCTCCATGGAAGGGTCGGCGGCCAGAAGCGCCTCAACACGCTCTTGGACCATGGCGTCCTGCTCTTCACCGGCAGGGGACTTGTTGGTAGCCAAAGCGTACATGGCCGGATTGCCCTCTTCATCCGTAAAGGAGCTCAGATCCAAGTTCATGGGGCGGCCCCACAGGTGCTCCGGCTGAACAAATTGCTGCCCCAGCAGCTCAGAGCCATAGGTCTTGCCATCCACTTCGATGACGCTTCCGTTGGCCTGATGGGGGAAAAGGGCTTGATTGATGCCGGTACAGACAATCGTATAGACAAAGCCGCAGAGGACCGTCATCAGGATGACAAGGCCCAAAGCGCGTATCACGGTTTGTTTCATGCTAAACTCTCCTCTTTTCATGTCAGAATTGGTCTTTGTGTTCAAAACCAGCCAAGCAAAAGGCCCAAGGGGACGATGACGGCGGAAACTGCTGCGCCTACCGCCAACAGCATTCCGGCACCAGCCGCGGCCAAGCTGCAGGAGAGGGTCAGAATGGGGTGCCGGGAAAAGCTGAGCTCCAGAAAGCGGCGGATCTGTTCCCGCTGGAGACCGCGGGGCGGATGAGCGCCCCGCAGTACGGCAGTCTGATATGGTGCCTGGGAAACCATAAAATCACTTCTTTCTAGGTTACAGAACGCCCAGTAGGGGGGCGATAATGAGGTCGATGATTTTAATGGCGATAAAGGGGACGATGATGCCGCCCAAGCCATAGACGAGAAGGTTGTGGCGCAGCAGCTTTCCCGCCGGGACTTCGCGGTACTTGACGCCCTTGAGCGCCAGAGGGATGAGCGCTACGATGATCAGCGCGTTATAAATGAGTGCGGAGAGGATAGCGCTGGAAGGGCTGGCTAGCCGCATGATGTTCAGAACGGCCAGGCCCGGATACAGGGTCATAAAGATAGCGGGAATGATAGCAAAGTATTTGGCAATATCGTTTGCAATGGAAAAGGTGGTCAGACTCCCGCGGGTCATCAACAGCTGTTTGCCGATACGGACAATTTCAATCAGTTTGGTGGGCGAGGAGTCCAAATCCACCATGTTGCCAGCTTCCTTAGCGGCTTGGGTACCGGAGTTCATGGCAACGGCCACATCCGCTTGGGCCAAGGCCGGAGCGTCGTTGGTACCGTCTCCTGTCATGGCGACAAGGTGACCCTCATTTTGAAATTTACGGATCATCTCCAATTTAGCCTCCGGCGTCGCCTCGGCCAGGAAGTCGTCCACTCCAGCCTCGGCGGCGATGGCGGCGGCGGTTACCGGGTTGTCGCCGGTGATCATAATGGTTTTAATACCCATGGAGCGCAGGTCGGCAAATCGCTCCTTGACGCCATCCTTAATAATATCCTTCAGATGAATGACGCCTAGAACTTTGTGATTTTTGGCCACTACCAGCGGAGTGCCGCCCTGCTTGGCCACTTCGTTGACCAGCGTGGCGCACTGGTTGCTGTACAGATTTCCGGAGGATTCCACATAGGCGCGTACCGCATCGGCGGCGCCCTTGCGGATCTCGCCGCCCTCATAATCCACGCCGCTCATACGGGTCTGAGCCGTAAAGGGGATAAATGTCATGTTGGACAAATCCCGGCCGCGAATGCCAAATTTTTCTTTGGCCAACACCACGATAGATCGGCCTTCCGGCGTCTCGTCGGGAAGAGAGGAGAGCTGAGCCGCATCGGCTAATTCCTCTTCTGTAGTGCCATCTACCGGCAAAAACGCGGCGGCCTGGCGGTTGCCCAATGTAATAGTGCCCGTCTTGTCCAGCAGCAGCACATCGGTGTCGCCGGCGGCTTCGATAGCCCGGCCGCTCATGGCCAGGACATTGGCCTGATTCAGCCGGCTCATACCGGCGATGCCGATAGCTGAGAGAAGCGCGCCGATGGTGGTGGGAGCCAGGCAGATAAGCAGTGCCACAAGGGAAACCACCGAAGTGGGGTTGGACACGCCGGCCTGGCCGGCGGAGAAGCCGGAGTAGGAGAACAGGGAAGCGGTGACCAGGAGGAAGACGATAGACAGGGCCACCAGCAGGATTTGAAGAGCAATCTCGTTGGGAGTCTTCTTTCGGTTGGCCCCCTCTACCATCGCAATCATCTTGTCCAGGAAAGAGCCGCCGGGCTCTTGAGTCACCTGGACGACCAGCCAGTCGGAGAGGACGGTGGTGCCGCCAGTGACAGCAGAGCGGTCGCCGCCCGCCTCACGGATCACCGGAGCCGATTCGCCGGTGATGGCGGATTCGTCCACAGAGGCGGCGCCCTCCACGACCTCGCCGTCGGCAGGGATTTGCTCCCCGGCCCGCACGAAATAGTAGTCGCCCCGGACAAGGGAGGCGCCGGAGACGTCGCTGAACGTATCGTGGTCGGCAGGATCGCTAAGCTTATGAGCCACGACGTCCCGGCGGGAGGCACGCAGTGTGTCAGCCTGAGCCTTGCCCCGCCCCTCTGCAATAGCCTCTGCAAAGTTGGAGAAGAGGGAGGTCAGCCAGAGGATGACAGCGATGGCCAGGATAAAGCCGCTGGAGACCAGGCCGTCGGAGACGCCAGCGAGAGAGAGCAGGAACAAAAACGTGGTGAGGATGGCAGAGAGATATACCAGGAACATAACAGGATTTTTGACCTGATCCCTGGGGGCCAGTTTTTTGAAGGCATCCTTCACGGCTCTGCCCATAATCGCCTTATCAGCGAAGGAAGATTTATTTTTAGCCATTTTGAACACCTACCTTAACCTAACCCAAGCATCTGGGTGTATTCAGCAATGGGGCCGAGGGACAGGGCGGGGAAGAAGCTCAGGGCGCCCACAATCAGCACAATGAGGATAAGCAGGAAGATAAACATGGCGTTGGTGGTGGACAGGGTCCCTGCGCTCTCGGCCACCTTCTTCTTGGCGACCATGCTGCCTGCGATGACAATGGCGGCGGTCATGGGGACGAAGCGCACAAAGAGCATGACCAGACCGATACTGGTGTTCAGGAAGGGCGTGTCACAGCCCATGCCTGCAAAGGCGGAGCCGTTATTGCCGCCGGCGGAGGAATAGTTATACAGGATCTCCGACAGCCCGTGTGCACCGGGGTTGTTGATGGCATCCGCCGTGGAGGGCAGCAGGCAGGCGATGCCGGAGCCAATCAGAATGGCGATGGGAGTTGCCAGACAGAGCAGTACAGCCATGCGCATCTCGCGGGGCTCAATTTTCTTGCCCAGATATTCCGGTGTGCGCCCTACCATGAGACCCGCAATAAATACCGTTAGAATGACAAATCCTATCATGCCGTACAAGCCGCAGCCTACGCCGCCGAAGACCACCTCGCCCAGCATCATGAGCAGCATGGGAAGCATACCGCCGATGGGCGTATAGGAGTCATGCATGGAGTTGACCGAGCCGTTGGAGGCGCAGGTGGTCCAGATAGACCAAGTGGTAGAGGTGGGCACGCCGAAGCGGGTCTCCTTGCCCTCCATGTTGCCAAGCGCAGTGTCGACGACGCCGTTCTGTGCCAGAACCGGCGTGGCGTTTTGCTCGTGAACAGCTCCAATCGAGAGGAACACGATCATCATGATCAGCATGGCCAGGAAAATGGCAATGCCCTGACGCATTCCGCGGCTGACGCCCGCCCGTGCAATGCTCCGTCCGAAAGAGAAGCACAGGCCTACGGCAATGATCAGCAGAAATACCATTTCAACCAGATTGGTCAAGAGGTTGGGGTTCTCAAAGGGATGGGCGGAATTGACGCCCAATACGCCGCCTCCGTTGGTACCAAGTTGCTTCATGGACACCTGGCTGGCCTGGGGATACAGGGGCAGAACCTGCCGGTCCACGACAATGGGATTGCCGCTCTCGTCCAGGGCGGGCTCTGCATCGCGGTTGGTCAGGGTGATGGGCTCCAGGAGAGGAGTGCCGTCTTCCGCCATGACCTGATTGCCGTCCTCGTCCAGTACGTAGGTCATCTGAATGGGTTCCAGCAGATCAACATACTTGTTGCCGCCCAAGGCCTGAGGCACGCCCTGACTGGTGAGTACGATGGTGGAGACAATACAGATGGGAAGCAGGATGTACAGGGTGCAGCGGACCAGATCCTGCCAGAAGTTTCCGATTCCCTTCTTCTTGATCCGGACCAGACCGCGGATAAGGGCGTACAGAACAGCGATGCCGCTGGCGGCCGAGACGAAGTTCTGTACGGTGAGCCCCATTGCCTGGGAGAAGTTGGAGAGGGTAAACTCACCGGAATAGGTCTGCCAGTTGGTGTTGGTGACAAAGCTGGCCGCCGTGTTAAAAGCCAAATGCCAGCTCAGCCCGCCGAAACCCTGGGGATTCCAGGGCAGGATGCCCTGGAGCATCAGGATAAGGAACAGGACAATAAATCCAAACAGATTAAAGAGGAGGGCGCAGGCCAGATATTTTTTCCAACCCATATCTTCCTCGGGATTGATGCGCAACAACTTGTAGATGCCGCGCTCAGCCGGACCAAGAATGCGGGAGACGATATTCTTTTCGCCGCCCATAATTTTGCTCATGTAGATACCCAGCGGCAATGCAACAGCCACCAGGATCACTACATATAAGACGTATTGCAGCACTGCGTTCATAGCGCTCTTACTCCTCCTTCATCAGAACCCGGCCGAGATAGACCAGGACTGCGATTACCAGAATACCAATGCCAACTAACACAATTTGCATGATGTAACCTCCTTTGCCGTGCCTAATGGTAGCGCAAAAAAAATAAGGGTGCCATTCGAAGAAATGGCCCCTCTGTTAAAATTGTATTAATAAAAGGCATGTGGTTTTACAGCGTATAAGATTAGAAAAGAGAAGTTGCAAGGCAGATGGATGGATGCAGAAAGAAGCACCTCAGCGCCTGTGGAGGCGCCGAGGTGCTCTTTCTCATTATACGAGGCTGGTTCCGCCGTCGATGATGGTATACTGACCTGTCACATAGCTGGACAGATCGCTGGAATAAAAGAGGACGGGGCCGGCGACCTCTCCGCGCCGGCCCGGGCGGCCCATGGGGCACTGCGCGTTATAGGACTGCAGGAACGCCTCAGATTTAAACAGGGTCTCAGCCGTCATCTCCGACTCAAACAGGCCGGGACAGACACAGTTAGCGGTAATATTGTAGCGGCCGTAAGAAGCGGCTAATCCTCTGGTCAGTCCGATAACGCCCGCTTTAGACGAATTGTAGGTATGACGGATAAACATATCGTTCTTGTCGGCAATAAAGGCATTGACAGAGCTGACGTTGACAATTTTTCCATAATTCTGTTCTATCATGTGGGGGATGACATACTTACATGTAAAGAACATTCCCTTCAGATTGGTGTTAAATGCGCGATCCCAATCTTCGCTGGTGAGATCTGTCACACCGCCGCGGACGGCAACTCCGGCATTGTTAAGCAGAATATCAACGCGGCCGAAGACGCGGATCACCTCCTGGACAGCGTCTTTTACACTCTGCTCATCGCTGACATCGCAGGCTATGGCAATGGCGTGCACACCCATGCCGCACAGCTCTTTGGCGACAGATTCCAATTTGTCCACACGCCGTGCCAGAAGCGCTACATCTGCGCCCGCCTTGGCATAAGCGCGGGCAGAATCTGCACCCAGGCCGCTGGAAGCGCCGGAAACAACAGCAATTTTCCCCGTTAAATCGACCATATAAATGCATCCTTCTTTCTCAGAACGGCGGTTCCGCTTGGCAGAGCCGCCTTATGATAAATAAAATTATACTTAAAAGTTTAAATATTGTAAACAATAGATATTTTTTTGACAAATGCCGCCCGCTCCAAATAGATTGATAAGGCGCTCTGCAGAACTGCGGTACGGAATGAGAGCTTAGAGCTGACAAGACAAATTCACACTTCCACAGACAGACTGCACATGATATAATAGCCGCAAAGGGGAAGTTTGATTGATTATGCGGAAACATCTGCCGCAGATCTCTTCCGGCAAGACTACCGGGGCGGGATATCGCAGGATGCGATGAGTTGCAATAAGGATCCTATATCAACAGAGCTAAACGCTGGAGAGGCGGTCGATGGGAATGAAGCCCGGACGGATTTGGGGGATATACTTCAGTGCTACCGGCACCACCCGGCTGGTGGTTCGCTATTTGGCCAACAGTCTGGCTGCCGGACTCTCCCTGCCGCGTATAGAATTTGACTTTACACGTCCGGAGGCCAGAAGGTCAGTTCCCAGCCCGGGCAGGGGGGACTTGGCTATCTTCGGCATACCTGTCTACGCGGGGAGGGTGCCAAACCTGCTGCTGCCCTATATAAGAGAAATACACGGCGGCGGGGCAGCCGTCGTTCCGGTGGTATTGTATGGGAACCGCAGTTTCGACGATGGCCTCCGGGAACTGCAGGGAATCCTGGAGGAGAACGGCTTTCATACAGTGGCCGCCGCTGCCTTTATTGGAGAGCACGCCTTTTCCGATACGCTGGCACAGGGCAGGCCCAATGTGCATGATCTGGCTCAGGCGGATCGGCTGGTTGAGGCCCTGATCCGCCGGTACAGCGGGATCGATACAAATGAGCCGCCGCATCGCATTGAGGTTGAAGGACAATTCCCGCCGCGCCCCTATTATCAGCCGAGAGATCTCCAGGGGAATCCAATTGACATCCGCAAGGTCAAGCCCAAAACAGATACGGCCTGTACACACTGCGGCCTGTGCGCGCCGCTGTGTCCTATGGGAGCCATAGATGCGCGTAATACAGATATAATTTCAGGGGTCTGCATCAAGTGCTGCGCCTGCGTCAAAGGTTGTCCGGCGGGAGCAAAGTATTTTGATGATCCCGGTTTTCTCTGGCACCTGCATGATTTAGAGGAGACTTACGGGCATTTCAAACGGAGCGTACAGCTGTTCCTGTAAAGCATGGGGTTCGGATGACCCATGGAGGAACTGCAGTTTCCGGAGCGGTGGTGTGTGAAAGATTGACGGCGCAGCTTGAAATTGAGTCTGCAATCAGCTGCACCTGAAGCTGCGGTTTGTATAAGAAAGCAGATGCCCAAGAGGTGTGGGCATCTGCTTTCATGATTATATGTTGGATTACCGGCTGGGCGGAGTATTTTTAAAGGCTATTTGGATAGCCACACCAGATTGGAGTCGGTGACGAAATTGGGAACGCTGTAGAGTACCAGGGCTGTGTCAATGCCATGTTCCGCGATATAGTCGGAGGCCGAGAATTTGTAATAGCGCAGATCAATAAGATGGATCTCTGAGAAGTGGGCGGTGAGATAAGGAACCAGCGAGTCAGTATAGGAATCCCGAATGATCAGCAGTTTGGGAGCTTCGGTATTCGGGGTTTTGACTATGGCCAGGGGCTGCTGCCCGCCCAGGAACATGGAGTACTTATCCTTGACCTCCAGATAGGAGAAGTCATAGAGGGCGCGGGCCTCCTCGACCGGCTGACCCTGGGCATCAAAGGTGTGGGAGGTGACGGTAATGCCGTCATCGGGGACATAGATGTCTATGGAGTCCGGTCTTACCCAGCGCACGCCCGACGAGGAGAAGACGGTGCCGTAAAAGTCCTCTGTAACAGTGGTTTTGGAATAGTCAGACAGGGGGACGGGAGTAAGCCCCATTGCTTCGCAGAGAGCGGTATAGCCGTAATAGGCTCCCAGGCTGGTCCAGTGGTGATCTGTACGGTAGAAGATATCCTCCCCGGCATGAGCAGCCAGGGGGGCATACAGGTCGGCCCATATGGCGCTGGGGACAGAATTTATGGCCTGGTTCAGGACATCAGGCTGACTTGCGTTGGGGGCGCCGTCAGGAAGGCGATCAGCCCAGATACAGGCCTGTGTCGGGATAAGGGAGAAGTATACCGGAGCGGGGGCCTTTTGAGCAAATTGCTCCACATAGCTCAGATTAGCAGCTAATTTCTTCTCATCCGGGGTGTCAAAGCGGGTAATAAGTGTATCCTTCTGACAAAAATAAACCCCATTGTTTTCCCGTTTGCCTAACAGCTTTTCAGTACGGGATTTGGCGGAGATCCAGCTGTCCCGTCCCACAAACTGGTCGGTGACATAGGTCTCAAATTCGGCCATAAAGGACCCGTTCAGTACCGTCTCGAGAGAGGGAACGGGAAGCTGCTGCAGATAGCGGTTTTCCATCTGGGAAAACTCTGCGTCGGGAGAGAGGGCATTTGCCGCCAGGAAGAGGCCGATAAAGGCGCAGAAGAGTGCGGATAAAAAGATACAGTATTTTTTTGACATTGAAATACCTCCTGTAAAGGGGAAGTGCATCAAGGCCCGGCGGAATACAACAAACGAGAGATTGCCGCCCCGGCGTCAGAATCGGAAGTAGAGAAAGGGATTGTAGGTGGCGTCCACCAGGTAGGCGGTGGAGAGAAGCAGCCCGCCCAGCAGCAGGACGGTGAGAAGCGCCAGTTTGGGCATCCGTTCCGGAAGGCGCCGCCACAGCATAGCGCCCAGTGGAGTGGAAGCCACTGAGGCGACGACAAGCATGGGCAGGTAGGAGCGGAGGTAATAGCCGAAAGCAGGATCCCAGCCGCCACCCTGGGCGGAACCGAACATAGCGGAGAGGTAGGGACCCATCAGGGAGAAATCCTCGACGGCAAAGATCGCCCAACTGATTACAACCAACAGCAGGGTATAGAGATGCCGGACAGGGCGGGGCGCTTTTTTCAGGGCGCGGCCCAGGAACCATTTTTCCAGGATGAGAAGGGCCGCGAAATAGAGGCCCCAAAACAGGAAATTCCAGCTGGCGCCATGCCAGATGCCGGTGGCGGCCCAGACGATCAACAGGTTCAGGAAGAGCCGGGGCTTGGACACCCGGTTTCCCCCCAGAGGAATATAGAGATACTCCCGGAACCAGGATCCCAGAGAGATGTGCCACCGCCGCCAGAATTCGGTGACGGACTGGGAGATATACGGGTAGTCAAAGTTGCGCATAAATTCAAAGCCC
>ERZ857955.1540-NODE-1540-length-17751-cov-3.043117_pt1 | contig 17751 bp, 14 predicted proteins | sample MGYA00519956_ERZ857955 | MGnify/ENA primary metagenome ERZ857955 (study PRJEB31778, sample SAMEA3449378) | human gut metagenome | biome: human gut; feature: human-associated habitat; material: faeces | place: United Kingdom | collected 2010/2012 ...
ATTGAAAGACTTACGGGCAGAAATATGACCTGTAACAATAAAATGAGAAGGAGTATTACTATGAAACGACTATGTGCAGCAGTATTGACCCTATGCCTGCTGACCGCCTGCGGCACCCCTGCCGCATCAGAAGCAGCGGCACCGGCAGCGGAATCCAGCATTTCTTCGGCGGCGGTGGAAGCCCCCACCACTGCGACGGAGGAAACGCCTGCGCCGATGGAAAGCGCAGAAGAAATTTCCGTTCAGGAAACAGCGCCGAAGCTGGAGGAGCTGGACCGTTCCGTGGAGCTTCCCATTGTGGAGAGCCCGCAGACGCTGACTGTGTGGACCCGTACCAACTTTGCGGGAGATGCCCCCTTGAGCAGCTACAGCGAATGTAAAAGCATTCAGACCGCAGAGGAGCTGACGGGCATTCACGTGGACTTTACCGAGGTTTCCGATATGACCGAGGGCGAAAGCTTTAACCTGATGATTGCCGCCGGGGATTACTGCGATGTCATTTATAACTTCCTGGGCAACTATGGCAGCGCGGCAAAGGCAATTTCCGAGGGCATTATAGTGGATCTGCGGGATTATTTGGACGATGCTCCCATCTACAGGGACTTCCTGGAGCAGAACCCTGACATTGCCCAGAAAATCACCACCGACGATGGCGAGCTGGGCGCGTTTTATAAGATTGCCGAGCATGAGGGCAGAGTATATGAGGGCTGGGTGATCCGAAAGGACTGGCTGGAGAAGGCAGAGATGGATGCGCCGGTGACGGTTGACCAGTGGCACGATGTTCTGGCGGCATTCCGGGATCAGTTCCAGCCGCAGATGCCGCTGGCGCTGGGCTCCTCCGGCACTTATAACAGCCTGACCTCCGCCTGGACGGCTGCGTTTATCTCTCCCATGGGCGGCTATAACGACACGTTCTGTGCAAATCCCGATGGTAGCGTGACCTTTGGTCCCACCAGCCCGGAATTCAAGGACTATCTGGAAACCATGCATCAGTGGTATCAGGAGGGAATTATCTCCGGCGATTTTGTATCCTTTGAGATGAACGGTCCCTTCTCCACCTTTACCAGCGTGGTCACCACCGGCAACAGCGGCATTTTCCCTGCCCAGGCGGATTACATTGATAACTATATTGAAACCGGACGGACCACGGACCCGGACTATGATCTCCAGGGCATCGTAAATATCCACCGCAATGCCGACGAAGCCATTCCTGCTCATACGGTTTCCAGCGAGCTGCAATCCATTTTCTCCGTGACGGCTGGTCCCAATGCTCAGCTGGCGGCAAAGTGGTGCAACTTCTGGTACAGCGATGTGGGCGCCCGGCTGTGCACCTATGGCATTGAGGGCGAGAGTTATGAGGTGGACGAAAACGGCGTGCCCCAGTATACCGACCTGATCCTCCACAATCCCGACGGCTATTCCACCGACGGCATGAAGATGCTCTATTGTGTCAACTACTGCACGCTCTTTGATCCCGACGCGGAAAAGGGCACCCTCAGCGATACCGTAGAGGGCGTTGTGGAGGTCTGGACTGCCGATCAGAAGATCAACGAGGCAGCCCAGGACGTGTACTCCATCGTGAATCTCGACTATCTCACCATGACCACGGAGGAAAGCGAAGCCTTTGCCACGCTGGATTCCGACATCAACACCTATGTGTCGGAGTATACGCTGAAATTCATCACCGGCGACGTACCCCTGAGCGAGTATGACGCCTACTGCGAGACCATTGTCTCCATGGGCGTGGACGAGGTGGTTGACATCGTTCAGGACGCATACACCCGCTATACCAGCAGAAGCGGAATCTAAGGAGAGAAGCACCATGAAAAAAGCACTGATTCTATACGCCTCCATGTCCGGCAACACCGAGAAAATTGCCCATGCCTTTGAAGAGGTGTTCCAGCTCTACGGGTTCCAGGTGGACCTTTATAAGGCGGAGGGGAAAAAGCTGTCGGAAAAGCAGGTATATTTTGAGGGCTATGATTTTATCTGCATCGGCTCCGGACTCATTGGCGGGCAGCCCATGCCCCAGCTCAGCAAGCTGCTGGCGCTCCATGGTCCGGATGCGGGAATCTTCTATCGGGAGGGCGCCGGATGGGAGCACGCCAACCGTGGTGAGGACCGAAAGGGACTGGCATTCTTGACCTACGGCGGCTCCTTCTTCGGACCGGATGAGACGGAGGCTGCCATGGGACAGGTGCGGCTGTGGCTCAATGAGCACGGTGTCCACTGCGTCGGTGAGTTTACCTGCCCGGGTCGAGAGATCAATATGTTCAAAATGGGCAAGGTGGGCGAATATCTGGGCGTCAGCGCCCTGAAAGCCACCGAGGTGTTTGACCGGTTTATGGCGCAGCCGGATGCCCCGGAATTCCGGGACCCGCGGCTATTGGAGCTGCTGAAGGATGCCGCAAAGATCAATGAGCACGGCGAGCCCAGACCGGACCCCAAGGTTTATACTCTGTCCGACGGCAGAGAGCTTGCGGGCAGCTGGAACTATCACCATCATCTCATGGCAAGACCTGACAGCCGGGATATTCTGAAGGCAAAGCTGCTGCTCCAGGACATTCTGGAGGACTATTATCTCACCGGCGACGGGGTGCCCAACCCATCCCGGTCCTGCTATAAATCCATCAGCTAAACAAGGACAACACCGCACAAATGTGTCTGCGGGCTACAGCCGATTTTTTCCGCCGGAAATTCGTTATTTTTTCTTGACATACACAAAGTATGCATGCGAAAAACTGCCTTTTTCCGACGCAAAATCTCAGGCTGAATCCTCGCCGCCAATTTGTGCGGTATTGCCCAAGATATCCCCCCCATTTTGCATCGCTGCTGCCGTATCGGTGGCAGCGATGCTTTGTATGCAGCTTGCTTCCCTCTTGACAGAAGGTCAAATTCCGACCATACTAGAACCGGTGCAATTTTGCGCGAAAGGAGACGGTGCAGGTGGATGACCGGCAGCGATTTATTGACGATGCAGTACAAAATACGCTACTGCAGCGGCTTTTACAGGGACGGGCGCGGGAGGTGCCGGAGCTCCCTTCTCTTTTGCGGGAATTTGGGCTGCGGTTTCAGTCCGAGCAGTTTGCGGTGATGGGGCTTCGATTATGCGGCGCAGGACCGGCAGAGGGAAGCTGGACGCCGCCGCCGGAGCCGGATATTCATAGAATGGCAGTAAGTTTTCTGAAAAATGCAGCAGGCTGGGACGCATGGAGCCTATTTCAGGATGATGTGTTATTTGTTGTGCTGTGCAGAAACGGAACAGGTGGGGCGGCACCGTTGGAACTGGGACGGCTGCTGGTGGAGCGGCTCAGTCCGATCCATGCTGTGGCAGTGAGTGTCAGCCAGGAAAAGTGCGGCATGGGCGGTCTGAACGACGGCTACTATGAGGTGCTGGAGGTGCTGGGCATTATTGATATGCAGAGCCTAAAAAACACTGCCATCTCCTATGACGAGCTGGATGCAGCCACCTATCAGCGTATGGATACCACCTTTGAGCGGGACCGGCGGCTGATTAACCGGGTCTTGGAGGGAGATCGGGACGGAGTTCTGGAGGCGCTGGCACTGCGGTCCGCTTCCAGTGCCCTGGACAGCAGAAATACATTGATGCTGGAAAAGCGGCGGCTGCTGGGGCTGGTTAATCAGATGACAGCGGAGATTACCTCCGGGGGCGATGTGGAATTCCTCGCCGAGCTGGATGCGTTTCGAAAAATTATGGATGCCCCGGCAGCGGAGCAGCTTTCTGCCACCTTCCGGTCTGTGGCGCTGGGACTGTGCGACTACTTTTCCCATGCCCAGGAGGATTTGGGGGCAAGCCGGGCACTGCGGATTGCGGACTATGTGGACCGGCATTATGCAGATCCGGATCTCAGCATTGATGCGCTGTCCGGAATTTTCAAGATCAGCCCCTCCTATCTGTCCCGAATTTTTAAACGGGAAAAGGGAACCGGGGTGCTGCCCTATCTCCAGAACAAGCGCATTACCCAGGCGATGGTGCTGCTGGGAACAACGAATTTAAAAATCCGGGAGGTGGCGCTGCAGGTGGGCTATCTCAGCGATCAGACCTTTGCCCGGACCTTTAAAAGCGTCACCGGCAGCACGCCCTCGGCATACCGGGAAAAGCGGGATTGAGGTTCAGATTTTGACGGAGCTTGGTCAGTTTCTGCCGGTTTACAGAAAGAACTGCGGTCCGATATACTGGACATATCTTAGATATGTCAGGAGGAAGTTCTTGTGAAATGTAAAAAGATTCTTGCAATGCTTTTGAGCGGAGCCTTGGCGGCGTCACTATGTGCCTGCGGCGGAGAAGCGGCGTCCAGTGAGAAGCCGCAGTCGGATGCTTCCGCAGCACCGGTTGCCGCAGCGCAGGAAAGTCCGGTTCAGGAGAGCAGTGCAGAGCCGGCACAGGCGGAGACTTCGGCACAGGAGGAAGCGCCGCGTGCCGTGATCTCCTATCCGCTTACCGGCGATGATTTGACCATTACCATGTCCTTTGATATGCCCGGCGGCGTTGGCACCAGATTTACCGATTTTAATGAGCACACCGTATTTCAGGCGGTGGAAGAACGCACCGGCGTTCATGTGGAGTTCGTATCGGCTGGCGGCATGGGAGATGCAGAGGCACTGACCCTGTGGGCTGCGGCTGGCACACTGCCGGATTTGATTCCCAATGCGGCTGCCAATTATCCCGGCGGCGGTGAGGTGGCAGTGGCGGACGACATCCTGATGGATGTTTCCTCGTATTTGGAATATGCGCCGGATTATGACTACTATCGCACCAGAACCCCGGAGGATGAGCAGGATTCGCTGACAGACAGCGGCTATGTGGTAGAGCTGACCTCCTTCTTCAGCGAGGACCTTGGACCCTCTACCGGTCCTATGATTCGGCAGGACTGGCTGGACGATCAGGGACTGGATACACCCGTGACCTATGATGACTGGCACGAGGTGCTTACGGCATTCCACAATGCCTATGATCCGGACTATACGTTCCTGCTGCCGAACACCATTTCTGCCCAGAACAACTATTTTGCGTCGGGCTTTGGCGTGCTGAGCTATACGGCAAATGCTCGCGGACGGGTGACGGACCCCTTCTATCAGGTGGATGGCACCGTAAAATTCTCCCTGCTGGAGGATGGCTTCCGGGATTACATTGCACTGCTGAACCAGTGGTATACCGAGGGACTGATCAGCCGGGATTTTGTAAGCTGCGAAGCGGATACCAATGGACCGGACCTGGCAGGCTATGTTACCTCCGGACAGACTGGCATCTGGTTTGGCGATGTGAGCCAGATGCAGTCCTATGACGAAAGCGCCAATGATCCGGGCTTCCACTGCGTGGCAATTACTGACCCGGTGCAGAAGAAAGGGGATATCACCCATTTTGATTCTGACCGTACGGGTCTGACCAGCTATTCCGTGGCAGCGACCTGCGAGAATCCCGAAATCGTGATGGAGTGGGTCAACTACTGGTTTACCGACGAGGGCGTGCGCCTTGCAAACTACGGCATCGAGGGAGAGAGCTATATCCTGGATGAGAACGGAACCCCGCAGTATACAGAGTTGATGACGGCAAACCCCGATGGCGACACCTTTAAGACCTGCCAGCTGCTTTATACCATGGTGATGGTTCCCACTGTCGTGGACACCCGCGCTTCCTTTGGACTCTACAGTGATGCCCAGCTTGCGGCACAGGAAATCTGGTCGAGCAATATTGACGACGCCTATGTGCTGCCAGAGATCACCATGACCGAGGACGAGAACAATGAGCTCAGCTCCATTTATTCTGACCTCTCCACCATGGTTTCGGAAAAGCTCATTAAGTTCATCATTGGCGACGAGCCGATGGACAACTGGTCCTCCTTTGTTGCGGATATGGAGGACATGAACGCCCAGCGGTGCGTGGAAATCTATCAGGATGCCCTTGACCGCTATCTGGCACGCTGATTGTTTCAGTGAGGCTCCCTTTGCGGAGCCTCCTATTCCCATGGTTAGGAGTTGAATCCCATGAAAAATCGATACAGCGCCATGCTTTCACCCTTGCAGGTGGGAGATGTGCTGATGAAAAACCGGCTGCTTTCCTCGGCGGCTACCCCGCATTTTATTCAGGGAACAGAGACGTTTCCCACGGAAAAATGGATTACCCTGATGGCAAACCGGGCAAAAAACGGCGCTGCGGTGATCCATATCAACCATCTGGAGCATCCCCATCCCATGAAGCCGGATCTGAAGCTGGTGGATATGACTCCGGCGCACTTTTCTACGCTGGATATCGGCGATCCTTCCACCCATAACTACATCTGTCAGATGATTGACGCCATCCGGCTCTATGGCTCCGTTGCCATGACCAGCCCTATGGGCTTGCAGCTTCGCCCGCATATGGACGAGCCCTTTGAACCAAAGCCCGGCGAGGGCGGACCGGGCTCTAAGCCGGTTTGTGATGAGCTTACCAAGCGGGATATGCAGATGCACATTGACTCAGTGGTGGAGGAGGCACAGCTGCTTCGGAAGCTGGGCTTCGAGATGTTCTCCCTGCACAATGCCTACCGGAACGGACCGGTGAGCCAGCTGCTGTCACCCCTGTGCAACCATCGTACCGATGAATACGGCGGCTCGGTGGAAAACCGCGCCAGATTGCTGCTGGAGATTTTCGATGCGCTGAAACAGACGCTGGGACGGGATTTCCCGCTGGAATGCCTGGTCAGCGGCGAGGAAGCAGGGGGCATTACCGTCAAGGATACCATTGCGCTTTCGCGGCTGGCAGAGGGGAAAATTGATCTTCTGACCATTCGCCAGGGAGAGCAGGACCCCCAGCATCCCATCGGTCTGACCTCTACCCGGGAGCAGCCCTGCCCCAATCTGGCAGCGGCGTCAGCGGTAAAGGCAGATGTGATGGAGCGGGGCGGAAAGCTGCTGGTGGGCGTTTCTGCGGGACTTCAGGACCCGGCGCTGTGCGAAAGCATCATCCGGAACGGTCAGGCAGATGTGCTGAGTATGGCGCGGGCATTTATCTGCGACAGCCGGTATGGCGAGAAGATCTATGCCGGACGGGGCGAGGATGTGCGTCCCTGCATCCGCTGCAACAAATGCCATGTGCCCAACGACACGGATAAATTCCGGTCCTATTGCTCGGTAAATCCGGAGAGCGGCTGTTCCCGCAGGAGACAACGCCGAAAAAGCTGGTGGTGATCGGCGGCGGACCGGCTGGCATGGTTGCTGCCGTTACCGCAGCCAAACGCGGGCATTCCGTCACGCTGCTGGAGCAGGGCGAGAAATTGGGCGGTCAGCTGCTGCACGCGGATTTTGCCGATTTCAAGTGGCCCCTGGAAAATTATAAGAACTATTTGATTCGGCAGCTGTACCAGTCCGGGGTTCGGGTGCTGCTCCATACCACGGCAACACCGCAGCTGGTGGAGGAAATGAAAGCGGACGCAGTGTTTGTTGCCATTGGTCCCGTGTTCAAGAAACCGGACCTGCCTGGCGCAGATGGAGCGAATGTGAAGGTGCCCATGCAGGTGTTTGGACATACCGAGACGCTTCCGGAGAAGATTATCATCATGGGCGGCAGCGAAACGGCAGTGGAAACCGGACTGTATTTGGCGCGGAACGGCAAACAGGTTATGCTGCTGTCCCGGCAGCGCATGCTGGCAAGCGATGCGCCCCATGCGCACTACATCTCCATGCTGGAGAATGCCTACCGGAATCAGCCGGGCTTTTTCTATGAGACAGAGGTAAGGTCCTATGTCAGCATTGATTCTGAAGGCGTAACCTATGTGGCAAAGGACGGAGAAACCCGGCAGCAGAAAGCGGCGCTGGTGGTTTGCGCAACCGGTACGGCGCCACGGCACCAGGATGCCATGGGGTTCTATGGAACTGCGCCGCTGGTGCGGTTTCTGGGGGACTGCAATCGGGCTGGAGATGTGCATAAGGCGGTTGTGTCCGGCTGGAGCGCGGCGAAAATGCTGTGATGCATTTATTTTATTGAAAAAACCAGCACAGTGGAATCGATTTGGGTTCCAACTGTGCTGGTTTTGTTTTATCCGTCGGCGTTTCGGAAGCTGCTGGGAAGCGCCGCTTCATAGCGCTTAAAGGCGCGGGACATAGTGAGGGGACTGGGAAAGCCGGACTTTTCGGCAATGGTGCGGATGCTGTCCTTCCCTTGGAGCAGCCGCTTTGCCTCGTCCAGCCGAAGCCGCTGAATTTCCTCCAGCAGCCGAACGCCATAGACCTCCCGATAGACCTTGGAGCAATAGGTGGGGGTCAGCTGAAAATGATCGGCAATGGAGGCCACAGTGGTGTCGGGGTCCTGATAGTGCGCCCGGACATACTGCCGTACCTGCGCGGTCCAGCTCGGCGCGGTGGAGACAAATTGGTTGGTTCGGCGGATCAGCTCGTCAAGAATGGCGTCCATTTCGCTGACAATATCCGCAACGGTCACGGCGTCGGTCAGTCGGGGACCAACATTCAGCGCGTCAATCACCTCGTTGCCTACTACGAGTCTAAGGCCGTTCATAAGGTTCAGCAGCAGATTGACCACGCCGTAAATGCGGAAGCGGAAGGTGTCTACTGTGGGCTTGGTAATGCCAAATTCGTTGTCAATGAGCTCATGAAGGACTATTTGTAGCTGGGAAAAATCCTTGCTCTGCATGCAGCGCAGCAGCTTTTGCTCGGTGCTGAAATAAGATTTTGACGGCGGGGTTAGATAGGGATGAGTCAGCTGCTGGTAGGCGGTAACCGGCTCATCCTCGTTCATCAGCTGCTGATATTCCAGCACATGCCTTGCGTCCTGATAGCCTGCGGGGAGCTCCAAAAGCTGATGATAAATCCGGGAAACGGCAATGGTGGCGGAGATATCGAACTCTACCTCCAACACCTCCAGAATGTGATTGGCGTCCTGGACAATGCCTCTTAAACCGGTTTCCGGCAGCTGGGGGAGATTTAAAATGGCAGTCATTTCACCCAGTACGTTTGCAGCCTGCGTAAGACCGGGAAAACCGTTTTCCAGCGCATTGCGCAGAATAAAATGATATTCCCGCTGATCCGCTTCACCGGAATCATACAGTGCGCCCCAGCTTTCCTTTTTTGCAATGAGCACCAGAAAAATCCCATGGGGAAACTGCACGTTTACCTCTTCCGCGGCAGCAAGGACCTCACGCTCCGTTTCATACACGCCGCCGGACAGCAGATTTACAAAAAACAAATCCCGCTGGGCGCAGCGTGCGGACTCCAGCGTCGATTCCAAATCCTGTGGTGAATCCTTCATAGCATATCTCTGCCCCTCTCCCAGTCGATGTTGTCTATATTATAGCAGAAATTTTTCGGTTGAGGAAGAGAAAACAGGGACATCCAAACGGATGTCCCTGATTGATGTAAATTTATTGGCAAAGATAGCGCTCCATTGCCGCCGAATGCATCACCACGTTCAAAAGCCTTGCTGTGCAGTCCTCCAATGTTTTTCGACTGAGGGTGCCGTCCTGAACTTGTCTGTACAGCCAGGCAATCATACCCGGGAAGCCGGGCATCAGCAGGTCATTGCCAGCCTGAAGGCATTCCACTGCCAGACCGATGTCGCCCTCCCAGTCGGTGACCACAAAGCCGTCGAAGCCCCATTCCTTCCGGAGAATGTTTTGCAGCAGCTCCTGGTGGGTGGCAGTCTGCTTTCCGTTCAGGGGATTGTAGGAGGTCATCAGGCTGTGGGGCTTCCCCTCCCTGACCGTAATTTCAAAGCCCCGGAGATAGATTTCACGAAGGGTGCGCTCTGTCATCACGGAATCGTCCTTATCCCAGCGGCTGGTTTCCTGATTGTTGGCGGCAAAGTGCTTGATGCAGGTAGAAACCGGGTGCTTCTGAGCGCCGCGAACCACTGCGGCAGCGATTTTACCGGTGAGCAGGGGATCCTCGGAATAGTATTCGTAGTTCCGACCTGCCAGAGGGTTCCGGTGGATATTCATGGAGGGTGCCAGCCATACGTCTACCTTGCGCTCTTCGGCTTCGCTGCCCAATGCATCGCCCAGCTGCTGTGCCAACTCCTGAGAAAAGGTACAGCCGGTGATGGTGGCGGTTGGAAATGCCAGCTGATGGGGCTTGCCGCCGGGAATACCGGCAGGACCGTCGGACATGGTGATGGTGGGAATGCCCATTCGGGAGACGGTGGCGGTATAGCCGCTCATGCCTGGAATGCACTCGGACAGGGGACCCAGCTGGGTCATTTTCACCATATCCTCCGGGCGCAGCTGAGAAAGAGCGTCCTTGTCCTGGGTTTCTACCGCACTGATCTGGGTCAGATTTGCACCCACCAGCAGCACAATCAGCTCAAAGTCTTCCGCCTGAGCGAGAAACGTCTCCATGGTGCAGCGCCCTTCCTTGACGTCCCGCAGCTGATAAGGGGTAGCTCCTGTTGGCATGGTGGGAGAGACGAAATCGCAGGTCTTTTGACTGCCATGCTGCTCGGCAGAATCGGCACGAATGGGCGGTGCGATGGGCTTTGTGCCCTGGGGGTCCAGCTTGGACAGCTGACGCAGCGGACGGGTATGATGGGGCTCCGCCTGATTGCTGACCTGCTCCAGAATGCTTTCCTCGGTATCGAAGGTGAAGAAAGCGGCGTTGTCCCGGGCGTTTTCGCCCAGATAGAGCACATTTGTTCCCCTTTGCAGCAGCCAGGCAGCCTTCTTTTCGTTGTAAACCGCCATGGTACGGAAGGGAACGGAGAACAAAAGGGTTTGCGTCTCTCCGGGCGCCAGCAGCCGGGTTTTCTGGAAGGCAATCAGCTCACGATCCGGACGCTCTAGCGGGCCCTCTGCACCGTGGAGATAAATCTGCACCACGTCCTTGCCTGCCATGCTGCCGGTGTTGGCAACGGTGACGGCAAAGGTAACGCCCTGCGGAGTGACCCTGACACCTTGCGCCTGCCGGGAGAAGGTGGTATAGCTGAGTCCGTAGCCGAAGGGATATCAAATGCCGTTCTTGCTTCTGCCAGCAGGGCATGCTCTTCCGGGGAAAGAAAATAGTCGCCGGGCGCCAGCTTCCGGTCCCGTCCTTCGCCAGCCAGCCGGGAAATGGTGAAAACAGCGGCGTCAGTACGGGCGGCAGCGGCGTGGAGCACGTCCCTGGAAATGGGCATTTCGGGAATGGTGCCCCGGCGCATAAAGGGCGGCACTTTTTCGATTTCCTTCTGCTGGGCGGCGCAGTATTCGGTGTAGCAGGAGAGCAGCTCGGCGTCCACCTGGGCGCCTGCATTGGTCATGGCTTCCGGCAGCTTGACCACGTAATCCGCAAAGGTGCCGCCGGAGCCGCCGTGAAGAAAGCCCAGCTGTCCAACGCCCAGCAGCGCTACCTTGCTGCCCGGCGCAAGGGGCAAGGCGCCGTTGTTTTCCAGAAGAACCATGCCCTCCTCGGCAACGGTTCGACCCAAGGCAATCCGCTGCTGCTTCTGAGGGGTATATTGTTCAAAACCGGCTCCGTATACTCGCGTGTCCATACGAATTCCTCCTGCAATCAAAAATGGCATAGCCTCACACTTAGATTATAACAACTAACCGGGAGACGCGCCACCGACAGGAACCAAACTCATGCCGTCAATTTCCAGACAAAAAACCGCAGACCATGATGAACATGATCTGCGGGAAAGGAATGATTTCATTTAAATTCCAAGCTCTTCATCCGTTACCAGCTGATCCTGGGAAACTCCAACCTCAATGGCAACGTCCTCCCACTTGCAGATGCGGCGGAGCATCACCACCGGGAAGGAGTGAATTTTGGCATTGTATTTGGCAACGGCAGTGGAATAATTGGTTCTGGCAGTGAGCCGCGCCTGTTCGGTGGTTTGAATCTGGTCCAGCAGGCGCTGGGTATGCTCGTTGGATTTAAGCTCCGGATAAGCCTCCATTACGGCTTTGAAATCCTTGCCGCAGCGGATGCGCTGACCACCCTTGCGTGCGTCGGCAAATCGCTCGAACAGTTGGGTTTCCGAATTGCGGTATTTGTCCGCCACCCGCTCTGCCTTGTCGATCAGGCTGGCGCAGGTTTCGTTGACGGCGTCAATATCCGCCTTGGACTTCTGAATTTCACCCTTAAGCCGGCTGATGGCGTTGAAATCCAGAATGATGTTGACGGCAAAGGAAAGGACGATTGCCAGCAGCACCATGGGCAGGTTATAGCGATCCGGAATCGCATCGTCTCCGGGCAGCGCGGCGGCAAAGATAAAAAGAATCAGAAACCATGCAAGCACAAAAGCGGCGATGAGCTTTAAAATCTGAAGCGGAAGGCTGGATTTGTATGTATTATCCACAAAAATCACCTCTGTTTTTTTTACAGTGAAATTCTAGCACGGCGTTTTGCGAAAATCAAGATATGGGATTACTTTAGTGTAATCGGACCGTTTTCATGGGTATAAGCCCAGGTGAATTCGCCTGTTTTCACCACCTCCAGATTGCAGGGGACGTTTTGAGAGGGGTCCGGATGCCCAAGCCAAAGCTGATAAAGCTGGGGCAGGAACTGGGGCCAGCGGCTGGCTTCGTACTCTGCATGGTCAGAGGGCGCTGCATTCTGCTCCAACGCCTCCGGATTCTCCGCCAGCATTTCCTTGATAAAATGCGGCGGCTCATGGGTGGTGGTGCTGGCAACGGAAGCGGTGATATGGCGGGAGCCTCCGGCGCATGCGTCCCACATATGAACGGTCATATCCACAAACTCACCCAGGTCGTTGAATACGCCCTCTACAATCACGTGCTCTAGTGCTGCGGTAAAGGGGAAATAATCAAGCCCCAGACGGTTGATCTGGATGCCGCTGCCGCCGAAAACAGGACGATTCTCGCCCATGGTTTCGGAGATCATATGGGCAGAATGCAAAAATCCATACTGCCAGGGTGTTTTTACCCAGTTAAAGCGCTTGTGGGAGCCGGGAGCCCAGAGATAGTAGCCCTTTTCCATGTTTGCCCAGAACCAGTCCAGCATTTCGGGGGAAACGCCCGGGAGAAAATGCTGGCACTGCTCCTTGATGATCCACTTGTTCTCCAGCGCCATGGGATTCAGCTCCAGCGCGGGAATCTCGGGATCGGGACGGGACAGGGGCGTAAAGGGCAGGGGCTTTACCAGGACATTTTCCTGAAAGGGCATATAGGTCTGACCGGCGTTTGCGGTGTAGGTGATCTCTTGCATGGTGGTATCCTCCTAAGTTAATCTGTATACAAATTATTATACGACAAAACATCAGAATATAGCAAGCAGAAAATCCGTTGATTATTTAGAATGCGAATGTTATACTATGCAGGAAAATGGTTTGAAGAAATGAAACGGGAAAAGAAAGGAAACGAAACACATATGAAGCAAAGCAAAACCATGCTGGAGGGCAGCGAGTGGAAGCTGATCCTGCTGTTTACCCTGCCGCTGATGGCAGGAAACCTGCTCCAGCAGCTCTACAATACCGTGGACGGCATTGTGGTGGGCAACTTTGTGGGAGAAACTGCTCTGGCGGCGGTGGGAACCTGCGCGCCGCTGACCATGCTGTTTACTGCCATTGCATTGGGCATGTCCAACGGCGCAGCAGTGGTGATCTCCCAGTTCTATGGAGCGGGACGCATGGACGAGATGAAAAAGGCTGTGGCAAGCTCGCTGATCCTGCTGTTTGGCATGGGCGTGGTGCTGTCGATTTTGGGCAGCGTATTGTCCGGCTGGCTGCTCCGGGTGGTGCTGGGTGTGCAGGATTATCTGCTGCCACAGGCGGAAATCTACTTCCGGATTTACGCCATTGGATTGCTGGCGCAGTTTATCTACAACATTGTGGCGGCAATCCTTCGGTCCATGGGCGACAGTCGGGCAACGCTGTATTTCCTACTGGTGGCGTCGGTGTGCAATATTCTCCTGGATATGCTGGCAGTGATTGCCCTGGGCTTGGGTGTCATGGGCGTGGCGGTTGCAACGGTGATTTCCCAGATTCTCTCGGCGGTGGTCAGTGTGATCTACCTGTTTCATCGGTATACTGCCCTGCGGTTTGCCAAGGGGGAGCTGCGGCTTGACCGGGATAAGGGCATGCTGATTCTCAAAATGGGCATTCCCTCTACCCTCCAGCAGTGCGTGATCTCCATGGGACATATGGCAATCCAGCGGGTCATCAACCACTTCGACATCACCGCAGGCTACACGGCGGCGACCAGAATTGAGAGCTTTATTCTGATTCCCATTCAGGGCTTCTTTATGGGCATGGCGACCTTTACCGGGCAGAATCTGGGCGGCGGCAAGCTGTCGCGGATCTCCAAGGCGGTGAAGGAAACTGTGCTGATGAGTCTGGTGGTGGTGGCTGCGGTCATTGGCATTATTTATCCCTTTGCACCCCAGTTGGTTCGGATTTTTGGCGTCACCGGAGATTCCGGAGATGTGGCAGTGACCTATCTGCGGTTTGTTGCCTTGGCGTTTGTGGTGTTCTGCATCTATTTCTCCATCAACGGTGTGCTCCAGGGCTCCGGCGATGTGGTGTTTACGGCATTTAACACGTTTTCCGGTCTGGTTATTAAGGTGGTGTTCGTCTATCTGGTGGCATATCTGACCCCGGTGGGCATGGCAGCCATTTGGTGGGGCAATCTGGTCAGCTGGATTTACAGCTTGGTGCTGGCAGCGCTGCGCTATCGTTTTGGACCTTGGCGCAGCAAATGTGTGGTCAAGAATCCCGAATAGCTATAAAAAGGAGAGGTGCACCGGACGGTGTACCTCTCCTTTTGGGTTATTTGATTACTGAATCAGTCCGCTCTCTTTCAACAGCAGCTCCAGATCGGTGCCGCGAATCTTCTTCAGGGCAATTTTCAGAACCTCTCGCTCACCAAAGGACAAGGGCGCCTCACTCAGGGGCTTTTTATCAATGGCATAGTAGCAGGCCCTCAGAAGCTCTCTTACGTCATACTTGCTGCCCCAGACCTCGGGAACGCCGCGGTCAATGTCCAGCAGGGTATACACCGACTCCATACCGGTCCGCATGGAATACTCGGTGGTGAAGATGGTGTCCCGAGGTGTCTCGGCAAACTGACCGATGAAAGCAAAGTTCACAGCGCCCTCCGGCACCACCTTGGGACGGTCAGATTCCTTCCGGGGCTGGAAGAATGCATTGATATAGGGCATGAAGCAGGTGGTGGTGTTGCAGGCGTTCTTGGCAAGGTCCGCAATTTCATTCTCGGGCACGCCAATGTGATACAGCCACTCCTGGCAGACCTCTTCGCCGGTGCAGTCCCGCATGGCTTTCTTCACATAGTTGCCTTCTCGATTTGTGTTCAGAGAATACAGCCAAACCAGAACCATGTTCTTGTCCTGAGACTTGAACTGGGGCTGACGGTTGATGGTCCAGGACAGATACCAGTTGTCGGTGCTGTCCTTTACGGTGACAATGCCGCCGGTGGTGACCTTGCCGGTGCGGGGATCCCGCTGGCAGATGTTCATGATATGCCGGATGATTTCCTCATTGGAGGTGGCAACGGTGGCGCTCATCCAGTTGGTAGCATCGATGTCGCTGCAAAATGCATCGGGGTTGCCGAATTCACCGTGGGTTGCCTGAGCGGCAATGGCTTTCCACATATCCCAGGACTCGCCCTTGCCATTTTCAATGCCGGACAGGTCGGGTGCATGGGTCTGATCGCCATAGCAGGAGGTATCGGTGCAGCAGCCGTTGGTGATGAATACCAGATCGTCCTCGATGAGGTCAATGGTCTGCTCCTGACCGTCCTTCACATAGACGATCTGCTTGGCAACCTTTTTGTCGCCCACGGTTTCGATGATGACGTTTTTCACGTCCATGCCGTATTCAATGCGAACGCCATGGGCTTCCAGATATTTTACCAGGGGCAGAATCATGCTCTCATACTGGTTGTACTTGGTGAACCGGAGAGCGCTGAAATCCGGCAGTCCGTCGATGTGGTGGACATAGCGGCAGAGATAGCGCTTCATCTCCAAGGCGCTGGACCAGCGCTGGAACGCGAACATGGTCTGCCAATACAGCCAGAAGTTTGTGCTCCAGAAGGACTCCGGCAGCACCTCGGAAATCTTCTTGTCCTCCAGGTCTTTTTCCGGGGTCAGAAACAGCTTGGACAGTGCCAGTGCCGACGCCTTGTCCAGTTCAAATTTCCGATCCGTGTGTGCATCCTCACCGCGATTGACGGTGGCACGGCAGAGAGAATAGTTGGGGTCATGCTTATTGAGCCAATAATACTCGTCCAGCACGGAAACGCCCGGGGTTTCGATGGAGGGAACATCCCGGAAGGTGTCCCACATGACCTCAAAGTGGTTGTCCATTTCGCGGCCGCCGCGCATGAAGAAGCCCTTGGTCACATCCTTGCGTCCGTCACAGCTGCCGCCTGCAAGCTCCAGCTTTTCCAGCAGATGAATGTGCTCGCCCTTCATCTGACCGTCCCGCACCAGATAGAAGGCTGCGGTCAGACCGGCAAGACCGGTGCCAATGATATAAGCGGATTTTTTATCCACGCCCTGGGGCTTTTCGGGGTGTGCAAAGGATTCATAAGTGCCTGCGGAATAATACATAAGATAACCTCCTGTGTTGTTGTTTTCTCTTGTTGTCTTCATTATATCCGAATTTTTTTCCTTTACCATAAACAGAAAAAGCCCCGTGATAAAAGACTTATCACGGGGCAGGAAAGTGTAAAAATTTTAATCAAAACCACGAAAATGATAAAACCGCTTAAACCTTGAACCGGGACAGGGCGGCGGCAACGGAACCCTTTACCAGCTTCGCAAGACGGGAGACGATTTCCTCAGGATCCTGCCGCATATCGTCCTTGATCCAGTCCAGCATCAGTCCGATGAAGATATAGGCGTAGACCTGGGCAATGAACGCCTTGTCCTCCTGGCGCACGGTGATGCCCTGAGACTCTTCCTCGATAACGCCCATGAGCAGGCTATCCACCAAAGGCTCCAGATATTTTTCCACCTGCTCCCGATGGACGCAGTGGTAGACGTTCATAATAAAGGGCTTGTTGTCCCGGACGGCTTCGAAAATCTGCAAAAAGCCCTGCTGCCAGGTGTCATAGGTCTTCTTTTCCTCCAGCGCTTTCCGGGCGTCCTCCAGACAGGACCATTCCACCAGATCGTAGATGTCCTTAAAGTGATAATAGAAGGTCATGCGGTTGATGCCGCAGTCCTCGGCAATGTCGCCAATGGTGATTTTGGTCAGGGGCTTCTTCAGCAGCAGATTTTTGAGTGACTGCTCCAGCGCGCGCTTTGTTACCTGTGACAAGATCATCCGCTCCCTTACATTCATTTTGGGGTCATTATACCACGGATTTTGGCTTTTTGCCACCACTATGGGATAAAATGGAGGAGGCATTGACAGCAGGCACGAAAACCGGTATACTGGAATTAGTTTGTGTGAATGGAAATGGAAAACAGGATGGCGGCGAAAGAAATAGACATTGTGGAATTTGGATTGTGGAGAACCAGACTTTGCATCTATTTGAGTGAGCACTACAAGGAAATTGGAGAGTATATGTATAAGAATTACGCAGGTCAGTTAGCGTAAGCGCTTTTTGGAAGCAGGTATAAAAGAATGCGGCGGGCCGGTTTATATTGTGCCGAATCTGATGGGGCTGTGGTTGGGTAGTACCACGTCTGTACCACATAAAACTGTTCGCAAATTGTTCGCAAAACGCAGTCCATAGAAAATTGAATCAACAAATGCAGCCCGGAAAACAAGAAAAAGTTCCGAAACCATAAAGATTTCGGAACTTTTCTGGAGCTGCTAGCCAGATTCGAACTGGCGAC
>ERZ857955.1544-NODE-1544-length-17730-cov-13.207638_pt1 | contig 17730 bp, 14 predicted proteins | sample MGYA00519956_ERZ857955 | MGnify/ENA primary metagenome ERZ857955 (study PRJEB31778, sample SAMEA3449378) | human gut metagenome | biome: human gut; feature: human-associated habitat; material: faeces | place: United Kingdom | collected 2010/2012 ...
TCGGTGGAGGCGCTTTACGGTACGCTCGACGGCGAACAGTTGCAGATTCAGAAGACCCGCAAGGAATTCGAGGGCGATTATACGCTCGTGACCTTCCCGCTGCTGCGACGAAGCCGCAAGTCGCCCGAAGCCACTGCGACCGAGATCGGCGGGTATATGATGGCCAACGTCCCCGAAATCAAGTCTTTCAATGTCATCAAGGGTTTTCTGAACCTCGTGCTCGACGGCGCTTTCTGGGCGGCGCGTTTTGACGAGGTCGCTGCCGATGCCGATTTCGGGCAGGCCCCGGCCACCGGGCGCACGGTCATGATCGAATATTCGTCGCCCAATACCAACAAACCCCTGCACCTGGGGCATATCCGCAACAACCTGCTGGGCTACTCCGTGGCGCAAATACTCAAGGCCAACGGACATAACGTCATCAAGGCCAACCTGGTGAACGACCGCGGCATCCATATCTGCAAGTCGATGCTGGCGTGGAAGCTCTACGGCAACGGTGAAACGCCCGCCACGTCGGGCATGAAGGGCGACCACCTCGTAGGCAAATACTACGTCGAATTCGACAAGCACTACAAAGCGCAAATCAAGGAGCTCATGGCGCAGGGGCAGAGTGAAGAGGAGGCGAAGAAGAACGCTCCCGTGATGCTCGAGGCGCAGGAGATGCTGCGCAAGTGGGAGGCCCGCGATCCCGAGGTCTACTCGCTTTGGGAAACCATGAACGGCTGGGTGTATGAGGGCTTCGACGTGACCTACAAGGCGCTGGGCGTCGATTTCGACAAGGTTTACTACGAATCGCAGACCTACCTGCTGGGCAAGAGCCTCGTCGAGGAGGGGCTCCGCAAGGGTGTTTTCTACCGCCGTCCCGACAATTCGGTCTGGATCGACCTCACGGCCGACGGGCTGGACGAGAAACTGCTGCTGCGCGGCGACGGGACTTCGGTCTACATGACGCAGGATCTGGGTACGGCCTACCGCCGCTTCGAGGATAACAAGCTCGACGACATGATCTATGTCGTGGGTAACGAACAGAACTACCACTTCCAGGTGCTCAAGCTGGTGCTCAAGAAACTGGGGTATGCCGACTGGAGCGACCATATCACGCACCTCTCCTACGGCATGGTGGAGCTGCCCGAGGGCAAGATGAAGTCGCGCGAGGGCACGGTGGTCGATGCCGACGACCTGATCGCCGATATGGTCGCTACCGCACACGAGATGTCGGCCGAGCTGGGCAAGCTGGACGGCTGCTCCGAAGAAGAAGCGAATGCCGTGTCTACGATGGTCGGGCTGGGGGCGCTCAAGTATTTCATCCTCAAGGTCGACCCCAGGAAAACCATGCTTTTCGACCCGCGCGAATCCATCGACTTCAACGGCAATACGGGGCCGTTCATCCAATATACCCATGCGCGTATCTGCTCAATCCTGCGCAAGGCTACCGAAGCCGGGATCGACTTTTCCGCCGCCGTGCAGGCCGATTACCTGCCCGAGGAGATCGACCTGGTGAAGACGCTCACGGAATATCCGTCGGTCGTGGCCGCCGCGGGCGAAAATTTCGCCCCCTCGGTTATCGGCGCCTATGTCTACGAGCTGGCCAAGCAGTTCAACGGATACTACCATGACCATTCGATCCTCCGGGAAGAGGATGCAGCGACCCGCACGATGCGTCTCCGGCTGGCCGGGCAGGTGGCGCGTGTCATCCGCCGCGGCATGAACCTGCTCGGCATCGACGTCCCGGAGCGGATGTAACCCCTTGCCGGGCTGCGAAAGCTGAGATATGATTTTGAAAAGGGCAGCTCCCCGCGGGAGCTGCCCTTTCAGCATCGTCTGCCGTCCGGGTTTCCCGGCCGCCGCAGGCGTTTCGTGATGACCATGCCCGTCATTGGGCCACGATCCGGTATTTGTAGGTGTTGGTTTTTCCGGGGACGGTCGTGGACTGCTCGACAATCGGTTCAGCCAGTTGTTCGAATTTGTAACCTGCTGCCGGGGTGATCGTCGTGCCGCCCTTGATCTTGTCGAGCCCCATGTCGCCGAAATAGCCGCCTTTCAGCTCGACCGTGCTCGGGTCGGAAGCCGCTGCCGCACCGTCGTCGCCCAGGCGTACGCAGTAGTCGTGCCCTTCGCTGTAAAATTTACCGCCGTTCACGACCGCATGTCCGTCGGCCAGTACGGCCAGCCCGTGGAAATTGTTGCCCGTGCCTGACAGATCGTAGGTCGAGAAGATACCGTCGTTGATCGTCACCATGCCGCCCGAGTCGACCGCCACGGCTCCCTGTACGCCCGATACCTCGGCGTAGTTGATGACGGTTTCCGTCCCTTCGCCCAACGTGCGGATGCAATATGCCCACTGGCCGTTCCCGCTGTGTGCCGTCGAGGAGAACTTCCCGTTATTGACAATCAGCGAGCCGCCGCCCTGGTTGGCAACGGCGTAAAAAGCCGCATGGACGGTGCAGTCCTCGAGTACGACCTTGCCGCCGTTGTTCAGGATACCCGACCCCTGCTGGTTATTGGTCGTTTCGAGCGTCGCGCCCCCGTCGATGGTCAGGTTTGCCCCTGCGTAATTCCGGATCAGGCCGTAATCGCCCGTAATGGAGCCTGGGCCTGAAACCGTGAGATCCGAGTAGTTGTTCAGCTTGTTGGACGAGACCGTTATCTTCGTCCCTTGGCCGAGCGTAAGCACGGTGGGGTAGTTGACCTGCACTGCTTGCGCGGTGGTCAGGTCGAGGTCGGCGGTCACGGCGATCTCGCCGCCGCGCGATGCCAGCGTTGCGGCCAGTTCTTCCGGTGTTGCGACCTCCACCTTGCGGCTCAGCGTCTCGCCGTTCAGGGTCAGCGTATTGATGCACAATTCCCCGACATAGGGCTGTATGTCCCACGTCGACTCGTACATCGACCCGAGCCCGTCGAGGTCTTCGCGCGAATTCGTCCCGCCGACCAGCTCCCCGGAGCAGGTGATGTCGATCGTTCCCTGGTTTACGTCGCCCGCGAAATACGAAGAGGCATAAACATACCCTCCGGTAGCCGGATAGCTCGTCTCCCCGTACAGTATCTGGTTCTTATGCCGGATGGTGACGTTCTTCACCGAGCACTCCTCGATACGGGCGTTTTGCTGCATCGTCCCCGCGAAACCGCCCAGTGCGTAGCCGCCCGTCAGCGTCACGCCGTCGGCCGTGATGTTCTTGTAGAGTGAAACCTCCGCCGATCCCAGTTCCATCAGGCCTATCACGCCGCCAATGCGGTAGGAGGTGGAGGCGCTTTCCTTGCTTCCGTTCGCCGTCAGGCTGATGTTCGTGAGAGCCACATCTGAAACCGTCGTTCCGGGAAGGGCATACCCGATCAGTCCGCCGATCCATTTCCGCTGGCCTGCCTTCTCCGACGGCAGGTCGCTCTCGTAGGTGAGGTTGGCGACCTTCAGGTTTTTGATCACGGCGCCCGATTTCGTAGCCCCGAAAATCCCCACGCAGGTGTGGTACGACGGATTGACCGTGATGTTGCTGATCGTATGGCCTCCGCCGTCGAATTCGCCTGCGAACTCCTGTGCCTTGGCGCCTTCGGTGTAATTGGTGCCGAATCCGATCGGGGTGTAGATTTTGCCCGTCATGTCGATATCCTTCGTCATTTTATATTTCTTCGCAGCGTCGGTGGCATTCTCCGAAACCCACAGCATGTCCTCGTAGGAGTCGATCTCGTAATACCCCTCTGCATCCTGGGACGGGGCATTTACCGGGAGTTTGTTGCTCTCCGACATCGGGCATCTGAACGTCCTGCGGATGTCGCGCTGCAAAGATACCGTGGTATTGTCGTTGAAGGTTTTGCGCTCCACGAACTTGTAGCCGTCGGTCGTCCATGCCGTAATCACGCAGTAGCTGACCACCAGCGGATGTACTACGGCGTAAATATAGGTGTCTCCTCCGGCCGCGATGGTCGCCGGGGCGGCGAGCGTCACCGATACCTTGTTGTCCGTTCTGCCCGCTACGGCCGTGGTCTTGTAGTCCGTATTCCCGAATTGGGGGTTCGCCGTCAGGTCTGCCGTATAGAGCCCCGTCAGGGGCTGGTTCCGGGCTGCCTCGAAATCGACCCGGCCGATCGTTACGTCGTTGTCCGTATCGTTTACCAGTCGGATGCGGAGCAGCGCGAATATCCCTGAGAAACTCAGTTTTACCGTGGGAGTATTGTCCGTATCGTTGACCACCGTGGTGGGCACGGCCGCCAGTGCATAGTATTTTGCCAGGTTCGAAAAGTCGTCGCCGGCAACCTGCTGCTGTTCGGCCGGGACTTCGAGGTTGCGCGTACCCGCCCAGTTGCTCGACACGGCCGCACGCGAATCGGCCGTGCCGTCCGTCGTCCCCGATACCTGGGCTTCGTTTTCTTCGTACGGGTAGTAGGCGTAAACATTCAGCCCTTCCTGGATGGCAAATGTCGAGGAGGACACCTGCTTGAAATCCACCCAGCCTTTTGTCTGCGAGTTCACGGCTTCGAAACAGAGGTTCTGATCCGTCCAGTCGCTGGCCGGATAGTTCAGGTACAGGCCGATCCGGTCGGCATCCTCGACGCTGAACGAGAACCTCAGCCCGTCCTCCGTCATATCGGCCCTGGTCTGCCCGTCGTCCCCGACGGTGGCGCGTACGATGAAGTCCGCATCGGTTTTCTTCGTTCCCGCCTCTTCTGTTGTGTCCGTCGTACAGCCGCACAGGACTGCTCCGAGCAATAAATACGATAACTGTTTAATTTTCATCGTTTTATTTTTTTTAGTCATACACATAAGTTTCCCGAACGGACACATCAGTATTCATTCGTGTCGTCATCCGGTTTTTCCACCTGGCTCGCGGCGAAACCTTGTTCGACGAGCACGAGCACCTCCTCCACGGAGGGCATCTCATAGTTTTTTCTTTTCATTTTGTAGGATTGTATTATAAATTAAAGGGAAGTGACAGGTAAACGCAAGAAAGGGATGCTCTTTTGAGAACATCCCTAAATATGGGTGTAATACGTTGGTTGTTAGTGTACTATGTGCCCAGTCCCGTGGGGGGGGGTAAAATGACCGGCCTTACGGAGCGAATGTTCCGCAGATGTATGTCTCAGATATGTCCGGCAATCTCCCATTATTTAACAAAAGTAGCAATTTTGGCGTAGAGGGATATGATTCAGGCCTTAAATGTGTGCTTAAAAGACGTAAATGTTTGCATAGAGGCATTTCCCCCCCCCCGTGCGAATGCGATCCATACCTTTATATATAAAAAGGGGAGGGTATACGCCCTCCTCTCATGGTACCGCCTGCGGGGATTATTTCCCGGCAGGCAGTTCCGGGTCATTTCCCGATGTTGATGAACGGTAATGCGCCGCCGCCGCTGTATGTCGGGAGTTTGCCGTCCCATTTGTCGATGGCGTCCTGCTGCACGAGCAGCGGGCTCAGCGATTGTGCCACGACGCGGTTGTAATAGGCTTCGCCGTCGCCTTTGATGCGCAGTGCCTGTGCCTCGCCCTGTGCCTTGGCGATTTCGATTTTGGCGTTCGCCTCGGCCTCCTTGACCTTGTTTTCCGCCTTCAGCGCATTCTGTACGGCCTCGTTCTTAGCGTTGATGGCTTCGGCGAGCGATTGCGGAGGGGTGATCTGCGACGTGAATTCCTCCACCAGGAATCCTTCCGACGAGAGGCTCACCTCCAGGCGTTTGCGCACCTCCGATTCGAATTCCCCGCGGTGCGACATCAGGTAGTCCGACGTATACTGGTTGGCACACGTACGGTATGCCTCGTAGATGCAGGTGCGGATGTAACCGTCTTCGATCTCCCCGAGGGTCTTGCGGTATTTGGTGAATACGGCCGTGGCCTTGTCCGGGTCGAGCCGGTAGGCGATCGTCGGATCCATCGTGAATTCCGAGGCGTCCTTGGCGTTGACGCGGAACGGTTCGTAGGTTTTGCGCTGGACGTAGATCGGGTATTCGAAGATCTTTTGCGTGATGGGGTTGTACCACACCCAGCCTTTGCACGTTCCGAGAACGCCTCCGTATTGGCTGGCGTCCGACGACCATTTCTTGAAGCGGATGCCGACCGAACCGCTGTCGATCGTCGTGCAGCTTATGAATGCGATTAACAACAGCACTGCGGGGATGAGTGCGAGCAGCAGATAGCGGGGTTTTATCTGCTTGATTTTGGGATTGTCGAGGAGATCCATTTGCATGTCGGGATAGATTTATGGTAAATAAGGTTTTACAAATATAACGAAAAATCCTTATCCGGCTCCGTATCCGGGCATTTAACGTGGTACGAATCTTGCGAATAGCGTGGCAAGAATTAACCAACACCATTATTGCGTGAAAACAATCTTTACAACATTCGCTCTATCCCTTGCGTTGTGTGCCGCTGCCGGAGCGACGGCCCGGGCCGGGAGCGCGGTGCCGGCGCCTGCGGCCGACACCGTGATGCTGTCGGAGGCCACCGACGGCGATTACATCGTCCGCAGGTTCCTTGTGAAGCGTCAGGGCGACACGGATTATTCGATCCGTTACCAGATCAACCTGGCCAGCCTTTCCGCGGCGCTCGACGGCAATTCGCGCGAACTCGACGGGCTGAACGCCTTTGTGGACAACCTCATGCGCGATACGCTGATGAATGTCAAATCGGTCGAAATCACGGGCTATTCTTCGCCCGACGGGCCCCGGGCGTTCAACGAGACCCTCGCTCGGAACCGTGCCCGGGATTTCAAGAGTTACGTTGACAAGAAGTATGGTTTTTCGAAGAAATACGACGTCACGCTGAATTCCGTCGCCGAGGATTGGGAGATGTGCCGTGCGCTGGTCGCCCAGTCGCCCGTGCCCGACAAACAGGCCGTGCTCGGGATCCTCGACGGGAAACAGTCGTCCGATGCCAAGGAACTGGCGCTGAAAAAGATACCTGCGGCCTGGGAGTATATGATAAAGCATATCCTGCCGCCGCTTCGCCGCGTCGAACTGACGATCAATTACGGTGCGGGCAGCATTGTCGAGCAGCGCACGATGATCCCCAAGCCCAAAATCGCACCCCGGCCTGCCGAGCAGGCCTGCGAGCCGTGCGGATGCGAGGTTGTCGACGAGTCGATAACGGGTATCATCGTCGAGATGCCCGGGGATACCGATTACCGGAAAGACCTTCGCGAAGCCCGGCGCGAGGCAGGTGAAGCGTTGAAGGATGCCGGCCACTATTCGAAGAAGGAACTCCGTGAAGCCCGACGCATCGCCCGCGAACAGGAACGTGCCGCGCGCAAGATCGCCAAAAAGGAGGCGCAGGCCGCCAGGGCCGCCGCCAAAGCCGGCAAAATGACCTACCGGGAACTCGAAAGGATGTAGCCCGGTATCCGCCGATAAAAAGGATTCCCCGCGACCGGGGAATCCTTTTTTCGTAGGTGCGCATCGGTGGCGGGTGCAATCTATGCCGATGCGGAAACGGCTCCGCTGCCAGCTGCAGTGGTTTTTCTCCGGTTTCTGATGATCCGATCCCGGGAGCCCCGGTTGGCCTTTTTCCGAACCGCTGCAAATGATAATAAAAGTTTTTAATAATCGACCCCGCCCGATAAACCTTTGGTAATCCAAAGCTTTTTCGTACCTTTGTCCAGGAAATTTTTAAATACACGATAATATGGCAAATTTAAGGTACCTGAAAAAGGAGATCGACTATCGTCTGGAAGAGGTGGTTTTCGACTGCGATATGGCAATTTGTTTTCAGCCTTCGAAAGAGACGGAGATTTTCGAGGTGATGCAGGAGGCCGTGGCTGTCCGCAACGACCTTTTCACCAAGGCGAACAATCCCGCCGAGCCGCATAACCCCTCGCTTGTCCGCAAGCACTATGCTGCGCTGCGTGTCGAGATGGTGGGTGAGTTCGAAAAACTCTTCGAGAAGCTTAGCAAGATCAACGAGGCGAAAAAGTAAAGCTGGTTCATTCCGATTAGGGGCGGTTCTGCATGGCGGAACCGCTTTTTTTGCCTTCATCCGGCATTGGCAGCTCTCCTGAAAGCCTTTCTCGACAGCCTTTCCCCAGCTGTTTCCTGGGCAGTGCTCCCGGCACCCTTTCCTGCCTGTTACTCGCTCCATCTCTCGTCCTTCCCGCCACTTCTCTCCGCGATTCTCCCCGTTGTATTTTCCTGTACCGCGTCTGTTCCTCCCTTATCCTTTCCCTGCCCCCCCCCGCGTCCTCGCGCGCTCCCTTTTCGCCCCTGTTCCCGTCTGTCCTCCCTCGCATCCTCGCGTGCGCTTTTCATGCCGGTTCTATACTGAAATCAAACACCCCGGTTTATGGATTGCTTTTTATTATTGTGTTTTGTTTTCTTATTTTTGCTTTTTTATGAAAAATAAGTATATTTGTTGGGTTGTAAAAAGAAAATTAATATTTCGTTTGTTGTTCCTTTGTCTACCCGGAGCATCGCGGCTATTTTTATCCGGAATTTTCCGGAAAGGGTAGGGCGCAACGGCGATGACGCCGGAATATCGACGAAACCCCAGACCAGCATAACCCCATACTTACTATGAACCGGACAATTTTCGACAAAATCGGCTTGCCCAAACCCCTTGCCTGGGCGTATTTGGGAATTCTTATTTTCATGATGGGCGACGGCATCGAGCAGGGATGGCTGAGCCCGTACCTCATCGGCCGGGGTTTGTCCCTGGAGCAATCCGCCGGGCTTTTCACCATGTACGGCGTGACCATCGCCATTTCTGCGTGGTTCTCGGGCGTCCTGGCCGAGGCGTACGGCGTCAAACGGACGATGTTCGCCGGGCTCGTGCTCTACCTGCTGGGTACCTGCGGCTTCGTCGGTCTGTCGCTGCCCGGACTGCATTACCCACTGATGCTCGTGACCTATGCCCTGCGCGGGTTCGGTTATCCGCTGTTCGCCTACTCTTTCCTGGTCTGGATCGCCTATGCCGCGCCCAAGGACGGCCTCGGAAAGGCCGTCGGCTGGTTCTGGTTCGTATTTACCGGAGGGCTCAACGTCCTCGGGGCCTACTATTCCAGTTGGGCCATCGAGCGCATCGGCAATATCAATACGCTGTGGACATCCGTATTCTGGGCTTTGCTGGGGGCGTTTTTCGCCTTGGTGATGAACAAGTCGCAGAAACGGCTTGCCGTTGCGGGCGGTACCCGTGAGAAGATGAGGGAGTTGCTGAAGGGTATCACCATCATGAAGCAGGAACCGAAGGTGCTCCTGGGCGGCATTGTTCGTGTAATCAACACCACGGCGCAATTCGCTTTTCCCGTTTTCCTCCCGATGTATATGGCCGATTACGGGTTCACGACGACCGAGTGGCTCCGGATCTGGGGCACTATTTTCACGGCCAACATCGTCTTCAACCTCATTTTCGGCTTCGTCGGCGACAAAGTGGGGTGGCGCAACACCATTATCTGGTTCGGCGGCGTGGGCTGCGGTATCACCACGCTGCTGTTCTATTATTCGCCGCAGTTTTCGGCGGGCAATTTCTGGGTGGTGATGGCTGCCGGCGTACTCTGGGGTGCCCTGCTTGCCGGATATGTCCCGCTGTCGGCCCTGATGCCCTCGCTTGTCAAAAAGGACAAGGGGGCGGCTGTTTCCGTGCTGAACCTCGGTGCGGGGCTTCCGGTTTTCGTCGGCCCCGCCATCGTCGGGGTGTTCTACCGGCTGGTCGGCGGCGAGGGCGTCGTGTGGATTCTGGCCGGGCTTTACTTCTTCGGGGCTTTCCTGACGAAATTCATCACCCTGCCCGGGAATGCGAAGACCGTGTAACGGTCTGCGGCGGGTACATTTGGGCGGCGGCTGGCGGAGCCGGCCAGGCCGCCTGGCCGCAGGCAGGCGTGTGCGCTGTTCCGCCCCGGATCAGTCGTGGTCGCAGCAGCAGTCGCCCGGATGGTGCTCCAGCACGGTGTGCGGGATATGCCCGTGGGATACGATCTGAATAGGGCAGTCGTAATTGCGCAGCTGCTCCTCGGTGATGACGTTCGAATGGTGGCGGTGCACGCGGCGGTTCACGCAGACGATCTCCTTCACCACGCTGGTGATCGTGCCGATGTCGTGCGATACCATGACGATCGCCATCCGGCTGTTCAACTCGCGCAGCGTCCGGTAAAGCTCGTTTTCGAATTTGTTGTCCACGAAATTCGCCGGCTCGTCCAGTATCAGCAGCTTCGGATCTGAAATCACCGCCCTGCACAGCAGCGCCCGCTGCATCTGCCCGCCCGAAACCTCGCCGATGGGGCTGCGTGCCGTCTCCCCGATTCCCGATGTTTCGAGCAGCCCGAGGGCTTTCGCCCGGTCTTCCTTCGTGTACCGGGAAACGAAGCCCCGGTGTCCTTGCAGTCCCGACAATACCACCTCCAGCACCGAGATCGGGAATGTCCGGTCGAAATTGCTGATCTGGGGCATATATCCGATCAGCCGCTCCTTGCCACGGAACAACTCCGGGGAGAGCACGACCTCGCCGGTGTGGGGTACCGTCCCGAGGATCGCCTTCACGAGTGTCGTTTTCCCGCCTCCGTTGGGGCCTATGATTCCCAGGAAATCATCCTGTGCGATCGTGAGGTCGACATTTTTCAGCGCCTCATACCCGTCGTACGTCACGCCGACGTCGCGTAATGTCACCAGGTTCATCTCCGTGTGATTATGCCGGTTATCTCCTCGATGTTTGCGATCACGTCCTCACGCAGCGGGTCTACCTCCGCATACTCGGCGTCGATGTCGCGGGCAATGACCTCCACGGCCGATGCCGGGAACTGGCTCTGGTAGAGGATGCGCCGCACGCCGTCTTCGCGCGCCTGCCGGATAAGCTGTGTCAGTTGTTTTGCCGACGGTTCCTTCCCGTCGGCTTCGATGGCAATCTGCCGTAACCCGTAGTCCCGGGCGTAGTAGGTGAGGGCGGGGTGGTAGATGATGAAATATTCCACGCCGCATGCGGCGATCCGTGCCGCCGTCCGTTCGTCCAATGCCTTCAGTTCCTGTTGCAGCAGCCTGTAATTCGTTTCGTACTTTACCGAGTCGGGATAGGCTTTCCGGATCGCCTCATAGGCGTTTTCCGCCATCTTCTGCAATGCCCGGGGCGATGTCCAGACATGCGGGTCGATGCCGTGCGTATGCGTATGGCCGTGGCTCCCGTGCGAGCAGGTACCGGCGATCAGCTCGATGCCGCGGCTGAGGTTGACCACCTTCGCCTGGTCTTCGATCTTTGCCAACAGCGTGGTTTCGAAGTCGATAAGCCCGACATTGAAGACCATGCGGGCTTTGTTCAGGCCGACGAACTGTCGGGGTGTCGGTTCGAAGGTTTCGGGGCTCGCTCCAGGCGGTACGAGTACCTCGACGTCGAAATCGTCGCCGACGATTCCCTGTACGAGGCTCCGGAGCGGCAGGATCGAGACGTACAGCGGCTCGCCGTCCGCCTGGCGGCGAGATGTGCAGCCGCCGCACAGGATGGCTATGAGTAGGGCAATGTAGATTTTACGCATTTTGTATCTTGTTGGTAATTAATGTATTGATCTGTATTCGGTAGGGTAGTCCCCGTTTCCGCTTGTATGCAACAGTCAGGCAGACTGCCAGGATTATGGTGCAGAGCCGCAAAGCGTTGGCCCCTGTGTCGCCGACGGCGCCGCTCGTACTTACGCGGAATACTATCCAGGGCAGGTTCATCAGTGTATGCAGCCAGATTACGCTCCAGAGGTTGTAGTTCCATTCGACATAGAGCCAGCTGAAAAAAATGCTGCCCAGTGCCGTAACCCCGAAGGCCGTCAGTGCCGATACCGGGTCGTGCCCTTGGTAGAGATGCAACGATCCGAACGCCAGTGCCGTCAATAGTGCCGCGGGCAGAAACCCCCAGCGGGCGTAGCGGAAGAGCTGTCCGAAGACGAATCCCCTGTATACCAGCTCCTCGAATATCCCGGCAATGAATATCCAGGTAAATGCTGCGTCGGCAGTCAGTTCCCGGTCGAACTCGCCGATGACGGCATACCCGGCGATCATCGGCAGCGTCGCCGTTACGGCGAAGAGCAGCCCTGTGCCGAAACCGTGCGACAAGCCCATCGACGAGGCGATGTCCCGTCGTGCGTGCAGCAGGAACAATGCCCCGGACGGAATAAGCCCCGCCAACAGGTAATTCAGTGTATAATGGAGCGTCCGCGAACTGCCGATGCAGCCTTCGAACGGCCTCACGGCTATATTGAAATACCACAGCGCGAAAAAAAGCATGAAAGCCCCGAGGATAATTGCCGAGCGTTTTATACAGCAGTCATTTCCAGCCATTTGTTTTAATTTAACCGTTACAAAAATAGCAAAAAAACACGGAAATGACATGCGATTGCCGTATACCGTATTTGTATTTTGTTAAGGTGTTGGTATGTAGCCGGATAGAAATTATGCTTCCGTTTCCCCGACGTATCTTTGCGCGCATATCCTGCAAGGGATTTGGAGCACGACCGAAGCGTAGCTTGATTCCTGCGCAGGCGATATTTGAAACGCTGGATCGCTATTACGTTGCGGAACAGTAACCCGTTAGGCGCACGTTTCCAGTCTCATAGAGGCGCTCAGGGTTTGGGGCGTAATTTTATCGCCGTTTCAGGGGGATTCGCATTTCGGCGATTGTACCGTTATGCGGTTTTAATTGAATTAATATTAACATTATGTTAAATAAGGCGAGTTATGAAGATAGGCGATTGTACCGTAGTCAGGAATTTCTCCTCACCTATTAATAAGTAATTGCCAAGTGTTTCGGGAATAGATCACGTGCCGTCCGTTTCGAAGCGGAACCGGGTCTGTCCGAATTTTATCTTCGTGATTTTATCTTTCCGAGAATCGAATATTCCGGGCATCAGCCCGCATGGATTATTTTAACGCTTTGTCGATGGCGTAAAACTTTCGAAGGTCTGGTCATCATAGAGCACGACGACGCGCTTGATATTCGCTTTGCCGAACAACGCCGGCGGAAACTGCGTCGCAGATCCGTCATGCCCGTCGGCCGTTGTGTCCTGCGTTTGTTTTTCATCCGCCCGATCCGCCTGAAGTCCGCCCGGCAGCGTCGGCGTGAAAAGGTCGTTGTCCGATTCGGGGGGCGTAGTTTGTGCCGCCGTTGTCCGGGAGATCTGCTGGCCCGACGAGGCTGCCGGATATTCATCCCGATACATTTTGTCGGAATCGAGCAGCAGCCAATCCGGATTGATCCGGGGAAACCTCCTGAGGATCTTTTGCAGCAAATCGAAGCCCGGTTTGTTGCGTCCTGCGAGAATGTGGGATATTCCGGCGGGATTGATCTCGAGCAGCTCTGCAAGCTGGCTCGGCTTCAATCCTTCGTTTTTCATCAAATCGAGCAATTTTTCCCTCATCAGCGTAATTTTTTACAAATATAAAGTTTTTTCTTTTGTAAAACAAGTAAAATCTACATTTGTAAAATATTAATAATTGTTGATAATGTTTACATCTGTAAAAGAAATAATATCGTTAAATTCATCCGGGCAGATTGTTATCCACTATTGGTTGATATAAATATATGTATATTGCTGATAAATAGCATAATTATATGCTAAAATTACTCTTGGGAATCTGTTTTGTACAACCACTCTATACCCATCCCGATATTGTTTAACTTAATTTGTATATAAATAGTATAACTTACTGGTATTTAGTGTGTATATGTGTGGTTGTTTAACTATTTAACCTGTGTGTTTTTCGTTGTGGATAAGCTTTGTCCGCACTCCCCTGCTGTTTTTACAAAAATATAAATCAACAGGGATTACGCTTGTTGTTGATTTACATTTGTAATTACAATTGGAAAGTATCCTCCCTTTTGATATTTACATTTGTAAATACACTACCCCTTTTCGATAAAAATTTCGATTTTTCCCGGTATTCCCGGTAACAGTAAGTGCTTTTTCGGCAAACTCCTGCTTTCCGCAAATATTATGTTAAATAAAAAGAATGCGGATAGTGTTAATAACCCACTATCCGCTTATGATATAAGTAATTATATTTTTGTAAACAGCCCCTTATCCGAAGAGTTTTGCTGAAATTTCCCGGAACTCTTCCGGCGTCAATTTGAGCTTTTCGCGGTGGAAATCCACGTCGTTTTCGCTCTGTATGGGGATCAGATGGATGTGTGCATGCGGTACTTCGAGCCCTAAAACGACCATTGCGACCCTCTTGCAGGCTATTTCCTGCTTGATTTTGGCCGCGACCTTTTTGGCGAAGAGCATCATGCCGGCCAGTGTCTTGTCGTCGAGGTCGAAAATGTAGTCCACTTCCATTTTGGGTACCACCAGCGTGTGCCCTTTGGTCAGCGGGTTGATGTCGAGGAATGCGTAATAGTTTTCGTCTTCGGCGACCTTATACGAAGGGATCTCGCCGGCAATGATGCGTGTAAAGATGGATGACATAGCTTCGTTTTTTGTGATTTCCGTATTTTTTTGCGTTCTTTCTGCCGTTTGCGTTTGTTGTCCCCACCCACTCTAAAACGGCTTTTTCCCGGCCAGGAGCCGCCTGTGGTTGACGATGCCGAGCAGTATGTTGGCATAACCAGCGAGCAGCACCACGGCGGTCATCCAGCCGAATGTGTCCCTCCCCGTGCATAACACTACGACCCATGCTCCGGCCAGGACGCTCCAGGCGCCGAGCAGCCAGTATTGCAGCTTCAGCTTCCGCCTTATTTTTTCGGGGGCGTAAACGCTTGCCCGCCATTTAGTCTCCTCGGGTGTCATAGGTAAATCCTCCTTCCCGTTATTCGTCGAATTTTGGCTTGAGTATCTCCGAATAGATGACGGCCCTGCGCAGGTCGAAATCCTCGGTTATTTCGGCTGTAGCATCCTCCTGCGCGTCGTCATACGCGGCGTGGGGATGCTCCGTGGCTGTCATGCGGCCTTTTTGCACGTCGCTGCGCCCGCTGAGGGGTGCAGTGTGCCCGGAACCGGCCGCCGGGGCCGCATCTTCGAATCCGGCAGACGGTGCCATCGTCGGGGTTGCCCCCGGCGCCACGGCCGGCTGCACCTCCTGCCGGACGGGAGTGTCCTCCCTTGAATCCGGTTGCGGCGGCCCCGCAGCCGGATCCCATGACGGCCATGCCTCGCTGCCGGCGTGCCTGTCGCCGGCCTGCCGGGCCTGTTTCTTCGCCTGTTTGCGGCTCTGCGATACCACGTTGAATATCATGGCCGCTGCGATCACTACGATCCATAGGACGGTCGAGAAGTTTTCCATATCAGCTCAGGGTTCGTTTGACACTTTCAATACCTTTTATCTTGCGCAGTTTGTCCATCACGTCGTGCAGGCCCTCTGCATCCTTCACATAGAGGCTTATGCTGCCCTCGAAGATGCCGTCGTGGCTGTGGATGCCGACCTCGCGGATGTTGATGCTGAAATCGCCGCTCACGACCTTCGCCAGGTCGAGCAGGATGCCCATGCGGTCGATGCCCCGCAGTTCGATGGTGACCAGGTACGACATGGCCTTGTGCTGCGACCACTTGATTTCGTCCTTGACGATGTTCTTGCCGAATTGCGCTGCAAGCCTGTCCAGCTCGTCGCAGTTGGCTTTGTGTACGATGATGTTGCCCGTCGCCGGGTCGCGGTACCCCACGACCTTGTCTCCGGGGATCGGCTTGCAGCATTCGGCGATTTCGAACTGGGGTTCTGCCGCCGGTTCCTTTTCCGGGGCGGTTTCGCCCGGGGCGGTGGCGTCGTCGCCGTCTTCCTCCTCCTTTTTGTTGATGAACAGCGTCCAGAATTTGAGGATTTTGCTTTTGGAGTTGACCTTCAGGACTTTTTCGAGGTTGTCGAGGTTGACGATCCCCGCCCCGATCTTGCTGTACAGTTCCTCCTTGTTGTTACTCTCGTAGATGGGTACTATTTTGCGCAGGACGCGGCCGCTGAGCTTGATATTGAGCGACTTCATCTTTTCATCGAGCATGTGCATACCCCGCTCGATGTTGTTCTGCCGCTCGCGCTTGAGGAAACTCTTGATCGACTGCTTGGCTTTGGCCGTAGTTACGATCTCCAGCCATTCGGGCTTGGGACGCGCATTGTCGGCCGTGATGATCTCGATCTGGTCGCCACTGTTGATCTGCGTGGTGATCGGTTCGAGCTTGTGGTTGATCTTGGCGCTGATGGCGCTGTTTCCGATCTTCGAGTGGATGTCGTATGCGAAATCGAGCGCCGTGGCGCCGAACGGCATTTTCCGGGCCTCTCCCTTGGGTGTAAACACCACTATTTCCGAGGTATACAGCGATAACTTGAAGTTGTCCAGGAAGTCTACCGCGTTCTCCGTCGGGCTGTTCAGTGCCGAGCGGATCTGTTTGAGCCACTTGTCGAATTCGTCCTCGTCCTGCGAGATGGTCGCATGCTTGTATTTCCAGTGCGCGGCGAATCCCCTTTCGGCGATGTCCTCCATGCGCTGGGTGCGGATCTGTACCTCGACCCATACGCCGTCGGGCCCCATCACGGTCGAATGCAGCGCCTCGTAGCCGTTGGCCTTGGGCATCGAGATCCAGTCGCGCAGCCGGTCGGGTTTCGGGGTGTAGATGTCCGTGATGGTGGAGTATACCTGCCAGCATTGGGTCTTTTCCGAGGGGAACGGCAGCGGCTTGAACACGATGCGGATGGCAAACAGGTCGTATATCTCCTCGAAGGGGATCTGTTTGCGCTGCATCTTGCTCCATATCGAGTAGACGCTCTTTACCCGCCCCGAGATTTCGTAGTTGATGTTGTCGCGGTTGAGCCCCGCGATGATCGGGGCGTTGAACTTGCTGATGAACTCCTGGCGCGACGCCTCGGTTTCATTGAGTTTCTGTGTGATCTCGGCGTATTGCTGCGGGAACCGGTACTTCATGCAGAGGTCTTCCAGTTCGCTTTTGATCGAATAAAGCCCCAGCCGGTATGCCAGCGGTGCGAAGAGGTAGATCGTTTCGCCCGTGATCTTGATCTGTTTGTTCATCGGCATCGCCCCCAGCGTGCGCATGTTGTGCAGGCGGTCGGCGATTTTGATGAGGATGACCCGCACGTCGTCCGAGAGGGTCAGCAACACCTTGCGGAAATATTCGGCCTGTTCCGAGGTTTCGGCGTTGAACACGCCCGACATCTTGGTCAGCCCGTCGACCATCGAGGCGATTTTCGGCCCGAAGATGCGTTCCATGTCTTCCACGGTGTATTCCGTGTCCTCCACGACGTCGTGCAGTAATGCCGCCACGACCGATTTCACGCCCAGTCCGATCTCCTCGATGACGATCTTGGCTACTGCAATAGGATGCAGGAGGTATGGCTCGCCGGAGCGGCGCCTTACCCCCTGATGTGCCTCCTTGGCCAGGAAAAATGCCCTTTTTATGAAATTCCAGTCCTCGTCGTTCTTACATATCTTGGTGCACGAGAGGAGCAGATCGTCCCACTTTTCCTTGATTATAACTTCATCCTCGGCAGTATAATCCATACCTTATTGTTTAGGTGCCTTCATGGCCTCGCGTACCTTGGCCTCGATTTCGTTGCGGAGCCCGTCGTCGTTTTTCAGCAGCTCCTTCACGGCGTCGCGTCCCTGGCCGATCTTGCGGTCGCCGTACGAGAACCACGAGCCGGCTTTCTTGACCACGCCGTAGTCGACGCCCAGGTCGACGATCTCGCCGATCTTCGAGATGCCCTCGCCGAACATGATGTCGAATTCCGCACGTTTGAACGGGGGTGCCACCTTGTTCTTCACGACCTTCACCTTCGTGCGTGTTCCCAACTGTTCCTCGCCGTCCTTGATGACCGACATGCGGCGGATGTCGATGCGCACGCTGGCGTAGAA
>ERZ857955.1567-NODE-1567-length-17537-cov-3.803341_pt1 | contig 17537 bp, 16 predicted proteins | sample MGYA00519956_ERZ857955 | MGnify/ENA primary metagenome ERZ857955 (study PRJEB31778, sample SAMEA3449378) | human gut metagenome | biome: human gut; feature: human-associated habitat; material: faeces | place: United Kingdom | collected 2010/2012 ...
CAACACGACGCTCCTCTTGTTCCCGGGGCACCACCGCACGACTGTACCAAGCGACCAGTTTGCAGATGCGAGCATGGTCGCTCTTCTGGTTTTCGTACGTATTCCCGTCTTTTGTGCGTATTTCTCTCAAAATGCGCTCGACCTTGTCCTGGGACGGCAAGGTGAATTGTTCTCCAGTCGGATAGACTGCATTGAAGATGAGGCAGCCGAAAGCGCCTGGCAGCTTATACAGCGGGAAGGCATCCGCATGTTTTCTGAAAAAGCGCCAGACCTTCGTCTTTTCCCATCCCCAACGCCTGCCAAGGGATTCCAATGTCAAAACAGCGCCGTACTGCCCAAACTGAACAGCCGGCGCCGAGAAGGAAAACGCATTGCTGGACTCCTGCCAAACTGTGTGGCACCAGAGGTCGAGCCATGCGTCTGCCTCAGCAAATTGATAATGCCGCTCTGCAAGCCTCTGTGTGACGTTTCTGGGCAGGCAGAGGAATCCATACCCCTCTGTCGCATAAACCGCCTCACGGCCCATACAGGGCTCGCCAGAGCATCTTACGACCCAATCTGTGACTTGATAGGTCAGTCTCTTTGTTTTTGTGTCCAGTGAGTAGGCAATATAACCGAGGTCAGCCAGAGTGTCCATATGTTCAAGGGCCTGCCGCCGACGTTTGATTGCCAGGATACTCTTCAGACCGACGATGCCGCCTGCCCAGCCCCCGGCACTCACTTTGTTGGTGTAACCACAGTACCGGGCCTGCCCAGTCCTAAAGGCTGCACGGGAGGCCAACCGAGCCCAAGAGCCCATAATGCCCTTGCCGGGCGGAAGCTGATTGCGGGGTAGTTTGACCCATTGATATTTGAGCAGGCACTTCATCTCGCCGGCCTCCCTCCTGATAGATTGAAAAAAGCCCCGCTCCGTGCTACACTGGTAAACACGAAAGCGAGGCCTGATTGAAATGCTATATGCCTGTGATAATTGTCATTACCTGTTCCTTAGAACATCTGAGGATACCTGCCCGGACTGCGGAAAGGCCATGATCCGGCCGGCAACTTCTGAAGAGCAGGAAGAATATAAAAATCGTGAGAAAGAAAATCTGTGGACAGAGGATTCAAATAGCTGCCGTGTGTAGCCGGTCATTTCACCCCCGTGCAATGGCTTCTAATTAAACCCATTTCATTTGTTGCACCGCCATGTATAATAATAACTGAAAAAGTATAAAAAAGTGCCCGTAGCTCAACTGCCACGGGCACTTTTTCTTTTAGGAGGCTCTCTAAAAACTGGTGTAAAATCAGGTGTAAAAACGTGTTACTGCTGAATCCAACTGGTGTAAAACTGGTGTAAAACCGCTCTTTCAGGCTCGTGAAAAACCCGCAAACCCTTGCGCCGCAACGGTTCTTTAATCCAGCGGCTTCATCGTCGGGAAGAGAATGACTTCCCGAATGGTGTCGGAGTTGGTCAGCAGCATGACGCAGCGGTCGATGCCGATTCCAAGGCCGCCGGTGGGGGGCAGGCCGTACTCCAGGGCGTTGATATAGTCCTCGTCCATCATGCCAGCCTCGCTGTCGCCCTTGGCCCGCAGCTCCACCTGCTTCTGGAACCGCTGCTTCTGGTCGATAGGGTCATTCAGCTCGGAGAAGGCGTTGCCCATCTCGCTGCGGCAGATGAACAGCTCGAACCGCTCCGTCAGCCGGGGATCCTGCGGGGAACGCTTGGCCAGAGGGCTCACATCCACTGGGTGCATAGTGATGAAGGTGGGCTGTACCAGCTTCTCCTCCACCTTCTGATCGAAGGTCTCATACAGGGCATTGCCCCAGGTGGGGTCCGCCGTCTCCGGCAGCTCCACGCCGATGGCCTTGGCAGCGGCCACCGCCTCCTCATCAGAGGAGATAGCCATGAAGTCGATGCCGGTGTACTGTTTCACGGCCTCATGCATGGTCAGCCGGGGCCAGCCGGGGGTCAGGTCGATCTGCTCGCCCTGCCACTCCACCTGATAGGTACCCAGGATCTTCTGGGCGGCCGAGGAGAGCAGCTCCTCGAACAGATCCATCATATCGTTGAAGTCGGCATAGGCCTCGTAGAGCTCCACACTGGTGAACTCGGGATTGTGCTTGGGGTCCATGCCCTCATTGCGAAAGATGCGACCGATCTCGTATACCCGTTCCATGCCTCCCACCACCAGGCGCTTCAGCGGCAGCTCGGTAGCAATGCGCATGTACATGTCGATGTCCAGGGTGTTGTGGTGGGTAACAAACGGGCGTGCGGTAGCGCCGCCGGAGATGGTGTTGAGGACAGGGGTCTCCACCTCCATATAGCCGCGTCCATCCAGGAAGTCACGTACATGCTTAATGAACTTGGAGCGCACCACAAAGGCCTTGCGCACCTCGGGATTCATGATGAGATCCACGTAGCGCTGGCGGTAGCGGGTCTCCTTATCGGTCAGCCCGTGGAACTTCTCCGGCAGAGGCAACAGAGACTTTGACAGAAGGGTTACTCTGTGGGCTTTAACCGAGATCTCCCCCCGCTTGGTGCGGAAGACCTCGCCCTCCACACCCACGATATCGCCGATGTCGAGCTTCTTAAACTTGGCAAAGGCGTCCTCACCCAGCTCGTCAATCCGGACGTAGAGCTGAATTTTGCCGTCGTTGTCCTGGAGATCGCAGAACACTGCCTTTCCCATCCCCCGCTTGGACATGATGCGTCCAGCCACCGAGACCATCTGTCCCTCCAGCTCCTCAAAGCCGCCGATGATGGCGGCGGAGCGGTGGCTTACGTGGTACTTAGTAAGCTGAAAGGGATCCTCACCCGCGTCCTGGAGTTCCTTGAGCTTATTGCGGCGAATCTGCAGCAGTTCGGACAGGGACTGCTCCTCCTGGGACACATTCTTCTCTTCTGCCATCTCTATCTCCATCCTTTTATCTTTTGGAAAATCATAAAACAATCTGAAATCTGCGATCGCTCAGGTCAGGCTGCCAGCCTCTTTTCTTATTTTTGAATATCCAGCACCCTGTAGTGCAGAATTCCCGCCGGCGCCTCCACCATGACCTCTTCGCCCACAGCCTTGCCCAGCAGAGCCTTGCCGAAAGGCGAGTCCTCGGAGATGCGTCCGTTCATGGGGTCGGCCTCCTGAGAGCCCACTACCTGGTAGCTCTCCTCCTCTTCAAACTCCAGGTCCAGCACCTTAATCCTGCTGCCCAGGCGAACAGAGGTTCCGTCATGCTCATGCTCGTCCTCAATCACGACGCAGTTCTGCAGAATGTTCTCTACCTCGGCAATCCGGGAGTAGAGCTTGCCCTGCTCGTTTTTAGCCTCATCGTATTCACTGTTCTCTGACAGGTCTCCAAAGGAGCGCGCCTCTTTAATCTGGTCGGCTACCTCTTTCTCACGAACTGTCTTCAGATAGTTAAGCTCCTGCTTGAGCTCTTCCAGACGCTCTGCGCTCAATTTAAATTCTTTGGCCATGTCGCCGCGCACACCTTTCCTTATTTGCTGATCTATATTCTTTAAGAATTGGGCTATCAAAGTCCGCTGCATTCAAAAAATGGTCAGAATACTACATTATCTAGATATTATATGTAGTTTACCCCCCGCTGTCAAGTCAATTTCCTCTTCGATTATCGGCAAAAATTTCCAACTCATCTGTAGAAATACGTCCCTCCTCCCACAGCAGCGCCAGGACCGGCAGAGGCTCCAGCCCCTCTGGCACCGCCTCCTCCCTGGAGCGGACAGCCAGTCCATTCAACCGCGGCTCCCAGCCATACAAATGGAGCGGCTGCTCCCCTGCCCTGGTTGCTTCCTCCGTATGGCTTGGGGAAAAGAGCAGGGTGCAGTCAGGCGTCAGTGCTTCCGCCTCCAATGCTGCAGCGCCGAATTCCTCCCGCAGAAAGCGCCGCAGGTCCTCCCCCCCATTCGGTGCCGCAATGCTCAGAAGCCGTACTCGGGGACAGAGCATCTGCGCCGCCTCAAAAAAAGCCCGGTTTACCCGCTCCCCCTGCAGCGCGACCGCCGCCTTCCTTGGTTCTATACCCCGGCGCGATAAATCGGCCAGCGCCAGGGGGACGGCCAGGGCCTGAACCATGGGTTCCGGGTCTACGCCCCGCAGCCCACGCTCCCTCAACTGTTCCCAATACGGAAACCCGGCCGGGACCAGTACCCGTCGGCACCCTGCCCGCCCCAGCAGCTGCGCCCCCCGGACTGCACGGCGGATGGCTGCGCGCTCGTTCCGGGGCGCCGGGACATTGAGCCGCAGCAGGGGCATCCCCAGCAGCACTGTCCGCTCCAGGTTGAACCGCCGCACACCCGAAAAGGCAAACCAGCCAACCATGTCCTCACCTCGCCGAAAGCATATGCGCGGCAACATGCATTCATGCTCCGGTGTATCCACCACCTGTTCAGAATTTTACATTTCCTTACTCCGCCTTTTCATTTCTTTACCCCCCTGTGATAGCGGCAGCGCTCCTCCATCCGCTATGATAGTCCTGTCGTGTGAAGCGATAAAAACATGTGATCGGAATCACGGAGGAATTGTTATGAATCTGAAGCGACCCTTAGCTGTGTCTCTGGCTGCGGTCTCCCTAATCGGAACCCTGGCCGCCTGCGGCGGTACTGCCGCCACGCCCGAAGTCACCCCCGCCCCCGCTCCCGAAGTTCAGACCCTTGCCGCCAGCACCAGCACTTCTGCCGCAAAGGCCCCCAAGTACGTCTTCCTCTTCATTGGCGACGGAATGAGCTATCCTCAGATCCAGTCCACTTCCGACTATCTGGGCGCTCTGAAGGACGAGGACTACTGGCAGGCTCAGCCCAGCCTGGATGATAACCATGGGGCTGTTCTGGACGGTCCCGAGTACTTAAACTTCATGAATTTTGAAGCTGCCGGCTCTGCCGTCACCTACGACTCCAACAGCTTTGCTCCCGACTCCGCCTCCACTGCCACGTCCATTGCCACCGGATATAAGACCTACTCCGGCTCTATCAATGTGGATGAGACCGGAACGGTTGCCTATGAGACCATTGCCGAGAAACTGAAGGAGCAAAAGGACTGGGAGATCGGTGTCGTTACCAGCGTCAACCTGAATCACGCCACTCCCGCCGCTTTCTATGCCCACCAGGCCAGCCGCTCCAGCTATTATGATATCGGCCTGGAGCTGATTGCCTCCGATTTCGACTACTTCGCAGGGGGCGGCCTCCTCAAGCCTGACGGACAAGATGAGAAAAAAACCTCTGAAAATCTCTATGCGCGTGCCGAGAAGGCCGGCTACACCGTCGCTATGACCCAGGCCGAAGCTGAGAAGATCACTGCCAAGGACGACAAGGTCATCATCATTGACGAGCATCTGGCCGACGGCGACGCCATGGCCTACGAGCTTGACCGCACCGCCGACATGTGGTCCCTGGCCGACTATGTGGAGAAAGGTATTGAAGTGCTGGACAATGACAAGGGCTTCTTCATGATGTGCGAGGGCGGCAAGATTGACTGGGCCTGCCACGCCAACGACGCCGCCTCCACCATCCATGACACCCAAGCTCTGGCCGACGCCGTACAGGTGGCCATTGACTTTGCCAAGAAGCACGCCGACGAGACCCTGATTCTGGTCACCGGCGACCACGAGACCGGTGGTCTGACCATCGGCTTTGCCGGTACCGATTACGACACTTATCTGGATCTGCTGGAGAGCCAGAAGATTTCCTACGCCAAATATGACAGTGATTATGTGGCCTCCTACAAGGAGAATAAGACCTCTTTTGAAGATGTGCTCAAGGACGTCGAGAAGCTCTTCGGGCTGAAAACCAAGGGAGAGGCCGGCGACAAGCTGGTCCTCACCGATTACGAGCTGCAGCAGCTCCGCGCCGCTTATGAAAAGAGCATAAACGGCACCGCCTCCAGCAAATACGAGCAGGAGGAGTATGTCCTCTATGGTACCTACGAGCCCCTGTCTGTCACCCTCACTCACATCATCAACAACAAGTCCGGTATTTCCTTCACCTCCTACAGCCACACTGGTCTCCCCGTTGCTGTGCTGGCCGACGGCGTCGGCGCCGAAGCTTTCAACGGCTACTATGACAACACTGAGATTTACGCCAAACTGGCCGAGATGCTCAACGTAAAATAATCCTCTCCTCTTGTACTGAAACAGACGGCTGAAAGGGCGGCAGCGCGCCGCCCTTTCAGCTTGTCCCCCTCTCCGGCATACATCTGTGCAATCTGATCATAAATAGCAAGGAGTCTGACATATGAACCTTCTCCGCGACAGCGCCAAACGCCGCTATTACGCCCCAGTGGCGGTATGCCTGCTGCTCATCGTGGCCCTTCTTTTTCTCCCCACAGGGTATGAAGGCGCCGTCAACTATCAGGGAACCGACCGCTGCGCCGCACGGGTGCTGGCCGCAGACAACTCCGCTATTGTGGACACTGGCCTCGTCCGCTCCGGAGAACAGACCTGCACACTGGAACTGCTGGGCGGACGCTTCAAGGGGCAGATTACCGAGGGCTATAACCTGCTCAATGGTTCTCTGGAGCAAGACAAGATCTTCGCCCCAGGAGATAAGGCCCTGGTGGTCATCAGCTATCAGGGTGATGAAATTCTCTCCATTAATATGATGGATCACTACCGGCTGACCAAAGAGGCCGTCCTGGCTGTCCTCTTCGCCGCCTTTCTCATCTTTTTTGCCGGAAGAACAGGGATACGGGCCATCGCTTCTTTTGTGCTGACTGTACTCATGCTGTGGAAAGTCCTGGTTCCGCTCTATTTAAAAGGCCACAACCCCATTTTCACAGGCCTGGCGGTCACCCTGATCCTGACTTTGCTTATCATCGCCCTGGTCTACGGTTTCGACAGGCGCTGTGCCGCCGCTGTCTCAGGGGCCTTTCTGGGAGTACTGGTCACCTGTGTGCTTGGAATCCTCTTTACCGACCTCTTTCAAATCCATGGGGCAGTCATGTCCTACTCGGAAAGTCTGCTCTACAGTGGGTATCAGGATCTGAATCTGACCAGAATCTTTATGTCCTCTATTTTTATCGGCTCTTCCGGCGCGGTTATGGATCTGGCGGTAGACATCTGCTCAGCGGTCAACGAAGTGGTGGAGAAAAAGCCCGGTATCGGCAAGTGGGAGGCTGTACGCTCCGGCATGAATGTGGGCCGGGCTGCCATGGGCACCATGACCACCACGCTCCTGCTGGCCTACTCCGGGGGATATGTGGCGCTGCTGATGGTCTTTATGGCCCAGGGCACTCCCATCTGGAATATCCTAAACTATAAGTATGTTGCATCCGAAATTATACACACAGTTGTCGGTTCTTTCGGTCTGGTTACGGTAGCTCCCTTCACCGCTCTGACGGCGGGAATGCTACTGGCCGGCCGCCAAAAGGCATCTGCCGCAAAATAGCGTATTCAGTCTTGCATGCCAGAGTGGCTCTGTCTAAAGGGAATGGAGCATTGCCGAAACGGCAATGCTCCATTCCCTTCTATGCGCGTTTATGAGCAGGCACAGCTTTTATCCGGCCGTTCATGCGGTCCCTGCGGCTCCTGACACAGACACCCGGCCCGTTGACTCTCCGCTGTGGCTCCAGCAGCCCCTCCCGCCCATAAAACCGGATATCGGCGCAGGTCGTACCCGGTTCCCTTTCCAGCTCAGCGCAAAGGATAAACCTCGTTTATCGTCAAGCCTTTTCGCCTGATGAATCAGATGTTCCTCCAAAACATACCAGGCGGAAAAAATTTCCGCATTTTCTCCAGTCTCATCTGTCCTGAAGCAGTTCCAAGGCTGCCTCCAGCTGGGTGTCTCCCTCCCCGTCCAGTTCTACCTCCCGGTCAAGGGTGAGACCAGTGCCAATCAGGGAAGTCCCGTTTCCGGTAAAGTAGGCGGCGGTGGAAATGGACATCGCCCCACCGCCAGGAAGGGGGAACGTCTGCTGAGAGTATCCTTTGCCGCTGGTCGGAGTTCCTACGATAACCGCCACCTCTCTCTCCTGGAGCTCCGCTGCAAAAAATTCAGCGGCGGAGTACGTATTTTCGTTGACCAGTACTGCCATTGGCAGATCTACACAGGCGGCGTCTGACTCGGTGACGGACTCGTGGCCCGCCCGGTCCCGGCTGATAAAAATGGGGCCCTCAGGCAGAAGAAAGTCCAGCATATCGGTGAGTTGCTCCAGGTAGCCGCCGCCGTTGTCCCGCATATCGAAAATCAGCGCTTCTGCTCCCTGGCTCTGGAGGTCGGTCACCGCCTCCTCCAGCCGCTGCGCGCTGCGATCATAGAAATTGGAGAGTTTTATATATCCGACATTCCCTTCCAGCATCTCATAGGATACCGGATCGCTGTCCAGGCTCTTGCGTTCTACTGTAACGGTTCGCTCGGTCCCTCTCTCACCCAGGAGGGTAAGGACAACCTCTGTTCCCTCCTCTCCCTGAATCAGATCCGCCCCGCTGTACCGGGCCTCTCCGGCCAGTGAGGTACCGTCCACGGAGACAATTATCTCTCCGGGCTGGATATCCGCAGCCTCCGCCGGGCCTCCGGCAGCCACCTCTTTAATCAGGAGCCCCTCTTCCCGCTCGTAGGAGACCGTGATCCCTACCCCTACATATTTGTTGGTGCGGCGCAGGTTTTGCGCCGCGTAGCCCTCGGCGTCCAGATAATAGGACCAACGGTCGTTCAGCCCCTCCACCATGCCTGCCATGGCGGCGTCAGTCACCTCGGCAGCATCGTATTCCCCTACAAATCGAGTGTTAATCAGCGCCAGTCCCTCCAGCAGGGTCAGTCCCTGTGGGCCAATCACAATCCATACCGCCAGCGCCGCAGCGGCCAAAACGGCGGCCGCAGTGACGGCAACTGCGGCAACCATCTGCAAGCGGGAAAAACGTTTGGTTCTCATGAACAGCATCCTTTCTCAGGAAAATCAATACAAACAAGCGTCAGACTGCGCCGGCCCTACCGCCGGCAGAGAGTGAAAAGGGGCGGGGGCGAAATCTCGCCTCCCGCCCCTCTCAGCGCACAATCAGCGGTTATAAGCCCGGTCAAAGGTCAGGCTGGTAAACTTGCTCTCAGGGTCAATCCGGGTGTAATTCTCCCGAATCTCCAAGTGGAGATGGTTGCCGGTGGAGGAGCCGGTACTGCCCACCTTGCCCACCTCCTGCCCCTGGGATATCATCTGGCCCTCGCTCACAGAGCGGGAACTCATGTGGGCATACAGGGTGGAGTTTCCATTCCCGTGGTCGATCACCACATAGTTGCCGTAGGAGTAGTGGTATGCCGATGTCACCACCTGCCCGCTCTTGCACGCCTTGATGGAGGTCCCATAGGGGGCCGGTATATCCGTGCCGGTGTGGCTGTGCGGCTTGCCGGTAATGGGGTGAATCCGGTAGCCAAAGGCGGAAGTCAGCCTATAGTACCCTGCAAGAGGCCACAGATAGCTGCTCTCCGAATCAATGGTAATATTCTGCGCTCTGCGCTCCGCCTCCAGCTGCTGCTGCTTGCGCCGGATCTCGGCATCCACCTTGGCTTCGGCCTCATGCTCCTGATCCAGCAGCTCGTTCACTTTGGCCGCATCCGCCTTAATCTCGTTGAGCAGCGACTGCGCCTCCTTCACCTTGGCAGCCTGCTCATCCCGCTTGGCCTGTTCCTCCTGCCGCTTGCCCTCCTGCTCGGCCCGTGCGCTCTCCAGGTCGGCCTTGAGCTGCTCGATCTCCTGGCGGGTCGCCACCAACTGATCCATAACGGCATTGTCGTAGTCCATCACGTCGTTGACAATGGTAAGCCGATCCAGCAGATCGGCAAAATCCGCAGCCCCAAACAGGCAGGACCAGTAGGAGACATTACCGTCCTCCTCCATACTCCTCACCCTTTGGCAGAAGAGCTCATACTGCTCCTCTTCCCGCGCCACGGCCTCCACTCTCTCAGCTTCCTTTTCTGCAATCTGCTGGTCGTAGAGAGCGATCTGCTCTGTAATATTGTTCAGCTCCTGATCGATAGCAGTAAGCTGCTGCCCCAGCAGGCTGACCTTCTGGGCGGCGGCGGCCTGTTCGTCCTCAATGGCGGCGAGCTGGCTTTCCAGCTCCTCCTGACGCTGCTGGGACGCCTTCTGATCGGCGATCAGGGCATCTATCTCACTCTGCGTCACCGCACCTGCCCCGCCGGCAATCTGAGCCAAAATGGGCAGAAGGAAGACCAACACCAGTGCAATCGCTACCGCGCCCACAAGGATACGCCGCATATCAGCTTTTTTCTTTTTAGGTCTGGGCGCCTTTGCGCCCTTTTTCCGCTTTTGTGCCATGCTTCTGTTCTCCTCTTGACGTGAGTAGGTTACTATACATATACCAACAGCCAGGGCTTTGAGCCGGCGGCAAGCGTTTCTCCGCAGGAATCCGGACCGCTGAGGGAGCATTGCACTGCCCCGCGTTCGAATGGGCCTGCTGACATGCTTCAATGCAAGGCCTAGACCTGGAGAAACTTTCCGATTGCCACCACACTGCCCCCTGCGCCAATCACGAGACCGGTCCCGGCAAAGATCCCCAGGAGCCGCAGCGCCATAGGCTGGAACGGAAGAACGGTAATCAGCTGAAGAGTATCAGATCCGGCGATAGCTGTACCGGTCAGGTTATAAAGCCCCCACTGGAGGAAAAAGGCCACCAGCGCACCAAAAAGCCCCAAAATCATTCCCTCAAAGACAAAGGGCCAGCGGACAAACCCATTTGTAGCGCCGCACATCTTCATGATGGCGATCTCTTCTCTGCGGGTAAAGGTAGCCAGCTTGATGGTATTGGAGATGATGAACAGGGAGACCAGCAGCAGAATAACCACCAGAATCACAGCTACCGCCCCCGCCACATTGCGCACCGTAACAAAGCCCTCAGCTATCTCCAGTTCAGCCCGGTAGTTGGCCACTCCCGGCGTGTTCTCCACGGCCCGGACGGTGGATTCCATCTGTTCAATATCAATGATGTGAATCTGATAGCGGTCCCTCAGAACCTCGGCAGGCAGATCTTCCAGGAGCTCATTTTCCTCCTTGTCTGCCCGGAACTTCTCCATGGCCTCCTCCCGGCTCATGAACTCAGCCCGATCCACGTTGGGAATGGCCTCCAGCGCATCCTTCAGCTCCGCCACTGCAGCGTCGTCCAAGCTCTCATCCACGTAGGCCAGGATGATGTTCTCCCGCTCCAGATCCCCCAGCATGTGGTTCAGATTGACCGCTACCAGAGAGAAAGAGCCCATAATCAGCAGGCAACATATGATCATGCATACCGCGGCAAACGACATCAGGCCATGGGTAAAGATGCTGTTGAAGCCCTCTTTCAGGAAATATCCAAAATCAAATCGTCTCATCGCTGTAATACCCGCCCATCTCGTCGCTGATGATTCTGCCGTTCTCAATGGCTACCACCCGCTTGGAGAAGCGGTTGACCAGTTCTCTCTCATGCGTGACAACCAGCATTGTGGTGCCCAGCTCATTGATCTTCTCCAGCAGCATCATGATTTCCAGGGAGCGCTGGGGATCCAGATTCCCAGTGGGCTCGTCGGCAATGATCATACTGGGGTTGTTGATAAGCGCCCGGGCGATGGCCACCCGCTGCTGTTCCCCGCCGGAGAGCTCGTCCGGCTTGCGCTCTCCCTTCCGATCCAGTCCCACGAGCTCCAGCACATAGGGAATGCGGCGGCGGATTTCCCGCGGAGAAGCCCCTACCGCCCGCATAGCGAAAGCCAGATTGTCCCACACCGTCTTTTTCTCAATCAGGCGGAAATCCTGAAAAATGACTCCCAGGGTGCGGCGCATATAGGGCACTTGGTGGGGACGGATGGTATTTAAATTATAGCCGTTTACCATAAGCCGTCCTTCCGTCGGAGGGATTTCAGCTGTCATCAGCTTGATAATGGTGGATTTGCCCGAGCCCGAAGGCCCCACCAGGAACACAAACTCCCCGTCGTCAATCCGAAGGCTGACGCCCTTAAGCGCCTTAGTGCCGTTGTCATATACCTCTTGTATATCAATCAACCGTACCATAATTACCTCATTATGTAAATCTATGAAAACTGCGTGAGAGGCGCCAGGATAGGTGGCGCCTCTCGGCGATTCGGTTGTAAAATTTTAAGAGTCAATGCCCCGGGAAACCAGATACTTCTTGACCATCAGCGCAACTTTGAAGGTAATGGCATCGTCGAATTCCCGCAGATCCAGCCCGGTCAGCTTTTTGATCTTCTCCAGGCGGTACACCAGGGTATTGCGGTGGACGAAGAGCTTCCTGGCCGTTTCCGAGACGTTCAAATTATTCTCAAAAAACTTATTGATGGTAAACAATGTCTCCTGATCCAGGGCATCGATGGGGTTCTTTTTAAAGACCTCCTGGAGGAACATTTCACACAGAGTGGTGGGGAGCTGATAAATCAGCCGTCCAATACCCAAATTTTCATAGTTGATGATGGACTTCTCCGTATCAAACACTTTGCCCACATCAATCGCAACCTGGGCCTCCTTATAGGCACGGGCCAGCTCCCGGATATGGCCCACAATGGTGCCGATGCCGATGACCACCCGAACCCCGAGTTCCTCAGAGAGAGCCTCCTCAATCTGTTTTGCAATCTTATAGAGATCCTTGCTCTCCATGCCGTCAGAGAGCTGCTTGATCAATGCTACGTCGGTCTCGCTGATGGAGAGAACAAAGTCCACCTGTTTGTCAGGAAAAAGTCCTTGAACAACGTCAATGGCGGCCACATCCGTGGTCTCCAGCTGACGAATCAAAAAGACGGCCCTGGGCGCCTCGGAGACAAAGTGGAGCTCCTTGGCCCGGACATAGATATCGCCCAAAAGGATGTTGTCGGAGATAATGTTTTTGACAAAGGTGGCCTTATCGTGCTTCTCCTCATAGTAAGTCTTGGCGCCGTTGAGGGCCACAGAAGCCAGAATGCAGATCTGACGGGCAGGATCGTCCTCGCCCTTTACGAAAGCGGCATAATCGAACTGAGAGCTCCAGCCGGCCAGCGCCTTGAAGGTCTTTCCCTCTACGGGTACGGTATCCCGGTCCGAGCTGTTGATGATATCCACACAGCCGGGCCAGCGCTCGCCAATACAGGTCAGATCGTTGCAGGCCACCACCGTTCCCTCAGAATCAATCACGCCAATGGCCCTGTCGGTGCTGTCTTTCATCTGTAGGACGACGCTCTGAAAAATTCTGCTGGACATTGTGATTGCCTCCTCTATTCTTTTGTCTCCGCGGGGAAACGCAGGCGGCGGACACAGATTGATATTATTATAACGGGTTTTTTCGCCTTTTTCAATAGGTTCATCAAAATTTTTTGTGGAAATTGCCGAAAAGCTACGAAAGGCCCAACGCAGCCAACTCTTCCGGCGTTAAAGGACGCCATTCTCCTTTCTCCAGGGCCGGATCCAAATGCAGCGGACCCATGGTCAGACGCTTCAAATAGACTACCTGCTTATGCCGCGAGGCCACCATCCGCTTGATCTGGTGGTATTTTCCCTCCTGAATGGTCACCAGCGCCTCATCACAGGCCTCCAGCCGTTCCAGCCGGGCCGGCAGGCACTTCAGGCCGTCCCGCAGTATCAGGCCTGACGCAAAGGCCGCCTCATCCTCTTCATCAAAGGGGCTGTCAGCCCGCACGAAATAGGTCTTGTCCACATGCTGTTTGGGGGAGAGCAACTGGTGTGCCAGAGGGCCATCGTTGGTAAGGATGAGCAGCCCCTCCGTATCCCTGTCCAGCCGCCCCACGGGGAAGAGCCCTGCCCGCCGCATATGCTCCGGCAGCAAATCCAGGACGGTCCTTTTTCTGGGATCCTCTGTGGCCGAAATGACCCCGGCCGGTTTGTGGAGCATCAGATAAACCAGCCGTCTGCCCGACACTGGTTCTCCATCTACCGTAAAATTGGCCTCCGGATCGTACTTTTCATCGGGAGCCTGGGCCGGCATTCCATCGACTGACACCCGCCCTGCCTTTACCAGTCTGCCAATCTCCCGCCGGGACCACCGGCCCGTCCCAGCCAAAATTCTGTCCAATCGCTCCATAGGGCTCCCATCCTTGTCCTTTTTTCCTTCATTTTATCATATTCACAGCAGAAAAGACATAGAAATTACCACTAGGAAGTGAAGGGAGCGTTGCGCTGTGTTTATTTTTACCGCCAAACTCCATCGGGGGAGAATTCTGGCCGTGGCGGCGGCAGCCGTAGTCGTCTGCGGAGCTCTCGTGGGCGCAAACGTCTTGAGCGGCAAGGGAGCGGCTGTTGCTACTGCAGTCAGTCCAAAAGGCGTAAAGACCAATGAGGACCGGGTGGCCTATCTGGAAAGCTATGGCTGGCAGGTATCCGCCGAACCCATTGCTGTGGAGGAACTTGCCGTGCCCGAGGAGTTTGACGAAACCTACCGGCAGTATCTGGACCTTCAGTCGTCTCAAGGATTCGATCTCACCGAGTACTGCGGCAAGCGGGTTAAGCGCTATACCTATGAGATCACCAATTATCCAACCGGCGAGACAGGTGTTCAGGCAGGACTCCTGATTTACAAGAATACCGTAGTGGGAGGAGATGTCCTCTCTCCCCAGCTGGGCGGCTTTATCCACAGCCTGGAGATGCCCTCCTGAAAGAGAAACGCGCTGTTTTGCTGCTCTGGACACTGTGGGATCAGGCGCTATTTCCAGGGACATACACGGCGAAAATAGTACCCTTATATATTGCAGGAGCTCTCATCCCGCACGCAAAGAGGCGCCTCATGCTTTCACAGATCAGCGCGCATCATATTTCTTCAAGCCCCACAGCGGCATATTTTGATATGCCGCTGTGGGGCTTGTTGCCTACTGGAGCAAAGCCTCCTGAGATTGGAAGAGAAACATCAGATATATGATATAGGCTACAACCATTACCACTGCTGCAACAGCAATCACGACGGCAGCGATTAACCCCAGAACAGGGACTTGAGAGAGTGCCATACAGGCCATGGCCACAACAACACAGCCCACATATACCTTCCACAGTTTCTGCCCCCGGCTGGCCAGGCGCTTATTTTCCTTTTCAGTCAGCAACTCTGCTGTCCTGCTGCAGATAAAATAGACCTCCACCGCCTTCAGCAGAGTGCTCAACGCGGTCGCAAACGGCAAGAAGATGGTAATGACAGCAACCACGAGATTAACCATCGCAACCAAAAAGGCCGTTCGAAGTCCTGGATTCGCCTTTCCGGCCGTATACAGTCCTACCAGGACCAAAACCTGTGCAAGGGCCGACAGTATGGGACCGATGATAGAGAGCCGGCTGAGAAAGAGGGCAATAATAGCGACAACCTCGCCAAAAAAGACAAACCTTAGCCCCTTGCCAACCACCTGATACTGTTCAGACATGCTTTTCCTGTTCCTTTCGGTATATGCAGATTCAATTTATATCTGGAGAGACTCCTGGGCCTTGTAAATAAAAATGATATACCTGATTCCGGCCACAATCAGTACGATACTGGCAATCACCAAGACAATGGCAGCCAGGATACCTAAAATGGGAACGAACGCCAGAATCGTGCAGACAACCACAACGATGATGCAGATCATATACATCTTCCATACGCTCAGCCCCGTTGCAGCCAGATCGGCATCGCCCTTGGAATTCAGCATTTCAGAGGCAGTCGTACAAATATAGTAGCACTCCACCAGGCCAAGGATCGTGATGACGATGCTCAGGAAGGGCACAAAAATACTGATGATGGATACAACCAGATTTGTGATGGCAACCGTAAAAGCAGTCTTAAACCCGGGATGCGTCTTGGAAGCGGTATTCAGCCCCAGCATGTGAAACACATAGCCAATCACAGCCAATATAGCGCCAAGAATCGGAATCAACGCAAAGATGCAGAGGATCTGGCCAATGAAGACCTTCTTTAGTCCCTGGCCCGCCAAGGTATATTGTTCAGACATACGCTCCAAACTCCTTTCTCACACACACATTTCATATTGTTTCTATATTCACCGGCTCCCGCCGGAGAATACCGCTACTCATCTTCACTTCTCACCATATGCACGTTGAGATGAGGATACGTCATTTCTATGCCATTCTGATCAAACGCCTCTTTGACCTGCTCCAGCAGATCAAAATGGAGCTCCCAATAGTCCGCGGTATCGCACCACACACGGACGGCATATTCCACGCTGCTGTCCTTGTACGCGCTGACTCGCACAAACGGCTCCGGTGTATGCAGAGCTTTCGGATGGGCCCCAATGACTGTCCGAATGGTCTGTTTAACCTTCTCAGGCGGCGCGTCATAAGAGGCGGTAAAAGTCAAATCCACCCGCCGCTGCGGCTCAGTCGTGTAATTCGTCACCTTCGCGGAGGACATCTCACTGTTTGGAATGTAAACCAGCTTATTGTCCACTGTTCTCACCTTTGTGTGAACCAGGCTGATCTCCTCCACAGTTCCCTCAATGCCGTTGGCCTGAATATATTCTCCCACTCTGAAGGGCTTCGACATCAGGATCTGGATACCACCCGCCAGATTGGAAAGGCTTCCTTGAATCGCCAGGGAAATGGCCAAGCCAACAACGCCCAGAACCGCTACCAGGGACGAAATGTTGACTCCAAGGGAGCCTGCTATAACAATGACCGCCAAAAACCACAGCACAATTTTGGCGGCCGTACGAACAAAGGCATGCAGGCTGGGCTCTACCTTTCCTTTGGCGAGGAAGCGATTCACCAGTCTCAGCAGCAGCCTGACAACGACGATGCAGACAACAATCAGGATTCCAATGTATAAGAGCTTTTGCAAGGTCAAATTCGCGAATACCGGGGCAAACGCATCAACTATGCCGCTCTCTTCCGCGACCTGCCCCAGGGTCTCGGTCACGCTTGAGGACATTAAGTCTCCCCCTTTAAATATGAATTAAAGATATTATAGCATAGGATATGCAGAGATGCAAATACCGCCGGGTTTTGTCAAATAAATTTAATGAAGTGCCTTCAACAGCGGCAGCACGTATCGCACCGCCTCTTTTTGTGCGATCACTCGATCACACCTTTTCATTACCAATGCAGATTGCGGTGCCCTGTAGAACTGCTGAAACCACAGGGCACCCGCGCTCTTTGCCATGTCGGGCAGAAGTGAATTCCGTCTACGCTGGGACTTTTGCTCCGGAAATATTTGACGGCGCTTGGGGCGGCCGCAAATCAAAAGGCGATCCCTTCCGGGATCGCCTCTGATTGGATATGCTGATTAGGCTTCGCCGATGTCGATAACAACACTGGGGCCAACGTGCGGCTCTATAACAAGAGGCGGCCCCTTATGGAGCCGCCTCTCTCTGTGCGCTAATTAGGCCTCTTCGATGTCGATAACAACACCGGAGCCAACGGTGCGGCCGCCCTCGCGGATGGCGAAACGCAGGCCCTTCTCGATGGCGATGGGGGTGATCAGCTCCACCTTCATATCGACGTTATCGCCGGGCATGCACATCTCCACGCCGTCGGGCAGGGTGATGACGCCGGTCACGTCGGTGGTACGGAAGTAGAACTGAGGACGGTAGTTGTTAAAGAAGGGGGTGTGACGGCCGCCCTCGTCCTTGCTCAGAACGTACACCTGGCCCA
>ERZ857955.1573-NODE-1573-length-17478-cov-4.022327_pt1 | contig 17478 bp, 19 predicted proteins | sample MGYA00519956_ERZ857955 | MGnify/ENA primary metagenome ERZ857955 (study PRJEB31778, sample SAMEA3449378) | human gut metagenome | biome: human gut; feature: human-associated habitat; material: faeces | place: United Kingdom | collected 2010/2012 ...
TGGGGCGCGCCTGGATATGGTAGAGAAGCTGAAGAGCTATCTGTAAACGCAGAGACTTGTGCTGGGCAGCGGCTGCCCCGGCGCGACCGGGCGCGAGAGCGCCCCGCGCCGCAAGGCGCGTCCAAGCGTTTTGCGCAGCAAAACCTTGCCGCAGGGCGGATTCATTCCGCCCGAGGAAGTCGGAGGAATGGGGTCCCCGCGGGATGGGACATCCCGTGGGGCGCGCCTGGATATGGTAGAGAAGCTGAAGAGCTATCTGTAAACGCAGAGATCTGTGCTGGGCAGCGGCTGCCCCGGCGCGACTGGGCACACAGCGGAGCACGGTCTGAAATAACAAAAAAATCCGGAGATCGGCCTGCTACCGGTCCCCGGATTTTTCCCCTGCGGGAGCTTGTTCACAGCAGCGGTGTTTGAGCGGCAAAGGGAGCGCGGGCAGCAGAGGGCTGGGAAGCGTGCATGAGAGAGCTTGTTTATAGGGAACAGACAGGAGAATTTTAACTATACCACTTGCCACCGCATATTTATGGGTGTATAATAAAGCGCAAGTAAATAACAGGGGAGCTTGCAGAAGCAGGCTGAGAGGAAGGTGTGCCCTTCGACCCTTCACCTGATACGGATAATGCCGTCGTAGGAAGTAATACCCATGCAGGGTTTCCAGGGGGCATCCGAGAGCGGTGCCTCCTGTTTTTTACATAACTGAATCGCAGGGGAGCTTGCGGACGCGGCCTGCCGCCGTCCACACAGGCTGAGAGGAAGGTAGACCCTTCGACCCTTTTACCTGATGCGGATAATGCCGCCGTAGGAAGCCAGTTGCAGGTTTTGCAGGAGGCGCCCATCAGGCTGCCTCCTGCTTTTTCAGTTCATTCTTTTTGCGAAAGGAGCGGTACGGCATCTGCGGTGAGCCCGCAGCGGACTGAGGGGGAGCGCCCTGAGTCTGTATGACAGCGATGGGAAGCCGTGTTCCGGCGTGAGAGGAGGCCAGTCAGCCTCGACCGACCGTCCAGGCAGCACCCTGAGGGGCGTACTGGATCGATTTTCGGGAAGCGCCGCTGTTAGAAGCCGTTTCCTCAATATGCAAAAGGAGTTGTTGCATGATGAAGCAGACCAATGTGAAGAAGCTGGCCATAGCCGCGGTGTTCTGCGCGGTGGCCGTTGTCGGAAGTATGTTTTCCTTCCCTGTCTTTGGCAGCAAATGTTCGCCTGTACAGCACATGGTGAATATCCTGTGCGCCGTTTTGCTGGGCCCGGGGTATGGCGTCGGCGCGGCCTTTGCCGCGTCCCTCATCCGGAACTTGTTGGGCCTTGGATCCCTGATGGCCTTTCCCGGCAGTATGCTGGGCGCGCTGTGCTGCGGACTGGTTTACAGAGTATTTAGAAATATTCCCGCCACCCTGTTGGGGGAGGTATTTGGCACGTCGGTGCTGGGCGGGCTGTGTGCCTATCCCGTCGCCATTTTTTTGATGGGGCAGAGCGCGGCTGAGATTGCGTTTTACGCCTATATCGTCCCCTTCCTGATTTCAACGGCGGCGGGCGCGATTATTGCCGGCGTTCTGATCTACTGCCTGAAGCACGCCGGCGTTCTGAACGCGATGCAGGAGAGCCTGAGCCGTGAGGTGAGCTGAGATGTTTGCACCCATATTGGAACGCGTGAGGAGCGGCGGTCCGCTGATCCACAATATCACCAACTATGTAACGGTCAACGACTGTGCCAATATACTCCTTGCCTGCGGCGCCTCGCCGATTATGGCCGACGATAGGGAGGAGGCAGAGGAGATCACCGCCCTGTGCAGCGGACTGACTATCAATATCGGTACGCTGAACAGCCGCACCATCCCCTCCATGCTGGCGGCCGGCAGGAGGGCCAACGAGCTGAACCACCCCGTGGTGCTCGACCCGGTGGGAGCCGGCGCCTCCAGCCTGCGCACGGAGACGGCGCTGAAGCTGCTGGAGGAAGTGCGCTTTGCGGCCGTCCGGGGCAATATCTCTGAAATCAAAGCGCTGTCGTCAGGGCGCGGCACCACCAGAGGGGTGGATGCAGATGTGGCGGACAGGGTTACGGAGGAAAACCTGCAGGAGGCCGTGGACTTTGCAAAATCATTTGCGGCAAATCTGAACACGGTTGCCGCTGTTACCGGGGCCATTGACATTGTAACAGACGGGAAGAGGGCGTACTGCATCCGCAACGGTCACCCTGACATGGGCGCGGTGACCGGAACAGGCTGCCAGCTCTCCGCAATGACGGCCGCCTTTGTGGCCGCAAACCCGGAGCGGCCGCTGGAAGCGGCGGCCGCCGCTGTCTGCGCCATGGGACTGGCCGGCGAGATTGCCCGCCAGAGGCTCACCCCTATGGACGGGAATGCCTCTTACAGGAATTATATCATTGACGCGGTGTATCGTCTCACACCGACGCAGCTGGAGAGAGGCGCAAATTATGAAGTGCGATAAGAGGCACATGCTGCTCTACGCAGTCACCGATCGGGCATGGACAGGAAGACAGACGCTGTACCAGCAGGTGGAGGCCGCCCTGAGGGGCGGCGCTACCTGTATCCAGCTGCGGGAAAAAGAGCTGGACGAGGAGGCGTTTCTGTCGGAGGCCATGGAGATTTCGGCCCTGTGCAGGCGCTATGGGGTCCCCTTTTTCGTCAACGACAATGTGGAGATTGCCGTTGCGTGCGGCGCGGACGGCGTCCATGTGGGACAGGAGGATATGGCGGCGTCCAATGTGCGCCGCAGGGTAGGCGGCCGGATGATGATCGGCGTCTCTGTGCACAGCGTGGAGGAGGCCCTGGAGGCGGTCAACAGCGGCGCAGACTGCCTGGGCGTCGGCGCAATGTTCGCCACAGCCACCAAGGCGGATGCGCCAGTTCTGCCGCTGGAGACCCTCCGGGACATCTGCCGTGCGGTTCCAGTGCCGGTGGTGGCCATCGGCGGGATTGGAAAAGAGAATATGATGCGGCTGGCAGGATCCGGTGTGGCCGGCGTTGCGCTTGTCAGCGCTATTTTTGCAGCGGAAGATATTGAAAAAGAGTGCCGTGAGCTGCGCGTACGCGCAGAGCAGATGGTGAACACGCCGTGATCCGCGGCGCAATCTTTGATTTTGACGGCACGCTGTTTGATTCCATGTCCGTCTGGGAGACGGCGGGAGAGGTGTATCTGCGCAGCGCCGGCTGCGAGCCGGAGCGGGATTTGCAGAAGGTTTTAAAGCCGATGAGCCTGCTTCAGGCCGCAGGCTATCTGAAGCGGTCGTACCAGCTCTCTCTGACAGAAGAGGAGATCGCAGGCGGGGTCAACAGTGTGGTGGAGGATTTCTATCTGCATACGGTTCAGCCCAAGCCCGGCATGGGCGCATGCCTGGAAAAGCTGCAGGCTTGGGACGTGAAGATGTGCATTGCCACAGCTGCCAGCCGGTACCAGGTGGAGGCGGCGCTGCGGAGATGCGGTATGGAGCGGTTTTTTACTGAAATTCTCACCTGTACGGCTGTCGGCTGCGGCAAGGACGAGCCGATCATCTTCCGGGAAGCGCTGCGGCGCCTGCAGACCGGCAGGAGGGACACCATTGTGGTGGAGGACGCGCTCCATGCCATACGGACGGCCAAAGAGGATGGATTTATCACCGTCGGGGTCTACGACGCCTATGAGGACAGGCAAAGGGAGATGCGGACCTATGCGGATTTTTTCCTGGGTGAAGAGGCCGACTGGGGTGGATTTTGGAGGTTTATCGCACAGATATCGTGAGCGCGCTCCCAATATCGGACCGGGCGCGCTGTAAAAGGAGGAGACCACTGTGAAGACAGCGCTATCCATCGCCGGCAGCGACTGCAGCGGAGGCGCCGGTATCCAGGCCGATTTGAAAACGATGACCATGAACGGCGTGTACGCCATGAGTGCGATCACCGCCCTGACGGCGCAGAACACGACCGGCGTGACGGCCATTGTGGAAGTGGAGCCTGCCTTTTTGCAGCGGCAGCTTGACATGATTTTTACCGACATCCGGCCTGATGCGGTAAAGATCGGCATGGTCTCCAACGCAGGACTGATAGAGATTATCGCACAGAGGCTCTCCTTCTATCGGGCCGAAAACATTGTGGTTGACCCTGTCATGGTTGCAACATCCGGCTCCCGGCTGACGGAGTCCGAAGCGGTTGCCGCGCTGAAAAGCAGGCTGTTCCCGCTGGCGGCCCTTGTCACGCCGAACCTGCCGGAGGCGGAGGTCCTCTCCGGCATGACCGTCCGGAGCGAGGCGGATATGGCCGCCGCGGCAAAATACATCGGCGAGAGCTGCGGCTGTGCGGTCCTCCTGAAGGGCGGCCACAGCGTAAAGAGCGCCGACGACCTGCTTTACGCCCATGGAGCGTACAGGTGGTTCCGCGGGAGACGCATCGGCAACCCCAATACCCATGGAACCGGCTGTACCCTGTCCAGCGCCGTTGCATCCAATCTGGCAAAGGGATACGATCTGGAGACGGCGGTCCAAAGGGCAAAGGATTACATATCCGGCGCGCTTGCCGCGATGCTTGATTTGGGGAAGGGCGCAGGGCCGTTGAACCACGCCTTTGACCTCGCCGGCCGCTTTGCCGAAGAGAAATAGAACGCAGCGTTTCAAGCTGGTTTTTGCGGGCATCCGTTTGCCCCTGCGAGTGGTTGCCTGATAAAAAAACGATATCAAAAGGAGAGCGGCAGGATGAGAAATTATACCACCCAAATGGACGCGGCCAAAAGAGGCATTGTCACCCCCGAAATGAAAGCGGTGGCCGCAAAGGAATACCGTACCGAGGAGGAGATCCGCGCGCTTGTGGCGGCAGGACAGGTGGCCATCTGCGCCAACCGGCTGCACACCTGTCTCGATCCCAACGGCGTGGGCTCCATGCTCCGCACCAAGATCAATGTCAATCTCGGCGTATCCCGCGACTGCAAGGACTACGATATCGAGATGCAGAAGGTCATGGCCGCTGTGAATATGGGCGCCGAGGCGATCATGGATCTCTCCTCCCACGGCAATACCCAGCCCTTCCGCAAAAAGCTGACGGGCGAGTGCCCCGCTATGGTAGGCACGGTTCCGGTCTATGACAGCGTCATTCACTATCAGAGAGATCTGGCGACGCTGTCCGCAAAGGATTTTATTGACGTCGTCCGCCTCCATGCCGAGGACGGCGTGGACTTTGTCACCCTCCACTGCGGCATTACGCGCAAGACCATTGAACAGATCAAAAAGCACAAGCGGAAAATGAACATCGTCTCCCGGGGCGGCTCCCTTGTGTTTGCCTGGATGAGCATGACCGGAGAGGAGAACCCCTTTTATGAGTACTTCGACGAAATTCTGGACATCTGCCGCACGTATGACGTGACGATCTCCCTGGGGGACGCCTGCCGTCCCGGCTGCCTTGCCGACGGCAGCGACGTCTGCCAGATTGAGGAGCTGGTGCGCCTGGGCGAGCTGACCAAGCGCGCCTGGGCGAAAGATGTTCAGGTAATGGTGGAGGGGCCCGGACATATGCCCATGGATCAGATCGAGGCCAACATGAAGATCCAGCAGACCATCTGCATGGGAGCGCCCTTCTATGTGCTCGGCCCCATCGTGACGGATATTGCCCCCGGATACGACCATATTACCTCCGCGATTGGCGGCGCAATCGCCGCCTCGGCTGGCGCGGCCTTCCTGTGCTATGTCACGCCTGCCGAGCACTTGGCCCTCCCCAATGTGGAGGACGTCAAGCAGGGCATTATCGCCTCCAGGATTGCCGCCCATGCCGCGGATATCGCCAAGAAGGTGCCCCACGCAAGGGACCTGGACGACGCCATGGCGGACGCCAGACGCACCTTTGACTGGGAAAAGCAGTGGGAGTGCGCCATAGATCCGGAGACGGCAAAGCGCATCCGAGACGGCAGGGCGCCGGAGTATGAGGACAGCTGCTCCATGTGCGGCAAGTTCTGCGCCGTCAGGAGCATGAACAAGGCGCTGAGCGGCGAATACATCGATATTCTCTAGGGCCTGTTTGAAAAATGTCAACATGCCCAACCGGCGGTCCTTTTGCACGCTGGACGGCACAATTTTTCCTTGAAATCCGCCAGGATTCCTGCGGAAAAATTGCTTGCCAGCGGCCCAAAACTCCTCGCCGCTGAACACATCGCCAATGTTCAAACAAGCCCTGGCGGCGGCGCGGGAGCCTGCCGGATGACGCTGCGGCCGGACGCGCTTTTCCATCCCGAAGCCCTGCCGGAAGGCGGATGCGCATAAAGCAGTGGACAAGCGGGAAACTTTCCTGTAAAATGTAGGGGCGGGCACTCAGGCCCGCCCCTACAACATTGAGAAAGGGAGTTATCCTTCATGCTGAAGGTTCTCTATCTGCTGAATTTTGCCGGGAAGGCCGGGACCGAGCGCTATGTGGAGACCCTGGTAAACTATCTGTCTGCAGACGGGCTGGTAACGCCCTATTTTGCCTACAACGAAGGCGGGCTCCTGGTGGAGCGGATGCAGGAGATGAACGTGCCCTGCCGCCGGATAGAAATGCGCCGCCGCTTTGACTACAGGGCCGCCAGGGAGCTGGCCGCCCTGTGTGCGGAGTGGGATATCGACGTGGTCCACTGCCACTACCTCCGGGAGCACTATACCGCCCTTCTGGCCAAGAAGTACAACCCAAAGATCCGGGTGGTGTATACCAATCACTTCGTCCTTGCAAACGACGCGGTGACCCGGTTCACCAACCGCCGGATGGACAAGGTCCAGGATCAGATGATCGCCGTGTGCAACAGGGGCAGGGAGCAGCTCATTGCCAACGGCTGGAGCGGAGCGCGCATCCAGGTGATTTTCAATGCGGTGGACCCACAGGCCTGGGCGGGGGACCGCTCCACATCCACCCTGCGGGCCGAGCTGGGGATTCCCGAAGACCGGTTTGTCATGCTCTGCGCCTCCCGCTTTGCCGGCGACAAGGGGCACAGATATCTCATCGACTCCGTCAAGCGGCTGACCGGCCTGACGGACCGGCCCTTCACGCTGGTGCTGGCGGGGGACGGTCCCCTGCTGGAGCCCAGCAGGGAGCAGGTGAAAAACCTGGGGCTGGAGGACTGCGTGTCGTTTATCGGCTTCCGGAAGGACATCAAGAACCTCTATCACGGCGCCGATCTGTATGTCAACGCCTCACAGCACGAGGCCCTCTCCTTTTTGATCATTGAGGCCATGGCTGCGGGCCTCCCCGTGATTGCCACGGACATGGGAGGAAATTCGGACATTGTCAACGACGAGGCCGGCTGCGGGGCCCTGGTGGTCTACGACGACCCCGACTCCATGGCGTCCGCCATGAAGCGCTTTCTGGAGGATCCGGCCTATCTGGAGCAGTGCCGCGACAATGCCCGGCGCACCATTGAGGAAAAATTTGAGGTCCACAAGATGGCCCGCGCCACCTTTGGCGTCTATGAAAAGGCAATGACCCGCTGAGGAGGAGTAACCAAGCTTATGACAATTGCGCAAAACAGCGCGGCAGTGCGCCTGCTGGCCGCAGTCTGGACGTTCCTGCGGGACGCGGGCCGCCAGGGTGTGCTGGGCCGTTTTTTCCACCGCCTGGGACAGGGGCTCTCGTGCGCCGTGAGGGGCAGCGGGCTGTGCCGCTTTCTCTGGCGTGAGGGGACCATTCCCAGAAGCTGGCCGGACAGTGTGGCCTGCCGGCTCTTTACAGCTGTGATCAATATTCCCTGCGCCCTTCTCCAGTGGATTTACAGGCTGGGCCGGCGCTTTTGGGACGGCAGCCTCTTCTGCCGCCTGGTCGCCGCCGTGGGCGGAGCGTCCTTTTTCTTTCTGGGCCTGCTTATGCTGGCCATGCTGGTCGCCCCACACGCGATGTGGGACAACCTGTACGCCCTGTTCGGGGCCTTGGCGGTGACCGTCCTCTTCCTGCTGGGCGCGGCCTCCCGGCCGAAGCACCGCCTGGAGCTGGACCGGCTGGGGCCCTATATGACCCTCTATATGGGCTTTATCTGCTACGGCATGGCGGCGTCTCTGGCGGAGACCATGTCCCTGCGCTTTTTTGCCTTCCACATAACGGCCTTCCTCATTGTCCTGGTGACGGTGAGCGCGGTGCGCAAATATGAGCAGCTCCAGCTCGTGGTGGCAATGGCCGTTTTCGGAGTGGCGCTGGCCGCCCTCTACGGCTGCTACCAGGGCTATATCGGGGTGGAGGTGGTGGCCTCCCAGCAGGACCTGACAGTCAACGCCGGAATGCCCGGACGGGTCTACTCCTTCTTTGACAATCCCAACAACTTTGCCGAAATCCTGGTTATGCTGATCCCACTGGACTTGGCCCTGATAGCCACATCCAAAAGCTGGCGGGGCAAACTGTGGGCCTTCATCGCCCTGCTGCCCTGCGTGGCAGCCATCGGGCTGACCTATTCCCGATCCGGCTGGATCGGTTTGGCACTGGCGGTGATTATCTTCCTGGGATTCCAGAACTGGCGCTTCATTCCTCTGATCATTGTGCTGGGCCTGCTGGCCCTGCCCATTCTGCCCGAGACCATCTATAACCGCATTCTCACCATTGGCAACACCCAGGACAGTTCCACCCGTTACCGCTTTGCCATCTATGAAGCTGCAGCCAACCTGATGAAGGACTACTGGTATCGAGGGGTGGGCCTGGGAAATGATGTGATGCAGGAGGTCTTCAAGCAGAATTACCCCACCATGTTCGACGGAAATTATCCCATCCACACCCACAACAACTACCTCCAGATGTGGACGGAGACCGGCATCCTGGGCCTGATCTCCTATCTGGCCCTTCTGCTCTCCCAGCTCAAGAACGGCGTCAAGGCGTTCCGCCAGAGCACCGACAGGAGGGTCAGGACCATGCTCTCCGCCGCCCTGGCGGGATTCTGCGGGATTCTGGTTATCGGCGTGGCCGAGTATACCTGGTTTTATCCGCGCAATATGTTCATCTATTTCTTCCTCTTCGGCGTGATCGGAGCCTGTATCAAGCTGGCGAAGACGGAGCGGCAGGGCTCTGCGGCCTGAGGTTGGAAAGCGCCTGATGCGTACGCTTCCGGTGCTCCGTGGGAGCATGGCGGGGCGGCTATACAGTCAGACAGGAACAGGCGGCCCACTGGGCCGCTTGTTCCTGCGTTTTGCGTATTCACTTGTCTGCTGCGGGGGGGTTGAGCGCGCTACACCGCCTGGGCCAATTCCATCAGCATCTGGGCCAGCCCGGCCCGGGTGAGGTCCCCGGTTGAGGCGGCGGAGGGGGTATAGTCAATACCGTTTGCCCCGGCGTATCGGGTGATCATCAGCTCCATATGCTCGACGGTTACATTGCTGTCGGGGAGGAAGTGTCCCTGGCCATCCCCCTGGACAATACCGTTTTCTACGGCCCAGCCCACATAGCCGCTGTACCAGGAATTTGCAGTTACATCGGAGAATGCGCTGCTCTCCTGGGCGTCAGCCCCGGCCAGTCGGGCCAGGACGGTGATGGCCTGGGCGCGGGTCACTGTGCCGTCGGGAGAGAACATGCCGCCGCCGGTGCCCTCCATAAGCCCGCTGTCGTAGACGAACTGAATCGCCTCATAGCTGCCACTGTTTTGCCGCACGTCGGAGAAGGGGAGGATTCCAATGGTGAACTGCCACTGGCCGACACCGGCATAGGACTCGTTGGCGCTCACCACGGCCACGGTGAGCTGATACGTACCGTCTGCAGTGGGCAGGAGAGCGGCTACAGCGTCCAGGCCGTCGGAGAGAAGGCAGGTTTCGGCATAGTCCTCGCTGGGGACGTCGGTGACGGTAACCTGCACGTCGCTGGCGGAGAGGTCGGAGACATTGGAAGTGATGCCGGTGAGGGTCACAGCCGTGCCGGAGGTCACACTGGATATCCCTTTGCCGCCGTTGACGGTGAAGGTGACCCGGGTCTTACCCGAACCGTCGGGTGAGTCGGAGACGCCAGAGAAAGCGTGAATAGCGCTGGTGATGGTGAATGCGGTGGAGCCCTCGGTATTGGCCCCGGATCCTCCGCCCATACCGCCGGGCATTCCATCCTGGCCGCCCTCAAAGCCCTCGGGAGGTTCCCTGCCGTCCATGTCGGGAGCGGTCCCCTCAGGCGGTTCGCCGTCCGGGCCGGACGCACTGCCTTCGGGCGGCCGCTCAGGGCGCTCCCCCATCTGGGAGGGATCGGCCCCTTCAGGCGGCTCCATGCCCTCAGGACGTTGACCACCGCCGAAACCGCCGGGACCGCCCATCATACCCGACCGGTTTCCGGTATACTGCTGCTGGACGCCGTCCACATAGACGGCATAGTCCACATTCTCCTCCAGACCGGCGCTGGTGAAGGTCAAAGACTGGCAGGCTTTCAAAGTTGTGGCGCTCATGATCTCCGTTCCATCCGGGTCCGCAATGGAAATGACACTTCCGGCGGGGAGAGTGGAGGCAAAGGAGAGCTCCATATAGGGCTGTGCGGAGGCGCTGTCGACGGCATCGTTGCGGGTCCCAAAGGCGTACAGGGTGCCGCCGTTGAGCGTGATAGCCCCGTCTGCGTCGATACCGCCGTCGGGGGAGCTCTCATTGGACATGGTCCAAATCTCGCCGCCGTTGATGGTCAGATAGCCGTTGGAGTCAATGCCGTCCCCCTCAGCGCCCAGACCTGCGTTGATAGTCAACCTGCCGCCGTTGACGGTGGTGACGGATACGTTGTCCTCATTGGTATTGATACCATCGTCTTGGCTTTCAATGCTGATGGCGCCGCCATTGATGGTCAGATGGAGCTCGGAGTTCAGCCCCTCGTTGTCGCCTGTGATGTTGAGCACGCCGGAGTCGTCGCCGTTGTCCCCGTTGATATTCATGGACATTCGGGAATAGAAAGCTCCGTCATATTTATGGAGCTTCTTTGTGGTGCCCTCTTTGTAGATGCGGGCCACATGGGAACCGGTGACGTTGTTTTCACTTCCGGCGGCGAGAATCACATTAGCCCCGGCGGCGGAAGTGTCCACAGTCCCGGAAGCGGAATAGCTGTCGCTTTCGCCCTCGTCGTAGGCCACCCACGCCTCGTCACACTCGTATACCCGATAGAAAAAGACTGCCGGGGCCACGGTGCAGGTAATGTCCACGCCGTCCAGAATCAGCGTGACTACAGCGTCCGGGTCGGTCTTTGCATCCTCGCCCAGATCTACAAAGATCTGGCCCTTGGAGAGGGAGCCGGTGAGGCGGTAGACGCCGGGCTCGGTTATGGCGACCACCGTATGGGCCGCCGCCTCAGAGGCGGAGTGCATTTCGTCGGCGGTCCCCTCTCCATAGGAGCTGTCAGTACCGTCTTCATAATAGATGATATCATTTCCAGTGTAGACTGCGCTGGAGGAATCAGTGGAGGCGGTCTTACCGTCCACTGTTATGCCGCTGTCTGACAGGGTAATCAGAACCTCGTCTGCGCCGGCTGCGGCGGCGCAGGACCCGCAGGAGATCAGCATGGCTGCGGCCAGCGCAAAGGAGAGCAGTTTCATTCGCATGGGATCACGTCCTTTCGGTTTTGGTTCAGCGACATGATAGCATGGAAGGCTGAAAATACTCTGAAAGAAGTATCAATATTTTGTGAACGAAGGATCACACCGGGGCGATTCAGAGGGCGGGTACGTTGACGGCAAGTCCACGGGGGATAGCAGCTTTCGCTTTGCCGCGGGGTGCGGCCACCTTGACAGAACGGAGTGTCGAAACCCCGGTCAAGCAGGTTTCCTCTGCCGGCCGGGAATGCAGCTCCGCAGGACGCACGATACTCCCGGCCGGAGCGTATAGAAGTGCGCCCTTTCGTTCCTAAAGGGATTTTGCAACGACTCAATGAACTGGAAGTTCTCTATGAAAATCAACCCGCATTAAATACTGTCCATTTGGCAACTCAAACTGCGCCCGAATGATTTCAAAAATCATTCGGGCGCCCCTGTCTGCATTCAGATAACGGCTTTTATCGGAGCTTGTGCTGGAAGCTGGCTCACTGGGGTGAACACGCTCTTTGCAGTATCCTCCGCACGAATGACGGCTTTTGGGGCTTCAAGTTGTCATTACTGCTTTATGAGTCCCCGGCTTTTCGGCGGGGTTTTTCGAATATCTGCGTGGATAATGGGCCCTCATATGGCGGGGAGGCCAATCAGGGCATGGTGTCCCCATAGAGCAGATAGTAGTCGGGATCGCCGAAGAGAGTAAAGCCGATGGCCTCGGCGTCGGGCGACAGGACCACGCCGCCCAGCGTACGGGAGCAGTGGAGAACCAGCAAAGTTCCATCGGCCTCACGGCCCGCGACGATTCCGACATGGGAAAGATCTGGGAAGAACGCCAGGTCTCCAGATCGAGCTTCTGAGGCCGTCACTGGACGGCACTTGGCCCACTGGTCCCGAACGCCGCTGCCAATGACATTCAGGGCGTCCGTATGTTCCGCTGCGTTAACGGCGGTCCAGGAAATATAGCCAGAGCAGTCCAGGCCAAAGGGGAGGATCGCTCCAGTGTCGCTGCCGCCCTCCGCAGTGACCACTGCCGGCGCCCCCCACCGGGAGTCCCAGCCCAGGGCGTCTGATTTGCCGCCCCAGAAGTAGCCCACCCGCCCAACGAGAGAACAGGCGGTGAGGACGAAGCTGCGCCGCGTGTGGTCCAGCCCCTCCGGCAGCACGGCGGTCACGCGGGCCTCCGCCTCGGCGTCAGGCACCGGAACAGGGCGGCGGAGGAGCGTGGGAGCCAGAAATATCAGGGCAGACAGCAGCACGAGCAGGAGAAAGGCGGCTATGCGCCGGACCGGGGATCCACCTCCGGCCTTTCGGGTGCGGCGGTGCTTAGCCATGCTCTGCCTCCAGGCGGTGCATCAGGGTTTCCAGATTACGCACCGTTTCCTCATTGAGGTAGTGCTCCACCTGTTCCACCTGCTCCAGCTCATCCTCGGAGCCGTTGACCATACAGAAAAAGCGGTGAAGCACGTCGTGCCGGTAGAGCAGGTAGCGGCCCAGGGTCCATCCCTTTTCGGTGGGCTGGATAAGTCCGTATTTCTCAAAGGCCACATATCCCAAATCCCGCAGCTGGTAGACCATTTTGGAGGCGGAGGAGGGCCGCACATTGAGCCGCCCGGCCAGAAAGTTGATGCGCACGTAACCGTCGGAGAGGGATTGGCGGCAGATCATCTCCAGATAATCCTCCATGGCGCCGGTCAACTCGGTATGATTACGCAGCTGGTAGCCCTTTTGGGTGTAGAAATCCGGATTTTCTTCCCGGGACATGCACATCCGCCTCCTCACCCGCCGCACCAATTGGGAGCGGGAGCAATAAGATAGGGTGCGGAAACAAAGTTTCCTGACTCTAATCTATGATGAGGAGTTTTGAGATATGAACCCAAGGCATACCCTGAACATGCTCCGGGTGGGCCAGAGCGCCCTTGTGGAGGAGATAGAGGCTGAACCTGCCATGCGGCGGCGGCTGCTGGACCTGGGCCTGATCCCGGGAACGAGAGTGACCTGTATCGCCAAGAGCCCGGCAGGGGATCCGGCGGCCTATCTGATCCGCGGAGCAGTCATCGCCCTGCGGGGGAAGGACGCGGCGGGCATCCAGGTTGGGGGGCTCCGGGAGCAGGAGCTCGTCCGCCGGCCCGTGCTGGCTTGATGGAACAGCAGGACAGGAGGAGAGAGGCAGATGGGGCTGACAATGACGTCCACCGGAACGGGTGCAGTGGACGGTGGGCTGCTCATAGAAAAAAAGGGACCTGAAGACCGGGTCATCGCCCTGGCAGGCAACCCCAATGTGGGGAAGTCCACCGTATTCAATTACTTAACTGGACTGCGTCAGCACACAGGTTAATATTATTATGGCGAAATTGGATAAACAAAAAAATCATCCTCATTTGTTACAACAATTCTTCCGATGATCCGCGCCCAGAACTCCTTTTTATGCTCTTTTGAAAGTTCGGAATAAGCAGAAAGCGCGTCTGTAATCTCTTTTAAATTTACAGGTTCCGGCAACTTCTCTCTGGCCGCTGTAGCTGCCCGCAGTTCATCGCGGAGAGTTGTATAGTCTTTTTCGTAGGCGTCGCGGTCAATTAGGTCGTTCAGATATAGATCCTTCAACTTATCCATCTTTCGACGGACTTTTGACTCATCCACCTTCTGAACTTGCTGGGCCGTTCGCGCCTCCAGCTCGAGATTGTATTGCGCAAACTGTGAGACTAAATTGTGCAGAAGCCAATCTTCCAATACAAGTTCGCTGGTACGTTTTTTATGCGTACACAGATGTAATTTTTCATAGCGGGTGCAGCGATAGTAGATATACTTCCCAGCAACTGTATGCGCACTGAGCCGGTTGCCGCACTCCGCACATCGGACAAGACCAGTAAACAAGTATACCCAGTCGGTCCGCTTGGTTGCATTGCGCTGTGCACGCTCTTTGATAATCGACTGCACTAGGCCGAATACGTCCCGATCAATGAGTGGAGGGCAAAAATCGTCCATATCATGCGCCAGCCCTATGTACCTTGTATTTTGCAGGAGCGCCCTTAATCCGCTGTAGCAATATACCATACCGTAAGTGTCCATGATATATTTCCGCAGCGCCCCCAGAGACCTGATAGCTACATATTTATTAAATATATCCACGACAATGCCTGCAGTCTCTTGGTCAATACACAGGTGTTTATCTTCAACCCGAAACCCGAGCGGAATTTTTCCGCTTATAACCTCCCCGCGCTTTACTTTGCTGTCAAAGACAAACTTAATGCGCTCCGATGTGCGGTCAGATTCGTCCTGTGCGATAGAGAGTTTAATATTCAGATGTAGCCGTCCGTTTGCTGTGGTAGTGTCATAGTCCTCCTCTGTGGCAATCCAGCGGACTTTGTGGTCATCCAGGATTTTCTGTACCTCATAATAGTCGGCAATATTGCGAAACCAGCGATCCAGTTTGATAAACAGAATCAGATCAATTTTATCTGACTGTACGTCCCTCAGCATCCTCATAAACTCCAGCCGGTTTTTGTACTTCTTTCTGGCTGTGATCCCCTCATCTGCATAGGTTCCCACGATGCGCAAACCGTTTTCCTCAGCATACTTGAGCAGGGTCTCCCTCTGAGCGGTAAGAGACAGTCCGTGCATGGCCTGTTCTTCTGTGCTGACACGGATGTACAGTGCCGCGCGCTGAATACCGGTATCTTCAATTCGCGTCCGCTTTGGCATTGCTTTTTCCTCCTACCTCTGGTAAGTGATATGGATTCGTCAAACCTAGGTGTTGGTAGCGCCGGGGGTGTTTTTTTGCTTTTTTGGGTACTCTACCAGCAAAATAGACTGGGAGGTGCCCTATGGTAAAAAATCGAATTAGAGAACGCCGGGCCGAACTTGGAGTAACCCAAAAGTGGCTTGCCGAAGAATGCGGCGTATCACAAAGCGCGATAAGTGAGATTGAAAACGGGGTTGAAGCAAAAGTAATAACAGCCTATGCAATTGCAAAAGCGCTCCATACAACCATCGAATATCTGTGGATGCTTGAGTAAATTTTTTAAAAAAGTTTAGGGCCACAAATCGTTGCAAGCTGGTAAAAAAATATCGTCTTATTTATATTATCCATAAATAGGAAAAAGGACGGTCACAAACGACATAATACGACAGAGTTTCAAGTATAAAAGGAATATTGGGACCCCGAATTATGTGTTTGGAGGCAAAAGACGTGCAGAGAGAAAAGAGATATTTATGGGACAAGCATCCTGCTAAACTAGGAGTAGACTCGAGGGAGTATCCCCGTGCGGGAAACGTTTGAAAGGAGGGCAATCATGGCAGAATACTTTGAACGGACATTTGAACTAGGAAAGGAGGGGTTGCCCGGAGATGGGGCGGTACATACGACTGAAAAATCCTTAATAAAAGAAATCGAGTGCGTCTTAAAAAGAAACCAAAACGAAAAATTTTTACGCAGTTTGCTAACTCGTGCACTCATACTAGAAAAACTCATAAGATAGTTAGCAATTAGCCCCGGAGAAATCCGGGGCTTTTATTTTGCGGTGAAGCCGTCTATCAGTTTTCTGATGGCGGCTTTTTCATCGTCTTCCATAAACCAATATGCCTTGATAATCCGCTTAATCAGATCATCATCTGATATATGGATTTTCTCCATAACTTCTAGGAACTCTTCATCTTCATCCCGCTGAATATGGGGTTCGCCTTCTCCGGTACGCAGCCAGAGTTCGGAGATGTTAAATTTCCGGCAAATATCGGCAATAGTGCGATCGCTAGGGATGCAGTTTGGATCTTTTCCTAATTTGGAAATGTATGCTGGAGTAACGTTAATTTTACGGGCAAAATCACTTTTATTTCCGCCCTGTTCTTCAACTACTTCCATAATTCGCTCAGCTATGGTTTTCACTATTTACACCTCCTACTCTGTAAAACGAAGTATATCATGTAGATAATCAAAATGCAAGAGAAAAATTCAACTGAGTTGAAATAAATGCTTGACTTTTAAACTTAGTTGATATATTATTATACCAGGTTGAAAAACTGACAGGAGGTGGCAAGTTGGGATTCAAATACTGGTTCGGCTGGTTCCTATTTATCTTTGGCGCGGTACTTTTTGCGATTTGCGTTGGAAACATCTTCTTTAGCTGATATGCGCAAATTTTTAATTTGTTCAGAAAATTCTTCAATATTTGGATTTTCGTCGGCAAGCAAAAGAAGCATGTTTCGCATTATCTGCTCTGAGCTTTCTGAGCAAATTAGTCCGGCCCGCTCAGCTGAAACGATGAGCTGCATTTTATGTTTGTCCGATAAGTCAAGGGCGCAAATATAACAATTTGAGAGAACTTCTGAGTAGGCATCTATTAGTTCCTTTTTGTGTACCTGATGCTCCGATGATTTTGTGGCAATTTTAGCACCGATAACCGCACAAATGATTGCTAGGAATCCACCGACCAATTCAGGGGCAACAGAAGTTAGGAATCTTTCCATTGTTAATCCCTCCTTTAGAGGATATTCTACCAAACCAGAAAGAAGGTGACAACATGTATCAGAACCTTGAGAAGCTGGCCGATGCCCAGAGCATTTCCGACAACCTGGCCCACCTCTCCAAAGAAGCGCTACTTTATATCGCTGGTTACGCTGAGGGATACCGGGACAGGCCCACACGGAAACGCAAAAAGAAAGAAAGCACCAACGGAGAAAAAGAATCCCGCCCCTGACGGGGCGGGGAATAAGGATGTGGTGGTTTTATGCGAGAAAGAAAGCCTAGGGATTGGCACGACATTACGGTGAATAAGGGAGGGGTGAGAGGGATGCAGGTCGGACATGCTATTAAGAAGTACCTAAAAGCTCACGGAATCAAACAGGCGTTCATTGCGGGAAAGTGCGGGTGGACCCCACAGAAATTGAACAATGTTTTAAGTGGGAGAAATCGGCTATTATTGGATGATTATCAAGCTCTCTGCAAATGCATTGGCGTTCCATACGAGCTGTTTTTAGAGGACTGAAAGGAGGTGGTTTCAATGGGTCTATCAGAGGTAAAAACCTGTGATCTGG
>ERZ857955.1584-NODE-1584-length-17356-cov-3.135368_pt1 | contig 17356 bp, 12 predicted proteins | sample MGYA00519956_ERZ857955 | MGnify/ENA primary metagenome ERZ857955 (study PRJEB31778, sample SAMEA3449378) | human gut metagenome | biome: human gut; feature: human-associated habitat; material: faeces | place: United Kingdom | collected 2010/2012 ...
CTGAGCAGCAGGGGGAAGAGTGAAGGGGGGTAAGACCCGCCCTTCGCGTTCAATCGAACGGATTTTTGAACTTTTTGAGTTCAAAAATCCGCAGCTCAGCGGGGCAAAAAGACTTTTTTGACACGCTGAGCCCCGCAGAGTACTCTGCGGGGCTTTCCTGTTATGCGTCGGTGTTAGCAGCGTCCTGGGCAGCGTTGATGCCGCACAGCCGCCCAAGTGTCCATGCCATACCGATGGAGACGCCGGGAATGGGCGTGGAATACTGGATACCCCAGCGCCTGCCGCAGCAGTTGCCGGTGGCATAGAGTCCGGGGATCGGCTCCTTGTCCGTATCCAATACATTCTGCCGTTCATCGGTCCATAAGCCGTCCACTGTGGCAAGAAACTCATTGCCGATTTGCGCGTGGCGGCGGAAGGCATAGTAGGGGGGCTTACACAGAGGCAGCAGAACACGGGGATCCTTGCCAAAGTCCTCGTCCCGACCGGTTGCGCAGAATTCGTTATACCGGGCGATGGAAGAAAGAAAGTTCTCTTTTTTCTTGCCGGTAAAGCCGAGACAATCTGCCAGTTGGGACAGGGTGTCGGCGCAGAACATCCGCTCGTTGGGGTCCTCTTTGGGACCGGGCGGGGGAACGCCAGGACCACCGGGACCGCCAGGACCACCAGGACCACCAGGACCACCAGGACCGCCGGGCATTCCTTCTTCCATGCCCGGCGGTGCCTGCCGCCGTCCACCGCCGGGAGGGGTATGGACCGGACGCATGCTGAGACTGCATCCCTCGCTTCCGGCTTCCCGGGCGCGGCGCATGAGACTGCGAATGGCGTTCATATCCTCCTCATTGGAGGTCCAGACCGCATTATGACCGGGCGCCTGATAGGTCAGCCAGTTTTCCAGATCGCTGTCGAAGACGGAGGTGACATAGCCCTCCGGCAGCCGGGCGCCCTCTACGCCGGACAGTACAGCGTCCCCAAAGCCCTCATTGCAGAAACGGTTTCCGTCCCTATCCAGCCATACGGTGGCAGCGGTGCCGATGACCTGATTGGGGAAGAAATAGTTGGCGCCCATGGTGGCGATGGGACCGGGCGCCATTCTGCCGCCAGCCCAGACGCCCATGCGAATGCCGCTGCCATCCTGACCGCGAACCGAAGCAACCACAACCTGACCGGGCTTTTTCAGGGTGGCGATTTCATCGCACAGATCCTCTACCATTTCGGCGTTTTTCGAGAAGTCACCTGCTGCCAGAATCACGCCGCGGCGTGCGTTAATTTGCACATAGCTGCCGTCACTGCGCTTGCAGATGACGCCGGTGACCCGATTTTCGGTTTTGACCAGCTGGCAGGCGGTGTGTTCAAACAGAAATTCCGCGCCATGACGCTGGGCTTCCTGCTGGTTCAGCCGTGCCACCTTGGACAGGCTGGCAATGCCGGGAAATTCCGCACAGCCGGGCCAGAATTTAAAGCCGGACAGGTCGCCGGTAAAATTCTTATTGCCGGGCCAATGGGTGACGACGATGGCGTCCCGCTGTTCCTGACTCAGGGGCTCAATCATCCAGTCAAAGCATTCGCCGCTGGTCCGTGCGAACTGCATCACCAGCTTGGGATTGGAGCGGTTGTTGCTCCGGAGCTGCCAGTCGTTGAGGAACTCGATTTCATCCACATGGGGAATCCCCCGCTGTGCCAAAAACTTGGAATTGATATGTCCCAGATCGTTGCCCACTGCATGGAACAGGCGCTCCTTTTGCTGATCCACGGCAATTACCTTTGCACCGGCTTCGGCAGCGGCACGGGCAGCTGCGGTGCCGGAATGGGCGCAGCCAACCACAACCACGTCGGCAGTCCGGGTTTCCTGGATCAGCGCCGGAGCGATGGGGGCAGGGGGCTGCCGCCAGGGTGCGTTTAGATTCGGCATAGGATCACTCCTTCTTGTCCTTATCATTCGTTATGGGAACATTTTATCACCAGAAAAGCGCCGGGGGCAAGTAGCGATTTATGCGGTTTGTGTCCGAGTGTTTTGTTTTGCCGGTTCTATCCCGCGGTGCAGGGGCATATACTGTATGTGAGGTGGTACATATGAAACAGGGTTCTGCGCTGCTGGCGGCAGGGATACTGCTGCTGGGAACGGTGGGACTGCTGACCGGTGCAAAGGATACCTGGCAGCCGGAACGGGGACAGGCAATTTCTGCGTGGCTGGTGAAGACGCAGCTGGGGGATGCGGGCACGGCGATTCCACCAAAGGAATCCGAGGATACCGCAAAAAATGAGACGCTTGGGGAATGTGCGGAATCGCTGCAGGAGTCGGAGAAGCCGGAGCCCTCTCAGGTCCCGGTGACAGAGATTGCGGAGGCTTGGGATGAAGCGGAGCGGGAGCACCAGACACTGCCGCCGTCTCCCACGCCGATTACAGTAGACGGCAGCGTTTCACTGGAGATTCGGAACGAAACGGACTATGCGGTGGATTTTACACAGCTTCCGGCGCTGGAGGAGGGGCAGGATTTTACGGCAGACGGTCCGGTGATCCTGCTGATGCATACCCATGGCTCCGAGAGCTATGAGGACCCGGAGACCGGCGTTTATCGAACGCAGGATCCCGAAAAAAGCGTTATCGCGGTGGCGGAACGGATGAAGACTGTATTGGAGCAGCGGGGCTATCAGACGGTCCATGATACCACCATATGCGATGAGCCGGACTTTAATCATGCCTATCAGACCTCACGGCAGGTGATTCAGAACGCAATGGAGGAATATCCCACCATTGCGTTGGTGCTGGACATCCACCGGGATTCCGTGGAGGACGAAAATGGGAATCAGATGCGCATGGCGTGTACCATAGACGGAAAAGACGCGGCAAAGCTGATGCTGGTGGTGGGCACCGACGCCGGGGGACTGGAGCATCCAAACTGGCGGGAAAACCTCAGTCTGGCAGCGGTTCTGCAAGCGCGAATGCAGCAGCGCTGTCAGGAAATGATGCGCCCAATCAACCTGAGAACGGAACGGTTTAACCAGGACCTTGCGCCCATGGACCTGCTGGTGGAGGTGGGGGCATCGGGCAATACCCTGGAGGAGGCGGTGCGTTCCGGAGAAGCCCTTGCGTCGGTGCTGGCGGATGTGCTGGATCAGTACAGCGGTAAAAGTTCATAAAGTTCACACTGGAAATTCTACACTTTGACCAAAACTATCTGTTGACGAACCCCGTCTATTTGTGGTATATTTACTTTAACAAAACAAGCCAAAAGGGTTTGAGTTTATTAGGGGGTATCTTTTGTGGATAACAGTTTTGACAAGTTGAACGATCAGTTCGCTGACAAAGCCAGAGGCGGATTTAAGTATTGGTTCTGGCTGATTTTCTCTTATATCTTTGCCGTTCTTGGCGTTGCAATCGGTATTTATGCCGTTCTGCCTGGCAATAACCGCTATCTGTCCCTGCTGACGCTGCTTTGCGGTCTGTTCGGCGTTCAGACCAACGCCTGGTCCAAGGGCACTCAGACTCGCAATAAGCCTCTGTTTGTCAGCTTTGTTGCAAACCTGGCTGTTGTTGTGTTTGCCTGCATTATCCTGTACATCATCCTTCCTTATGTGAAGGGCTGATTCTGTTTGAATCCCAAAGCCGCCCATTTTGGGCGGCTTTTTGTAGTCTGGTCGTTGTTTTTCCTGGGAGAAGCGTGTACAATAGGACGGAGGGGGAGATACCATGAACCGAAAAAAACTGAAGATTCTGCCCAACCTGCCCAAAATGCTGTTCCAGCGGGTGGTCATGGTGTGCATCAGTATTCTGGCGCAGGTGGCGGTATTTGCGCTGATGATCTGGCGGTTCAAGGACCAAAACGATTGGTTTTATTGGGGACTGCTGCTGCTGAGTATCGGCGCAACGCTGTTTATTATCAGCAAGAATACCAATCCCGCCTATAAAATTGCATGGCTGGTGCCGATTTTACTGTTTCCGGTGTTTGGTGGTGTATTTTACCTGCTGCTGGGCGGTAACCGGCTGTCCAAACGGCAGCGGAAAAAGATGAATTCCGTTGAAGCCAATCTCCGGCGGCATCTCCCGCAGAATCCCGAGATCACCCATCGCCTGGAGCTGCAAAGCCCCAGCGCGGCGGTACAGTCGGCTTATATCCAGCGGGTGGCAGGCTGTCCCATCTACGAGAATACGGTAACCCGGTATTTCCCGCTGGGCGACGATGCACTGCCTGCTATGCTGGAGGAGATGAAAAAGGCGGAGAAGTATATTTTCCTGGAGTATTTCATCATCAGTCCCGGCGTTATGTGGGACAGCATTCTGGAGGTGCTCAAGGAAAAGGCGGCAGCGGGGCTGGACGTTCGGGTGATGTACGATGATTTTGGCTGCATCACCCAGTTGCCCGCAGGCTATCGTAAAAAGCTGGAGTCCTGGGGCATTCGCTGCTGTGTGTTTGAGCCGTTTATTCCGGTAATGTCTGCCCGGCTCAACAACCGGGATCACCGGAAGCTTTTGATTATCGATGGCAAGGTGGGCTTTACCGGCGGCATCAATCTGGCGGATGAATACATTAACCGGAAGCTTCGGTTTGGTCACTGGAAGGACAACGCAATTATGCTTCGGGGCGATGCGGTGTGGTCCATGACGGTGATGTTCCTGTCTCTCTGGGACTACGTGGCGGGGTCAGGAGACACCATCACCCACTACCTCCCACCGGAACCGGAAACCGCCGGACGGGGCTTTGTACAGCCCTACACGGACAACCCCCTGGATGATGAGCCGGTGGGCGGATCGGTTTACCAGAACCTCATCAACCGGGCGAATCATTCGGTGTACATTATGACACCGTATCTGATTCTGGACTACGCTATGAACGAGGCGCTGTGCAATGCCGCAAAAACCGGTATCGACGTTCGTATTATCACGCCCCATATTCCGGATAAATGGTATGTCCATATGCTGTCCCGCGCCCACTATGAGCAGCTGGTGAAATGCGGGGTGAAGGTCTATGAATATACTCCAGGCTTCATCCATTCCAAGGTCTTTGCGGTGGACGGACAGTTTGCAACGGTGGGCACCATTAACCTGGATTATCGGAGCCTGTATCTCCATTTTGAGGACGGCGTTTATCTCTATGGCGCGGATTGCGTGGGGGATATTTACCGGGACTTTGCGGAGACATTTGCGGCAAGTCAGGAAATTGGATTGGAGCAGTGTAAGGCAGGAACCGTTACCCGCCTGATGCGTGCGGTGCTCCGGCTGCTGGCGCCGCTTATGTAATATCTGCCACAGGAAGCGGGCGCTTGTAAAACAGGATTCACATAAAACTCCGGGAACCAGGCGAGCTAAAAAGAAAAACGGCGTGACTTCGGTCACGCCGTTTTTGGTTGTTTAGAAAACCGCTTGACGGTTTTTATGCCTCTGTGCCCCGCTTTAGATAGTAGGAAAGGTAGCCCAAGGAGGCGCTCAAATCTGACCATTCAAAGATTGCTTCGTGATTTCTGGGGCGAAGCCATGTGCCAATATGCCCGATGGCTTCAAGCACCTTACCGCGTTTCAATATCTGTAATGCACGGTAAGCGTCAGACGGAAGAAAATACTGATACACCCCCGGCTTTGCATTCTCCCGTAAGGGCTGAAGTCCCATTGACACGGCAAACCAGTCATATGTAAACGAGGACTTTGCTTCACGGACGATGGGGTAATAGCCCCATACTCTCGGATTGATTTCCATCAAATACGGGGTTCCGTCATCGGTGAGAATAAACTGAAACATGATGATTCCGCTGAAGGTTAGCTCACGGACCAGCTTTTCGGCAATCGGACGGTAGATGTCCCCGGTGCCCGTATAATAAAAGGTGCCCGGACCTCCGCTGATCGGCAGCATTCGGATTGCCGTTTCGCTGGTGGTTGTCATGATTTCACCATCTTTTGTAATTGCCGAGAACCCGCACTCCTTCCCGCGAAGGTATGCCTGTACCACGGTTTCTCCGCAGATTTCTCCAAAATGCACCCATGCGTCAGCGGCGGTTTTGGGATCATGGGCAATGACATACCGCTCGCCTGCCTTCAGTCCCTGCTTTTCGCCGCAAACCGGCTTCACGATCAGCGGATACGTATACTCCTCAAAGTCCTCCCGACAGCTTGGATGCTCTGTTTTTGGGGAAGCGATACCCAGCTCTTCACACAGCGCCATCAGCTTTGCTTTGTTATTGGCGATTTCAAGGCTCTCTTCACTTGCAAGGGTCAGCCCACAGACTGCCGAAAACCGTTTCCGCACTGACTCCGGGCAGAGCAGCTCAATGGATTTGGTCCCGGTGGGGATCAATGCGGGCTTTTCACCTTCCTCCCGGCAAATTTGCGCACAGGTTTCATAGAGCGCATCCAGAAATGCATCGGGCTCGGTTTTTCCGTCCGGCAAACGCACTGCCTTGCTTACTGCCTTTGATTTTGCCGGAAAGGGCAAATGCTCGCCCACATAACAGGCAACTACACGGATATGCCGGTCGGCAAGATCTCGCAGCAGGGGCAGCGTCATTCGATAATTTGCATCCGTCACAACAGCGGTCATGCCATCACCTTGCCTTCCGCTTCATATTTTTGAACAAGTCCGGCAATCAGCCTGACCGCATCTTCCCGGCGGACCTCCTGCTTGTCCTTAAAGCTGTTCTCATCCACATCGATTCCCTCTACGGCTGCCAGCGTAAGAAGCGCATTTCCCGTGACAGACTGCAAGTGATATGCTGCCGCTGTTTTAGAAATCAGGTCTTTGCTGCCGGCGCTGACAGCGCTTCCGTCTGCAAGCATCAGAAGCGCTTCCCGCCTGGTCAGCGCACGTTCGCCGTGGAAGGTATTGTTTTGATATCCCACCATGTGCCCACGACGCAGTAATTCCTTCACATAGGGCATCGCCGGGCTTTCAGGAGAAAGATCTAAAAACGGCGACTGCTCCAAAAGCTCCGAAACGGTCACCACCTGGTATCCAAGGTCTGTCAGTAGTTTCAGCTGGATCGGCAGGGCGTCCTCCACCGGAGTGCGCAAATTCATGTTGCAGCCGTCCTTCTGGAAGATGATCTGCCCGTTCAGCGAATCGGGGTTTTCGTTCAGAAGCTTTTTCATCGGCGCAATCATTTTTTCCACTTCGTCCTCATAGCTGCTGCCCGGCTGCCAGCCGTCGCCATCGAAGCTCGCCGCAAGATACTGGTAGCCCATCCTGCGGTAGGCGTCATAGGTGTTGCCGCCGCCGGTCACCGCATCGACATAGTGCGGCGGACGTGCCAGCTTGATTTCGTAGGAAAACTCATTTTCTATGTATGTATGCAGGGTGCGCAGATCCTCCATCACTTCGTCCATGGATTGAAGCGGAACGCGGTTTCCGTAAATCAGTCTTTTCCGACCGAAAATTCGATGCTGCCAGGTATGGCTTGCCAGCTCATGCCCTTCGTCAATCATCCGGCGGACAAGTGCCTGCTGATTTTTCGCTCCTGCCAACAGGTCCTCACCGAAGCAGGGATAGTGGTCGAATTTTATTCCTCCGAACGCCGATGAGCCTTGTTCGCCCGCTTCATCCGGATAGTTTCCCTCGGTGGTTCCGATAATATCAAAGGTCGCTCTGGCTCCGTATTCAGCCAAAGTGTCCAGAATGGATGCAGTCAGACCTTTTCCTCTGCCCATGAAATCCTTTGCACAGGGGCCGTCGTCAAAAGTCATTGCCACCACGCGTTTGTCCGCAATCGGGTGTACCCGTTCAATTCGGCGCACGCTGGACAAGCGCTTGCCGTTTTGCTGCCAGATCAATTCCTTCCGCTTGTGGTTGATGCTTCTGGCAAAGTTATATAATCCGGTTATCAAGGTGAATCCCTCCTATTCGGTTTCCATATTGTAGCACGAATCAATTTGTCCGTCCATAGCAAAACGACAAATTTTTTGCTGCCGTGCGCAGGGATAAGCGCCGGGAACGAAAGAAGAAATACCCACCGCAACCAAGCGTTTTCGCAAGATTGCGGTGGGCGTTGTGCTGTTCTTATGAGTCCCGACCAATGCCGTTCCTCTGACCGACAGCGCTTTTCTCGGTGTTATTCACCGGTGCCGGTGCCGGGATCCGGAGCCGGAGCCGGAGCTGGATCCGGCGTAGGTGCAGGAGTAGGATCCGGAGTGGGCGCTGTAGACGGGGTGGGCGTGGGGTCAGGAGCTGTGCTGGGAGACGTGCTGGGCTCCGAAGAAGGCGTGGGGGCCGTGGTGGGAGCCGGCGTGTAGTTGTTGGAACCGCTGGAACCGGAATAGGAAACCTGATCACGCTTGCTGTATTTGCTGGTACCAAGACCGCCCAGCTTATCAAGATCCTCAGTGGAATCGGTACGAATCAGGTTGCCGTCGCTGTCATAGACATAACGGGTGATGGCATAGGTGTAGCCGGTATAGCCGCTCTGATAGGTGCCGGTGCCTTCCTTTGTGATGGTCTGATAAGGCTCCGTTGCAATTCGCTCGGTATCAATCTTTACGGTGTAGTTGTTCTCGTCGGTGCCAACCAGTGCAATATTGACCTTGCCGCCGGAAACTTCCGCGTCGATTCGCAGGGGATAGTTGGTGCTGTTCTTGAACTGGAAGTCTACGCTGCCCCAATACACGGTGGCATCCAGACCGCCGGGCACATAGGTGACGAAGAACATATGGGGCTCTCTGTGGACGATTTCCAGATCGGCATACATGGCGCAGTAATAGATGGTAGAAGCAACCTGGCAGATACCGCCGCCCAGTGCAGGCTCAGAGCTGCCGGAGATGTAAATAACGCCCTCCTGATAGCCCTTTTCTGCGGTACGTTCGCCGACTACGTCATTAAAGGAGAAGGTCTCGCCGGGCTGCAGCACGGTGCCGTTGATTGCCTGGCAGGCAAGCCGCAGGTTGGTGGTTCGACCGCTGGCGGAACCGTCATAGACAGAGCCAAAGGAATACAGGGTATCCCGGAACAGCACGGCTTCCAGCTGCTCCTTGGTAAGCTCAGGCGCGGTTTCGTCGAAGGTAAAGGTCAGCGTATCCCCAGGGGCAGCCATTGCCAGCTCCTGATTGGCTTCGTCCAGCGGAGTTGCCGGGGTGTAGCCCACCTGAGCGTCATCCACCTCGCCAGTGTCGGGGTTATATTCTGCGTCCTTGGGCTCGGTGGTTAGCTGCTCATAGAGCCGATCCAGCGCCACATTGGCAGGGTAGGTCATGGTATATTCAAAGTCGATATCGCTGTAATCGCCGGAAGCGAAAGCGGTGGACACCAGGTTATACAGCGTATCCGTGTCCAGCTTCTTGCCGGGGGTGCCGATGGTAACGGTGATGGTATGCGTTTCTTCGTCGGTATCCACTATGGATTCGGTCATGTCAGTGGAGATCTCGGCTGCGGTGGTGTCGATGAGATCGCGAATGTAAGTGGTATCCACCTGAACTGCGGTGGAAATGTCGATGTCATTCCGGCGGCGCTGAGCTGCCTTAATGGCACGGGACATGGCAAAGGGGTTCGAGCTGTTGCGCCCATAGCGATAGGCAGCGTCCACAGCCTGATCCACGTCAATGAGCACGGTGTCCTGCGCCGGGGTAAAGGTCAGAGTTTGATCCGGCAGGTTGACGTTGATGCTTTGCTGCTCGGTTGCAGAGAGCCCGGATTCAATGGCTGCCTTTGCCTCTTCCTTGGTCATACCGCCCACATCAATGCCAGCTACATAGACATTTGGTAGAATCTTGTCGTAGTTCACATAACGCATGGCATAGATGCCGATGCCTGCGAACACGGCAATTGCAATCACCAGTGCGGCAATCAGAACAATCAGCGCAGGGCTGACCTTTTTCTTTTTGCGGGCTGCGGCAGCGGCACCGGAGGGATGCTGACCGTTGGGGCGCTGTCCGGCAGGTCTTTGACCGGTGGGACGCTGCCCGTTGGGACGCTGCCCGGCAGGTCTTTGCCCCTTAGGACGCTGCCCGGCGGGTCTTTGCCCAGCCGGCTTTTGACCGTTAGGACGCTGCCCGGCAGGTCTTTGACCGGAGGCGGAACGCTGGGCGCTGGTTTTCTGCCCGGAAGCAGATTTCTGAGGAGCCGTATGAGCAGAGGTCTTCTTTGGAGAAGCCTTGGACTTATCATTCTTTTCTGGACTGATTGTAATCTCCACCTTACTTGAGGCAGATGGTCAATCTGCCGTATTTTATGCCATTATACCGTGTTTTCGGTATATTTGCAATCTCGAATTTTTGGGGATTAGCCGGAAGATGCGCCATCTTGCGGCAGAACCTCGTGAAAATCCGCATATTTGCGGATAAACTGCTCTGATACCTTCAGCGGATCTTCGCCGCTGACCAGGGTAAGGGCCAGCTTGGGGCTGTCTCCTGCAGAGAACAGCACCCGTTTTTTCAGCACCGGATCGGCACAAATACCGCTGACGGCGCCAAAGTCAATGCTGCGCAGGGTAAACAGAATATGCTTGCCCTTTTGGCTGATATCCTGAATGCCCAGGGCTGCGGCGCGGGAACGGAGCAGCGCAATGTTGACCAGTGCAATGACAGGCTTTGGCGGCTCGCCATAGCGGTCAATGAGCTCGTCCAGCACATCATCGGCATCGGTTTCCTGACGAATGGAGGCGATCCGGCGGTAGAGATCCATTCGCTGCTCTCCGGAGGAAACATAGTTCTCCGGAATATTGGCGGAGATGTTGAGGTCTGCCGAGCAGGTTTTTTCCTCCACCGGCGCTTCACCTTTTTTCTCCAGCACCGCTTCCTCCAGAAGCTTTAAATACATGTCGTAGCCCACGGAAACCATATGACCGGACTGCTCGGCGCCCAACAGGTTGCCGGCACCGCGAATCTCCAGGTCCCGCATGGCGATTTTGAAGCCGGAGCCAAACTCGGCAAATTCCCGAATGGCACTCAGCCGCTTTTCTGCAATTTCCGAGAGCACCTTGCCCTGACGGAACGTGAGATAGGCATAGGCGTGACGGTTGCTGCGCCCCACACGACCCCGCAGCTGATGGAGCTGCGCCAGTCCCAGCTTGTCGGCGTCCTCAATAATCAGGGTGTTGACATTGGGAATGTCGATGCCGGTTTCAATGATGGTGGTGCAGACCATGACCTGAATGTCGCCGTCTGCCATCTGCTGCATCACATCGCTGAGCTCTTCCTCGTTCATTTTGCCATGGGCAATTCCGAAGGCAACTTCCGGCAGCTTCTTTTGCAGCCGTGCGGTTTCCTGCTGAATGGAATCTACCCGGTTGTGAAGGTAATAGACCTGACCGCCGCGACCAATTTCCCGACGGATGGCATTTGCCAGTATGTCGTAATCGTGTTCAATCACGTAGGTCTGCACCGGATAGCGATCCGAGGGCGGCTCTTCAATGGTGGATAGATCCCGGAGCCCGCTGAGCGCCATGTTCAGGGTACGGGGAATGGGGGTTGCGGAGAGAGTCAGGGTATCCACGCCACGCGCCAGCTCCTTGAGCCGTTCCTTATGGGTGACGCCAAAGCGCTGCTCCTCGTCCACGATCAGAAGACCGAGATTTTTGAAGCGTACGCTTTTTTGCAGCAGCTTATGGGTGCCCACAACCAGGTCTACGGTACCCTCTGCCATAGCGTGGAGGGTGGTGCGCTGCTGTGCCGAGGAACGGAACCGGGACAGCACGTCAATATTCACTGGGAAACCCGAGAAACGCTGCTTCGCTGTGACATAATGCTGCTGTGCCAGAACGGTGGTGGGCACCAGAATGGCGCACTGCTTGCCGTCCATAATGCACTTCATCGCGGCGCGCAGTGCCACCTCGGTTTTGCCGAAGCCCACATCGCCGCAGAGCAGCCGGTCCATGGGGGTAGGAGACTCCATATCCGCCTTGATCTCGTCAATACAGCGGAGCTGATCGTCGGTTTCGGCGTAGGGGAAGCTGTCCTCAAACTCCGCCTGCCAGGGACAATCCGGGGAGAAGGCATAGCCGGGCAGGCGCTTTCGCTGAGCATAGAGCTGAATCAGCCCGTCTGCCAGATCCTGCGCTGCCGCCTTGGCTTTCTTCTTGGTCTTTTCCCAGGTGTCGCCGCCCAGACGGCTCAGACGGACGTTGGTATCCTCACCGCCACCGATGTATTTGGCGACCATGTCCAGCTGGGTGGCAGGTACATAGAGCACGTCGGTGCCCTGATAGGCGATTTTGATATAGTCTTTGACCACGCCGCTGAGCTTCATCTGCTCCACGCCGCAGAATCGACCGATGCCGTGGGCTTCGTGCACCACCAGATCGCCGGGAGAAAGATCCGTAAAGGCGTTGAGCTTTTGGCGGTTGGTGGAAGCCTTCTTTTTCTTCCGTCCGGGACGCTTGCGCGGGAGCGTTGTCAGCTGTCCTTCGGTGAGAATGGCAATTTTCAGAGACGGGTACTCCATGCCGGATGCCAGAGAGCCCTCTGTGAGCAGAACCTGACCGGGCTGGGGCAGGGATACCAGCGGAAAACACAGCTGGGCGGTTAAGCCCCGGGCTTCCAGACTTTCCAGCAAAAGCTCAGCCCGATGCTTGGCACCGCAGAGCACCAGAACGCCGAAGCCGGTGGACTGATAATGAGTAAGATCACTGACGGCGGTATCCAGACTGCCGCCATAGGACGGAAGCTGTTTTACCGTAACGGAAAGCAGCTCCTGAGGCGGCAGACTCTCGGGAAATGCGGCGGATAAAAAGTTATCCATATAAATGACGCAATTGTCCCGGCAAATGTTGCACAGCTCGTCAAAGTTTTTGTAAAAATCACAAAGCTCTCCTGCCAGGGTACCGTTTTGCAGCAAAGCGTCCAGACCTTGCCCCATTTCCTCCAGATGGCTGTCCAATGTGCGCTCCACTGCCATGCGGTCCGAGAAAATCACAATGGTTTCCGGCTTGATATAGTCCATGGCACAGGAGAATTCCGGATAGATCAGTGCAGCATAGCGGTCTGCTGCGGAGAATAGTGCACCGCCGCGCAGGGCATCGGCATCCTGCTGCAGAGTTGCCATCAGCTCCTCGTGCTTGTGCTTTCTGCGGCGCTGGCGGGCAAGCAGATTGTCGATATCATCTGCCAAGCCGGAAACACCGCCGGGATGCAGCTCCGGCAAAACCTCGGCAGTAGGCAGCAGCAGGGCGGAATCCACATTTTCGGTGCGGCGCTGGGTGGTAACGTCGAAATAACCCATGGAGTCCAGCTCGTCCCCCCAGAATTCCACGCGAATGGGACCGGGAGCGGCGGGGGAATAGACGTCCAGAATGCCGCCGCGCAGGGCAAACTGCCCAACGCCCTCTACCAGTGTGCTGCGTCGATACCCCAGCGCAGTGAGTCGCTGGAGCAGCTCGTCCAGATTGTAGCTGCCGCCGGTGACCAGAGAGACTGTATTGCCGCCCAGCACCGACGGAGGCATGGTCCGCAGACTCAGGGCTTCGGCAGAGGCAAGGAGCACCGGATAGCCGCCCTGGGTCAGCTGATAGAGCATGCCCAGCCGCTGCTGTTCCCAGCCGCGGGATACGGTGCCGCCCAGCAGACAAAGCTCACGGGTGGGCAGCACCGGAGGCTTTTCTCCCAGAAAGCCGGACAGCTCCTCTGCCATCCGGGCAGTGGCAAGATCGTCCTGGCAGACCACCAGAACCTGCCGCCCGGTATCCTGATGCAGCGCAGCGGTCATGTGCGCCCGATGAATGGCGCCCAGTCCGGTGATGGCGCAGGGAATGTTATGCTCCGAGTAGTTCTTCAGAGCCTGATATTCCGGCAGCGCCTTGAGCAGTGTGTTGAGAAGATGCATCGGAGCCTCCTTCTGAGTAAAGCACACAAGGGCTGCAACCGGTTTGGATGCAGCCTTCGTGTAACATATAATTGAGATTATTTTCCGTTAAACTGATTGGCGGCAGCCTCGGGTCCCTGCAAAATCAGGACCTTTGCCGCTTCGGCAGCCCGACGGTAGGTTTCCTCCATGGCTTCACGCTGATCGTAGGGGAAGACACCCAGCACCCAGTCTGCCAGATCATAGTCGGGATGGGGCTTTGCGCCGACGCCAATTTTGACCCGGGGGAAATCCTGAGAGCCAATGGAGGAAATAATGCTTTTCAGACCGTTGTGTCCGCCGGCAGAGCCGGATTTGCGGACGCGCAGTCTGCCGGGATCCAGGGAGATATCATCGGACAAAACGAGGATATGCTCCGGAGGAACCTTGTAGAACTTCGCGGCAGCCTGAACGGACTGACCGCTGAGGTTCATATAGGTGGTGGGCTTTAACAAAATGAGCTTCTTTCCGTTCAGGCTTGCCTGACCGGTCAGCCCCTGGAATTTCACCCGGTCTGCGGTAACGCCCAGGTCCTTTGCCAGTGCGTCCAGGGCAGCATAGCCCACGTTGTGACGGGTGTTCCAGTATTTGCTGCCGGGATTGCCCAATCCCACCACCAGAAAATCGCAGCCAGAGGAAGAACGCAGCAGCATTAGAACAGGGAGGAAATAGAGGTTTCCTCGTCGATGCGGGTAATTGCCTCAGCAAACATGTCGGCAACGGTCAGCTGCTTGATCTTCTCACCGGTGTAGCCCTTGGGCATGGGAATGGTGTCGAGAATCCGAATCTCCTCAAAGTAGCTGTCCTCAATGCGCTGGAGGGCAGGACCGGAGAGAACGCCGTGGCTTGCGCAGCCATAGAGCTTGCCGGCGCCGCCAACCTCACGAAGTGCGGTGCAGGCGTTGCACAGGGAGCCGGCGGTATCAATCATGTCGTCAAAGATGATGCAGTCCTTGCCATGAACGTCGCCAATGATGTTCATAACCTCACAGGAGTTTGCCTTCTGGCGGCGCTTGTCTACGATGGCAAGGCTCATGCCGACCTTCTGCGCAAAGGTACGGGCGCGGGCAACGGAACCAACGTCGGGGGAAACAACCACCATCTTCTCACGGACTTCCTCGGGGAACTTGTCCAGATAGTACTTGACGAATACGGGGTTGCCCAGCAGGTTGTCCACGGGAATGTCGAAGAAGCCCTGAATCTGGGAAGCGTGGAGGTCCATGGTCAGTACGCGGTCAGCACCGGCGGTGGTGATGAGGTTTGCCACCAGCTTTGCGGAGATGGGATCGCGCGCCTTTGCCTTACGATCCTGGCGGGCATAGCCAAAGTAGGGGATAACGGCAGTGATACGGGCAGCGGATGCACGGCGCAGTGCGTCAATGAGAATCAGCAGCTCCATCAGGCTGTCGTTGACGGGCTTACAGGTGGACTGGATGACGAACACGTCGCAGCCACGGACGGTTTCGTTGATGGAAACGGAAACCTCGCCGTCAGCAAAGGTCTTCACCTCGCTGTCGCCCATGGGCATACCAAGACGCTGGCAGATGGCTTCCGCCAGAGGCTTGTTGGCGTTCGCGGAGAAAATCTTGATGTCCTTGCTGTGAGAATACATACTTTATACCTCTCTTTTCTTTATTGGAGGGGATCCCCCAGAGCTTACTTCAGTTTGCCGTATTTCCGGCGCTGTTCTGCCCAGCCGGGCTTGTTTACCTGACGGGCCCGGGCGATGGCCAGGGCGTCGCCGGGGACATCCTCGGTGATGGTGGAGCCGGCGGCAACATAGCTGCCCTTTCCAATGGTGACCGGAGCGACCATGTTGGTGTTGCAGCCGATGAAGCAGTCGTCTTCAACGGTGCAGCGGTATTTGTTCTTTCCGTCATAGTTCACGGTGACGGTGCCGCAGCCGAGATTGATCCGCTCACCCAGATCGGTGTCGCCCACATAGGTGAGGTGAGAGATCTTGGTGCCGTTGCCGATGGTGGAGTTTTTGAGCTCTACAAAGTCGCCGACCTTGATGTCGTTGCCAACGGTGCAATTGGGGCGGACATAGGCAAAGGGACCGACATTGGTGCGCTCACCGATGGTGGAATCATATACCTGAGAGGCGTTGACCGTGGAGCCTGCGCCTACCACTGCGTTTTCCAGCAGAGAATTGGGACCGATGACGGCACCGGATGCAATGGTGGTGCTGCCCTTTAAAATGGTGCCGGGCATGAGGACTGCACCGGATGCCACTTCGGCAAAGGGACCCACATAGCAGTTGTCGAAATCCCAGACTTCTACTCCGTCGGCATAGAGGTAGTAGTTGCGCAGCCGCTTGAAAATGCTCTGGAAATCTGCCACAGCGCCGGGATCGGAGATTGCCATGGCGCCGTCGGCTTCGGTGAGCTCGGTGCCCAGAACCGAGGCAAAACGAGCCAGGTCAAAGTTGGCGGCGTCCATCACGGAAGCGATGGACTCGGCGGAAACGGTGTAGCAGCCGCAGCCCTCCAGCATGCCGGCATCCTCGGCGTCCTGGGTGAACTCGTTGACGGCACCCAATGCCCGACCACCCAGCAGTGCCGGAGCCGTGACCACCAAAAGAGAATCCTCTGCCTGGGAGAGAAAATCCCGGAGGTCAGCTGCTTTGGGATCAGGTCCTGCGGTGGTGACAGCAGAAGCCGGGAAGCAGGCAAGCGCCGCATCCCGGAATTCGTCGTCACAGGACAGGAGAAATTTCGTATAGCCACTGTCACGCATCAGACGAACCATCCAGGAAAGTAAGGGGCTTCCGGACATGGGCTGAAGCATCAGGGGCTTCTTCAGCCCGGTGGTATCACGGTCATCGGGCAGGCAAATAATCGCAGATTGCTCAGACAAACAATTCACGCTCCAAATCTGTGAAATAATTTATTCAACTTGTATGGTAACATTATATCAGGATTCCCCATGATTGTACAGGGATGCAAGAAAAAATTTCTCATGGAAATCCGGTGGAAAATCGTCGAAACAACCAAAAAGTATTCGGAAACGAAAAACGGTGCATTACACATATTGGTAATGCACCGTAGAATTCAGATATTCTTGAAATTATCCTTGACCTTTTCAAAAAAGCTCTTGCGCTTAGCATAGGTCTCCTCACCGGAAGCGTCGGCAAACTTCTTCAGCAGATCCTTCTGCTCCTTGTTCAGGTTCTTGGGGGTCTCGATGGTAACGGTTACGTACTGATCGCCCCGGCGGTTCTGATAGCCCACCACGGGAATGCCCTTGCCGCGCAGGCGGAAGGTGGTGCCGGTCTGGGTGCCCTCGGGGATGTTATAGCGCACCTTGCCGTCCAGGGTAGGAACCTCCAGATCGCCGCCCAGTGCAGCCTGGACAAAGGTGATGGGAATTTCGCAGAGCACATCGCTGCCGTCCCGCTCAAACAGAGAATGGGGCAGCACATTGCCCTCTACCAGCAGATCGCCCTTGGGACCGCCGCCGGTACCAACAGAGCCTTCGCCCGCCACGCGGACAGCCTGACCGTTATCCACACCTGCGGGAATTTTGACGGAAATCTTCTTGTTTTTGCGGACCTTGCCCTTACCGCGGCAGGTGGGGCAGGCGTTTTTCACAACCTTGCCGCTGCCGCC
>ERZ857955.1609-NODE-1609-length-17102-cov-3.322051_pt1 | contig 17102 bp, 15 predicted proteins | sample MGYA00519956_ERZ857955 | MGnify/ENA primary metagenome ERZ857955 (study PRJEB31778, sample SAMEA3449378) | human gut metagenome | biome: human gut; feature: human-associated habitat; material: faeces | place: United Kingdom | collected 2010/2012 ...
AGGTAAGTTCCCGATTGCTATAAAACGGGAAGTTTCAATAAGAATTTACAGTATTAAACTGAAATAAAATAAGAAACAGCCACAGAAAGGAGGGGGGAAAGGCTTGTATAGCTGATGTTATACAAGCCTGTAGAGTATATGAAGAAATATATAGTGTGTGTAACTGTGGTAATGCTTATTATGTTGTGCGGATGTAATAAGCAGAAAGCTACAGATATAGTTATAGATAATTCCAGATATTCACAGACAACAAAAGCTGACAATCCGTACAAAGACCAGCAATCAGAAAGCACAACAGAAAATTCACTTACAAGTATGGAAGCAAATGCAGTTGAACATTATGGTGGTGTGTATAAATGTAATGACAGTGTGAATATTTCAGATTTTGAAATAACGGTTCAGAAAGTAATAATAGATAAGACTTATGATGAAATAGAACTGGAAGCATCACAATATTTTAAGACAGAATGGATACAGAATGGTTCACTTAGTAATTATAATTCGGAGAATATGAGCCTTGTGTATGTGTATATAAAAGTAAAGAATATTGCCAGCAGTACGGCAGAGTGTCCAATAGGAATGGCAAGCATAGGCAATTATTATGATGATAATAAATATTATCGTTTATCTGAATGTGCGGCAATATATCCATCTTCATATGAAAGGACAACACATTGTTTATATGATGATATAAATGCAGGTGAAGAAAAAGTATATATTGTTTTATTTAAGGTGCTAGACAACTATACAGACAATAATGGCAGTTATGGTCAGTTGCTTATAAATCCTTGTCTTGAATTAGAAATAAATCCAGCAACTCAAGGGAAAAAAGCACCATTAGTAATATTGGATAATATATCAAGAGAGTGAATAGGAATTCCTGATTAATTATAGAAAGGAACAAAACTATGAGGATAGGTGCATTGTTAAGAATAGAAGTGGAAAGAGCTTTTAAAAGCAGGATGTTTTGGCTTATGTTGTTGTTGGGAATTGTAATAACAGGAATAGAATTTATTATAGCTCCGTTAAGATACAGTAAAGATATAATAGGTACATTTGATGGAAGCATAGGAAATACTATCAATACAGTGTTTAATTCGTGGTTTTTCTCATTGCAGAAAAATGCAATTCCGCTTAGACAGTTATATATTATGATAATGCCGCTTATGGCAGTATTCGCATATGGTTATAGTGCAGTTTCTGATATAAAGAGTGGGTATATAGAAAATATATATACCAGAATTGATAAAAAATATTATCTTATAGTTAAATGTGTAGTTTCTCATATAGCTGTAGGAATAGTTGTTGTAGTTCCGTTGTTGATGAATTTGATAGCCTGTTCAATAATACTACCTTCGGTAAAAATGCAGGCAGTAGTTGGATTTTATGAACCACGGGGATTTAGTCTTTTGTTAGGCGTAGCATATACACATCCGTATATTTATATATTTATTGAATTGATGATTATATATTTGTATACAGGCTTATTTACCACTTTTAGTGTTATGTTAAGCCAGATAGTTCCAGTGTATTTTATAACAATGATATTTCCATTTCTGCTTAATTATTTTTGCTATATAATTCAGGGATTTTTTAATTTAGAAAAATACAATCCTATCAGAATAATGACGGTTGGATATTCATATAATAACACGTTATTGAATCTGATTATTGAATACATAATAATATGTGGCATTACATTTGCTGTATATATGTATAGGGGGATGCATAATGAAGTTTTATAAGAATTTTAAATTAAACAGCAAGATTAAGTTGCTTGCTATAGGTATTTGCATAGCTGTAATGGTACTTGTGTGGGTAGTCAATTATATTAAGATAAATGCAGCATTTCCAGAAGCGCAAGAAGTTATTTACACCTGTGAAGAAGCCTTGGAAGTTGAAGGACTTAGAATTGAACTTGAGGAAAGTGAACTTATGGATAATACGCAGCAGACAATAACTAAGTTCACAGATGATAATATAATAACAAAGCTGAACAAAAGTAAAAAAGATTATAGATATATATATGTAAGGCTTAATGTATGCAACCAGTCAGATGAGGATAAGGATATTGAGGCGTTAATTTATAATTTTGTTATGGAATGTATGCCATCTGGATGGAGTAACGGAGCAAGCAGTGAGTGTAATAAGGTCAACTTAAAGTCGGGGGAAAGTACAGATATAAAGATGGCATATGCTCTTAATGTGCCGGAAAATGCTGATATATCAAAAGAGGAATTTCATCTTGTATATCGTACCTATCCTCAAAAAATTATGTTTGTATTAAATATATAAAGTGGGTAGATGAATATAAATATGTTATTGAAGAAAAATGGTCTTAGAACAGCAGAATATGAGATGGAATTAAGAAAAGAAATATTGGTTTTATGTGAAATCCTTATAATTGCCGCATTTATTTATACATATATAGTGTATGGGATTAGTCGTCCGGATAAAGGAGAGGTATGTATATATGATAATATTTTATATAGTGAATATTATGGTTTTGAAATGATACTGCTTATTTTTTTGTCAGTTATAATTCAGGCAGATTTAAGAAGCAGTCATAGATGTGCAGTTATTATCCGATATAAGAGCATAAGGCATTATTGGAATAATATTTGTAAAAATATAACGGTAAAATGTATGGAAATGACAAGTATTCTTCTGGCTAATATTATTGGGTTATGTATTATATTAAAAATATTTAATGCACATATTAAAATATGCAACTGGGATATGGAGAATAGCAGATTTAGATTTGTATCCGGTTATACTATGGAAAAATGTCCATCTGTATATGAAATGGCTGTATATTTAAGTGTGCAGATATTTTCAATATTGTTTATAACAGTTATTATTTCGCAGATTGTATATTGGATAAGCAGTAATAAAAGTCTTGGAATGTTGGCTTCAATTATATGGGTATGTCTTGAAAGATATACATATTTGACCAAAGTGTTGTTTAGCAGAATTACAATGATGCCGGGACAGATGGTTAGAAAATATGGTATTGGACCAGTAAGGTGCCTTTTATATCCTGCCCTGCTGTGTTTTATAATATATATAATTTCACTGTGTATTGTGCAAAAAAAAGACATTATGTATAGGGAATAATGATATGGTTTTATTAGATATCAAAGAGGGGATATTACGGAAGTTTTATAAATATATTGTTATAATTGTTATAACTTTATTAATTGCAGGTATGTATCTATATACATACAATAATTTGATACAGGAAGGGAAAATAGATAATACAGGTTTTACAATAGCCGACATATGGATATATTGTTTCAGGGGAAAGCTGATAGAAGTATCCAACGGAATATCGGAACTGCCATCAGCTGTATATCTTTTATTTCAGTTAATTATAGCATTTGTTATAGGTGATTATGCAAGGAAAGATTATGACAGCAGGGCAAGATATATAATAGTCAGAACAAAGAGCAGAATAAGCTGGATTGCAGGAAAGATGGTCTGGGTATGGTGTGCTTTATCAATGGTGTATTTGTGTATGCTTACAACGCTTGAATTAGTCTGTATAATACATTCACAGGGTAATATTGGCTGTGCTATTAATACAGAACTTGCATACAGGATTACAGGTGTTGAATTAGCGAATAACTGTAATACATCAGTTGTATTTTTAAAGCTATTGTTAATGTCATATATAACTTCATTGGCACTGGGGAGCTTACAGTTAATGGTATCATTTATAATTAATTCGGAAGTAGGATATATGATGGTAGTTGTGGTGGTTATATTATCTGCATATATCAGAAATGCTTTGTGCATAGGTAATGCTTTTATGTATGTTAATACATCTTATATTTCAGGTGGAATAATAAATCCATTTCATATAATAGTTATAAGTTGCCTTGTTATTATGATAAGTAATATTATATTGATTAAAAAGTTCAGGCTGATAGATATATTTTAAAATAGTTTTTGAATGGTAAGTATATTTTAATTCTTAATAAAAAATAAATAGTGTAAAACCTTTGATTAGAGGTTGATTTATAAATATTCCTTCTTTATAATGAGTAATGTCTGTTAATGGCAGACTATGAGAGTATAAAGAAACTAGGAATGGAGACACAGGATGGATAATTACAACAATGGTAATAATTACGGTGGTGGTAATAACAACAATAACCGTAATGACAGAAATGGTAATAATAATAAAAAGCCTAAGAATGTCAACCTTATTGTGTTTATTATAATAGCGGCTGTTATAACATTTATTGGTATAACAATGCTTAACAGTCTGTTAAGAAATGCCACATATAAGGAAATATCTTACAATGAATTCATCGAAATGGTGAATAATGATGAGGTAGAGAGCGTATCGCTTGAACAGGACAGAATACTTATTACACCTACAGAGAGTGCTCAGGAAAGTAATGGTGTCAATAAGCTTGGTTACACATATTATACAGGATATGTCAACGATGACAGTCTTGTACCACTTCTTAAGAGAAAAGGAATTGAATTCACAGGATATATACCAGATTCAAGTTCTTCTATAGTTGAGTTCCTTGTTGCGTATGTTCTTCCATTCCTTTTCATATATGTTATATTTGCCTTTGTATACAGAAGAATATCCAAAGGCGGCGGTATGATGGGCGGCATGGGTGTCGGCAAGAGTACTGCGAAGGTATATGTACAGAAAAAGACGGGAGTTACATTTAAAGATGTAGCAGGACAGGATGAGGCTAAGGAGTCACTTACTGAGATAGTTGATTTCCTCCACAACCCTGACAAGTATGCAAAGATAGGTGCCAAGCTTCCAAAGGGTGCACTTTTAGTAGGCCCTCCGGGAACTGGTAAGACTCTTCTTGCAAAGGCTGTAGCCGGTGAAGCGAATGTTCCATTCTTCTCACTTGCAGGTTCTGACTTCGTGGAAATGTTTGTTGGTGTTGGTGCATCACGAGTAAGAGACCTTTTCAAGGAAGCTACAAAGCAGGCTCCTTGTATTATATTTATAGATGAGATAGATGCCATAGGTAAGAGCCGTGACTCAAGATATGGTGGTGGTAATGATGAACGTGAGCAGACACTTAATCAGCTGCTTGCAGAGATGGATGGTTTTGATTCATCTAAGGGTATATTCATACTTGCTGCAACTAACAGACCTGAGGTTCTTGATAAGGCTTTACTTAGACCAGGTCGTCTTGACAGAAGAGTTATAGTTGATAAGCCAGATCTTAAGGGACGTATCGAGACACTTAAGGTTCATTCTAAGGATGTTCTTATGGATGATACAGTCAACTTTGAAGAAATCGGACTTGCAACAAGTGGTGCAGTAGGTTCTGACCTTGCCAATATGATAAATGAAGCGGCTATCGCAGCAGTTAAGGCAGGCAGAAAGTATGTATCACAGAAGGATCTTTTCGAAGCTGTAGAGGTAGTTATAGCAGGTAAGGAAAAGAAGGACAGAGTTCTTAGCAAGGAAGAGAAGCAGACAGTTGCCTACCACGAAGTAGGTCATGCACTTGTTACTGCACTTAAGAAGGATTCGGAGCCAGTCCAGAAGATTACTATTGTACCAAGAACTATGGGTTCTCTTGGATATGTTATGCAGGTACCTGAGGAAGAGAGGTATCTTCAGAATAAGGATGAGCTTATGACAAGGCTTGTTACTTTAGTAGCCGGACGTGCCGCAGAAGAGATTGTATTCGGCAAGGTTACTACAGGTGCTGCCAATGATATAGAAAAGGCAACTAAGATTGCAAAGGCGATGATAACCCAGTATGGTATGTCAGAGCGTTTCGGTCTTATGAATCTTGCTACTGTTGATGATCCATATCTTAACGGTAACGCAAGACTTGACTGTTCAGATGAAACAGCCGCGCAGATAGATGAAGAAGTTAAGAATATGCTTAAGGAGTGCTATGAAGAAGCTAAACAGCTTCTTACAGAGAACAGAGATGTACTTGATAAGATAGCACATTATCTGTATGACCATGAAACTATCACTGGTAAGGAATTCATGAAGATATTCAGAGAAGTCAAGGGACTTCCTGAGCCTACAGATACAACAGGCTTTACTCATTCTGAAAAGGTTGCAGAAAGCGTAACATTTAACGAAGATGGAAGCTATTCATCAACACTTAATGGCCCTAGTGAAACAGATATCTGGAAAGGTATTGGTGAGGTCAGCAGTGTGAGTGATAGTGAGAAGGCTGTATCTTCAAGTGATGATTTTGTTAAAGGAACAGATTATTCTGTGGGTGCAGAAGCTGTAGAGAGTTCAGATAATGCTGATGGAGCAGGAGCTGTTGAAAATTCAGGTAATGATGCTGGTGTAGGAACAGTTGAAAGTTTAGGTAATGCTATCGGCGCAGGAGTAGAAGGTACTGATAATGCAGGTGCAGATGATATTAATGCTCGTGGTGGTTCACAGGAATAAGATACATTCATCTGGCATACCAGAATAATATAATAAAATATCTAAGTAAATATCAATAAATAAGTCATAATACTACTGTTCAGGGCAGGGAATAAGCCTTGAATGGTAGTATTATGAATATTGTCTGATTATCAATTACAACTATAAATGAGAGAATTTAAAACATTATGCATTTTATATAATTTCTTAAAAGCGTATTTGATTATACACATTTTATGGAGTGAATAATTTTGCAATGTCAGTAAATTCTTGAAAATATATTTCAGTTATCCCATTATTAATTAATTTGCAGATTTTATATATCTATTTATAGATTGCGAGTTAAAATCATAAAACTACAAATGAGCAAATTTAAAATATTACACAAGTATGTCTGCGTTAGAAAGACATATTTTTAATAATCTATTGAAATGTATATGAGGTACAAATAAAAATAATTTATTTTTGTATATTTTCTGTATTTGCTCATTTATAGTCATAAAAATCAAATTTAGAAATTCTCCAATATAATAAAATTAGTTTTATATGTGTGATACAGACATAGAAAGAGTACACATAATAATATATATAGTATAGAAAATGACTTATGAAATAAAAATATAAATAGAGTCATAAGCGGAAAGAAGACATACAAATAAATAATGACTCAGAAAGCCGAAAAAGCAAATAAGGTCAAAGGAGGGAGAGAGGAGAAAAAAGAAACAGTGACTTAGAAAGCCAAAAAGCAAATAAGGTCAAAGGAGGGAGTGATGCGAATAAAGAAACAGTGACTTAGAAAGCAAAAAAAGAAAATAAGGTCATAAGCAGAAGAGTATGTAGCAAAGAAACAATGACTTAGATGAGAAAACACTTAAATAGAGTCAATAATTAAATGATATAAAGGAGAAGTAACATATGATGGGATTAAGAAATATGCTTATAGAGGAAAAAATACATTTAGAAAAGCTTATAAAAATATGCAAAGCTCAATTAGAGGATGTACCAGAGGGAAGATTGAGAGTATCTATGGACAAAGGTCGAATAAGATATTTTAAGTGTACTAACGAAAACAAAATAGGAACCTATATAAACAAAGAGAATAGGGATATTGCAAGAAAATTAGCTCAGAAGGAATACAATCAGAAAATACTGACAAAAGCATTAAAGAGATTAAAGCAAATAACCAATATACTTAAAGATTATGAGGATAAGGAATTTGAAAATTGTTTATATAGTGAACATATTGCAAGGCAAATATTGATAGAACCAGTAGAACAGACATGGGAAAATAAGGTTGAGGAATGGAAAAGAATTGAATACACAGGAAAGGAATTTAGAGAGGATGCTGTAGAAATATATACGCAGAATGGTGAACGAGTGCGTTCAAAGTCAGAAAAAATTCTTGCCGATTATTTTTATTATCATAATATACCATATAAATATGAGTGTCCTTTGAAATTAAAAGGTTATGGAGTTGTTTATCCTGATTTTACGTTTTTGTCTAAAAAAACAGGTAAAGAAATATATTGGGAACACGATGGAATGATGGATGATACCATATATGTCCAAAATGCAATTAAGAAAATAGAAGCTTATGAGAAAAATGACATATTTCCGGGAGAAAGACTTATTCTTACATTTGAAACATCACAATCGGTATTAAGAAATGATATAATAGAAACTATGGTAGAAAAATACATATTATAAATGTAGCAATATTTATTTCCAATAAGTTTCATAAAATAATACTAACATATATATAATATATTGTCATATGAATTGGCATATGATATAATGTTGCCGAGTGGGTATATTGGTTATATGTAACTAACCAATATATTTCATTATAATGTAACTTATAGTATGTGGGATATGTATGACATATATGCTGGAATATAATAAGAGCAAAAGAAAGTTAAGCTATTGCAAAGCAAATATTTACTTTTCTTGTGCCATTAACGAATGAATAGTTATGAGAAGCAGGATGGTATTATATTAATTATATACAGCCAAGTGTCAGAATGGAGATTTGAAGTGAAGTTATCAGAGAAAAATCAGCATCTTTTTAACTTAGTACTTTCTGAATTAGAGGAGAAGGGCAATCTTGCACGAGAGAAAAAAGCTATACAGCATGGTTCAACAACAGTATATGAGCATAGTGGTGTAGCAGGAGCAAGCCTTAAGCTTGCAGAAATTTTTCATATAAAGGTTAATGAAAAGGCACTTGTAAGGGGAGCACTTTTACATGATTATTTCTTATATGACTGGCATGAGAAGAGAAAGGGACATCATTTCCATGGTTTCACTCATCCGGGAACAGCACTTAAGAATGCTGAAAAGGAATATGAACTTGGTGACATAGAAAGAAATATAATATCAAGACATATGTTTCCACTTACAGTAGTTCCACCAATGTGCAGAGAAGCTTGGCTTGTGTGCCTGGCTGATAAGTATTGTGCGGTTAAGGAGACATTCTCACCTGCTGTTGGATATTAATATACTTCTAAATATAAATACCCCCGTCAAATACTTAGATAATATTTGACGGGGGTATTGTTAGTTATAAATGTAATAATAATTCAATTATTTCAGTTCATTTTTGATAACCATAAATGAGCAAATCTAAAGCATTGTATGGATATGTCTGTTTTATAAAGACATATTTTTTGCTATTTTTATGTTTTTGTTAAAAATGATTTGTTTTTATGCAATTCTAAATTTCTTGTTTAATATTGTTACAATGAAAAATATATAATATATATTGGCGTTTGAAATTATACAGTAATCTATATTCATACATTAATGTATATAATGTATAAATATAGATTACTGACACGATAGCTGCTGTATAATGGATTATATAATTTAATCTATTATTAATAAGTCAAGCTATAGTTTTTAAACTATATTCTCTTCTTCTTATTATACACTACATATACAGCACCAGCCGCGATTATTATAGTTCCCATAGAAGCAGTAATCTTTATAGGAGCATTATCACCTGTTGTCGGATTAGTATCAGATGAATTAGAACTATCCGTTGAGTTACTTCCAGATGATGATGTATCTGTCGAACTTCCAGAGCTAGAAGAACCTGAGGTTGAGTCAGATGAACAACCAGAGCCAGCTGAAGCAGAAGCTGAGCCGGATGAACTATCAGAACCAGCTGAAGCAGAAGCTGAGCCGGACGAACTATCAGAGCCAGCTGAAGCAGAAGCTGAGCCGGATGAACTATCAGAACCAGCTGAAGCAGAAGCTGAGCTGGACGAACTATCAGAGCCAGAGGAAGCAGAGGCTGAGTCAGATGAGATTCCAGAGTCAGACGAACCAGAGGCTGAACCTGAGATTGTTCCTGAAGAGCTTCCTGAGTTAGAACCAGATGAACTTGAGCTAGAAGAATTTCCACCAAGTTCACTAGGTTTTTCAACTGCATAAGAACTCCAGTTATCTGTGCCTGATGCGCCGCTTAAGTCAACAGAAGTGCTGTCGCCAGTTACAGTCCAGCTTGAATCAGAGCTTATATATACGTTACAGTAGCCATCTCCGCCGCTTCCTGCTACTACAGGAGCAATTAATTTTTTCTTTAAGTCTTTCAAAGTCGTGGCCTCCTTGTTATATGAATTAATACGTGTTAATGAGTGAAAGTAAGTCTGATTACGTATCACTAATAGTCATTACTAAGTTTTTAAATAATTGTTTTGTATCTTTTATGCTTATAGATTAATAGGAAACTATGAAGAAAAAATGTTAAAAGATTGATTAAAATGTGTAATTATTATGGTGAAAATGTGTCCTCAGAATTAATCATTAAATCAGCAGATAATATTTACATACAGTTTACGAAAGACTGATATTACATTTTACAGAGCTTTATTACTATATAGATAATGTGAGTGTCAGAAGTGAATTTGCAACTCACCAAAGTATTCGTATTGCGGTGTTGCTTTGTGGTTAATGCAATTTCCAGATGATTTTACATAATTAACAATGACATCATATTATTTTACTGTTTAGAGCATATCTTAAAAATGCTGTGTATTTCTTCAATGTGGCGTGGTTGCCATATAAAATTTGATAAATATATATTGAAGCATTTATGCACATTTTTCAGATTTAACATAACTTTGGATAGTAAATGTATTATAGAAATGGAGGGAGCTTATGCCATCAACATATGCACATTACAGACTGGGACAGGAAGTGTATAAGAGTGTGTCAGCACTGGCGCGTACTGCGATTAAAAGTCATAAGGAGCTGTTTGATATAGGTCTTCACGGACCAGATATATTATTTTATTATAGACCACTTGCGGTATGTACAATTAATAAGCAGGGATATGATATGCATGCAAGAAGCGGACTTGAATTTTTTAAGAGAGCAGGGGAAATCTTCTGCGAGGCAGATGAGGATGATAAAGAGGCACTGCTTGCTTATATATATGGATATTGCTGCCATTTTGCGCTGGATGTAAGCTGTCATGGCTATATAGATGAAAAGATAGCTAAAGACGGTGTGAGCCATACGGAGATAGAAGTTGAATTTGACAGAAGTCTGATGATTAAAGATGGCTATGACCCTATAACACACAGTCTGACCGACCATATTAAGATAAATAATACAAATGCTGCATATATATGCAGATTTTATAATTATCTTACTAAGGATGACATAATAAAAGCTTTGGACGGAATGGTTTCATATAATAAGCTGCTTATAGCACCATCAAGAATAAAAAGGGCAATGATATATTCATTACTGCACATAACAGGCAATTATAAGGAAATGCATGGATTACTTGTGAATTATAAGGCCAATCCTCTTTGTAATGACAGCACAGATAAGCTGTATGAATTATATGAGTCAGCAAAACAGCTTGCGGTGACTCTTATAAGTGAATTCCGTGCATCAGCTTATGGCAGGATAGAATATAACAAGATGTATAATTATACATTTGGTTCTAAGCTTGTTGAAGAAAATGTGCATAAGACAAGTGAAACACAAATCAAAAATCAGACCAATAACAATACAGAAGATAATGCAAAAACTGTTATTCAATATACTGTAAGTAATGAATTGGAGAATAATGCAGATGGCGATGAAAGTGATAATGCAGATGGCAGCAGTAGAAAATGTGGTTAATGCAGCTTAAATGGTGAGGAGGGAGAATTGTCATATGAAGATTAAACTTACTGGTAAAGAAAAAAGATGGATTATGTATGATGTTGGTAATTCAGCATTTACACTTTTAGTTTCAACAATAATACCAATATATTTTAACTATCTGGCAGGAAAGGCAGACATATCTTCTGTTAATTATCTTGCTTACTGGGGTTACGCAGCATCTATATGTACAATTATTGTTGCACTGCTAGGACCTGTATGTGGAACACTTGCTGATACTAAAGGATTTAAGAAACCGGTATTTTTCATATCAATACTTATTGGAAGTGTAGCATGCGCTATGCTCGGAGTCTGTTTTCAATGGCTGATATTTCTTATTGTATTTACGATAGCAAAGGTTGGATTTTCTTCAAGTCTTATATTTTATGACTCAATGCTTGTTGATGTAACAGATGATAAAAGAATGGATTATGTATCATCACAGGGATTTGCATGGGGTTATATAGGAAGCTGCGTTCCATTTGTAGTATGTCTTCTGCTTGTGTTAGGTTCATCAAAGCTTGGGATAAGTATGGAGCTTGCCATGGCAATATCATTTGTTATAGTAGCATTATGGTGGATGGGTATGTCACTGCCTCTTATTAAAAAATATGAGCAGAAAAATTATGTAGAAAGAAAGCCACATGCAGTAAGAGAAAGTTTCAAAAGATTATATGCAACATGTAAAAATATAAAAAAAGAAAAGCATATATTTTTATTTCTGCTTGCATTTTTCTTCTACATAGATGGTGTGTATACAATCATAGACATGGCAACTGCATACGGTTCGGCACTCGGACTTGATAGTACAGGACTTCTGCTTGCACTACTTGTTACACAGATTGTAGCATTTCCGTGTGCAATAATATTTGGAAGACTTTCATATAAAGTAAGTACTGAAAAACTTATAATGTTATGTATTGTGGCTTATCTTGGAATAGCAGTATTTGCAGTGTTTTTAAGAACACAGGTACAGTTCTGGATACTTGCAATTCTTGTAGGTATGTTTCAGGGTGGCATACAGGCTTTGTCAAGGTCATATTTTACTAAGATTATTCCAGAGGAAAAGACTGGTGAGTATTTTGGACTTATGGATATATGCGGCAAAGGAGCTTCATTTATGGGGACAACTGTTGTCAGTGTTGTATCACAGCTCACAGGTGACATAAACAAGGGTGTAGGAATGATTGCAGTTTTATTCTGCATAGGAATAGTGGTGTTTTTACAGGCAGTATCTGCTGCGAAGAATTACAATGAAGAAAAAGCAGGTGTTGGTATGACCATAGATACAGATAGTGTGAATGTGGTAAAAGGTGCTGTTGTATCAGAGAATGTGTGAGAGCTATTGTTATTTAAGTAACTTTCATTAAATTATGTTTGACTCAATTAGCAAAAAAGCAAATCTGAGTCAAAACTGGCTGGAAAATTATGATGGATTATTTGACTCAATTAGCAAAAAGCAAATCTGAGTCAAAACTGGCTGGAAAATTATGATGGATTATTTGACTCAATTAGCAAAAAGCAAATCTGAGTCAAAACTGGCTGGAAAATTATGATGAATTATTTGACTCAATTAACAAAAAAGCAAATCTGAGTCAAAACTCGCAAGAAAAAAAGGAAAGAAGGTTTGACACTATTCGCGTAAAAAAGCAAATAGTGTCAATTTCACAAGCAATTATATATAATGGAGTAAATCCTTATTGGCAAATCGAAAATACAAAAATTTTTTACAATGCTTACAACAATATTATTCAAGCACAAGTAAGAGTGCCATCTTAAACTTTCCATTGGCTGTTACGCTGTGAAGACCATTCTTTTCAAAACGGAAACATTCGCCTTCCTTGAGTTCGTAGTCTTTTCCTTCGTATCCTATAGTAGCCTTTCCTTCAAGTGCAAATACGATAGCGTTGCCAGGTGCTCTGTGAGGTGTAAGACCAGTTCCTTCATCAAAAGCCATAAGAACATACTTCATAGTAGGATTGCTTACAACATCCATATTGGCGATACTGCCTTCCTCATAAGATATAAGATTTTTAAGTGCGAATACTTCGTTTGTTTTTACATTTGCGTTCATAGTGTTCTCCTTTTCAAGAATTAATTCTGTATACACAAGACCTTCGGGTGCAGATGTCTTCATTCCACATAAAGTCTTTGGAGGGATGATAATAGCCTCATCAGGATGCAGACTTACAGTGTGCTGGTCTTTACCGATAACAAACTGTCCGCAGCCATAGGCACCTATATACATAGTCATACGGTCATAGCTTTCCTGACTTATAGAAGTGTCCTTTCCCATAGAAAAGTAAGTCACCTGCGTAATGCCGCCAAGTCTGGAATTCCTTGAAATAGTCATTCCATCACGTACCGGACGCATTTCCTCAATAGTAAATACCATGCAAATCCTCCTTTTTGTGCAAATCAAAATTAAAAAATTAATTATAGTTTTATGTTATGATGTAAGGGTCAAAAGGTATTTTACCATTTACATCATGCTATCAGGACATTAGTAGTATTGCCCATATGTGTAATATACATTACAATGTAACAAAAATAAAGTGCGTACATTAAGGTTATATACTTACCTTGAGTAAAGTGAATGAAGTGTTTCTATAATAAATCAGGAAAAAGCGTACAAATTTTAGAAGTATAAAGTACCTAAAAGGTATGGAATATTATATAAAAAATTTGATGAAAAAAGGGAAAATAAAGATATGAAAAATACAAATACAGAAAATGTAAAACCGGAAAATATTAAAAAAGAGGATACCCAAAACAACGCAGAACATAATTGCATATGTAAATGATGTGATATAAAAATACTTGCTTATTATGAGAATTGGATTATAATACATATGTCATCAGTCCTGGGAGGGGTGCCGCGCAAGCGGTATTGTTGGAGTCTAGGCTCACTCATAGATTTTCCCGTAGAACTCACAACAGCTGGTGACTTTATTTAATGTATTATGTAATATAATGAGTGCCAGAGGAAAGAAAGCGGCTGCGAAAGGTGTGGATATAATGATTAGACATATATTATTCTGGAATTACACAGACAATGTAAAAGCACAGCATAAAGAAGAGGAAACACTTAAGTTTTTACAGAATTCAGTTGATACAATGAATGGGCATATAGATGGACTTATAAATGCAGCGATAGGAAAGAACATTGCTGGCGGATACGACCTTGTATTCTATGCAGAATTAAAGGATGTAGAAGCATTAAAGAGCTTCCAGACACATCCGCTTCATATGGCTCACAAGCAAAGATGTGCAGAACTTGTGACGGACAGATTATGTGGCGACCTTATTGTGGATTTATAATTATAAAAATAATTACTTTATTATTTGCAGCTATAAATGAGCAATTTTAAAATATTACATAATTGTTTATGTTATAAAGAATTATCTTTTATGATTTATTTAGATGTATCTGAGTTGCAACAGAAAAACAATTTATTTTGTATATTTTATTTATCAGCTCATTGATAGATGATAAAATAATTTAAAAATGTAATAAGAGGATAAATATGGATAAAACAAATTCAAGATATGAACACATAGTACATCCGTTTCCACCTTTATATGATGATAATTCCAGAATACTTATTCTTGGAAGTCTTCCGTCAGTAAAGTCGAGGGAGCAGATGTTTTTTTATGGACATAAACAAAACCGTTTCTGGAAGGTTATGGCAAATATATTGCACAATACACCGGAAGATATGCAGGATGAGAATAAACATATTACAGAAGAAAATGCTGTATCAGGCAGGAATAATATGAGTGATATATATGTTCCGGTTACGATAGAAGAAAAGAAGAAAATGCTTCACAGACACCATATAGCTTTGTGGGATGCGATATATAGCTGTGACATAATCGGTTCAAGTGACAGCAGCATAAAAAATGTTGTTCCAACAGACTTAAAACCGATACTTGAACATTCACATGTTAAAAAAGTATTCTGTAATGGTGCAACATCTGCAAAGTACTATAAGAAATATCAGGAAAAAGAGCTTGGAATAGAGGCAGAAACACTTCCATCAACAAGTCCGGCAAATGCAGCATATTCTGTGGACAGACTTGTGGAAATATGGTCTGACAGGCTGGGCGCATACTTGTAGTAAATTAATAAAGGCTATATCCTTTATAACTTTGGTAAAATTAAGCAATATTTTATAATGGTATATTTATAAAGTAAGCTATAAATGAGTCGATTTAAAATATTGTACAATTATGTGTGAAATAGAAAGATATATTTTGCATAATCTAATAATTTTTCTGTGTTATTCTTTAATTGTTTTAATTACAAACAAAGAAGATTATCGAGAAATTATATCATTATCAGACAGCAAATATAGTTGAAATTATGATAAAAATATAATATCTTTTTAGATATGCGGTTAGAAGTATCTAACTATGTATTATTATAAAAAGATTGGAGTATACTTAATGAATTTAAAGAAAGTATTTTTTGTTGTGCTAGGCTGTCTGAGTCTTGGACTGGGGGCATTAGGTGCAGTTCTTCCATTACTTCCTGCATTTCCATTTCTTATGCTTGCGGCGTTCTGCTTTGCGAAAAGCTCAGAAAAACTGCACGGATGGTTTGTATCAACAAAGCTGTACAAAAAGAACCTTGAAAGCTTCGTGCAGGGTAAGGGAATGACGGTAAGGACTAAGATAAGAATTATGCTTACAGTTACATTTCTTATGAGCATAGGTTTTATTATGATGCACGCAGTACCTGTTGGAAGGATTGTTCTTGGAATTGTATGGCTGTTCCATATATTATATTTTATATTTGGAATTAAAACATTAAAGATAGAGGATATATAAAAATAGAATGATGTCAGTGTCAAAAGATGTAAAAGTATGGAGCGAACTTTCGCCAGAGGAGAGAAATCTTTATAAAAAAGTGTTAGGTGGACTGACACTTTTAGACACAAAACAAGCCAACAACGGAATACCATCGATGATGAGTTTGACAGATAACCTTCAACGAAAAGCCGTACTTTCATTTATGGGAACTATGGAAGAAATCCACGCAAAGAGCTATTCATCAATATTTACAACATTATTAACAGTGCCGGAAATAGACGAGATATTTGAATGGATAGAAAGCGAGCCGACTTTACAGAAAAAAGCCGAAATAGTTTTAGCCCAATACGAAAATACAGATGACAGATATGGTCTATATATGTCGATGGCGACATCAGTATTTTTAGAAAGCTTTTTATTTTACTCAGGATTTTTCTACCCATTATTTTTAGCTGGACAAGGAAAAATGATGGCAAGTGGAGAGATAATTTCACTAATACTTAGAGACGAATCACTTCACGGAAAATACATCGGACTTCTTGCACAAGAGATATTCAAAGATTTTTCGAAAGAAGAACAAAAAGAGTACAAATCAAAAGTCATGGACGTATTCGATAGACTTATGGAAAACGAAATAAACTACACAAATACAATATACGAAGGAACAGGGCTAGCTGATGAAGTCATAAACTTCCTAAAATACAACGCAAACAGAGCAATGGAAAACCTAGGA
>ERZ857955.1621-NODE-1621-length-17020-cov-3.627822_pt1 | contig 17020 bp, 15 predicted proteins | sample MGYA00519956_ERZ857955 | MGnify/ENA primary metagenome ERZ857955 (study PRJEB31778, sample SAMEA3449378) | human gut metagenome | biome: human gut; feature: human-associated habitat; material: faeces | place: United Kingdom | collected 2010/2012 ...
AGTTCGGAAAACAAGGAAAAACCGCTGATTTCTTGCGAAATCAGCGGCTTTTTCATTGTGGGAGTCGGTATGCCATCCTAGGTGCGACAATGGAACGCAGTAGCGTTGTTCCCAGTGTAGGTGTTTTAGATCATTCCTCCTACTGTGCCAACGTTTTTCCGCTGGTGGGTCAGGCATTACTGGCTTCTGCCACCCCGCCGCAAAAGTGCTTTAACACTGGCGCAGGGAACTCACGGTAATCAGATCAATTCTCTTGCCCAGTGCGTCTTCGGCGTCAAGGGGCAATCTTATTCGCACTCTGTCGTTACTCCTCTGCCAGATCTGCAATCATCTTTGCATCGCTCACCGCCAGTGCCAGCTGGAGCTTATTCTCCAAATTGGTTTTCTGGAGCATATTTGTGACGTGATATTTCACCGTGGTCACCTCTATCCCCATGGTCTCGGCAATTTTCCCGTAAGAAAACCCCCGCACCAGATACCGGAGCACCTTCCGCTCTGCTTTGGTAAACTCCGTGCTCTTTGCGGTGCCAATCTCCACTGCAGGCGGGCAATCCGGGAAAATATGCGCCCCGTCGGCGGTTTTTCGCACCACGTCCATGAGTGCCTCCTGGGTGCTGTCCTTATACCAGAGACTATCCGCACCTGCGGTCTTTGCACGAGAGAGCACCTCATAGTCCAGCAGCGACGTAACCACTACAATTTTGATATCCGGATGACGCGCTTTGATCTTTTCCACGGCAGAAAGTCCATTTTCCCGGTGCTCCGTCTGCACATCCATGAGAATCAGGTCAATCCCCATGGTGTCGCAGAGTCCCGGCGCCTGATTTGCCCCAGGGATAGAAGCAGCCACCTGATAGCCCGGTTCCTTTTCAATATAGCTCTCCAAAAGGCTGCGGATCATCTTCTGATCCTCCACGATCATAACCTGCTTCATTGGTTATCCTCCTTGCTGGGCAGCATCACCACCAGCGCAAACCTGGGGCGGCTATAGACGGTCATACGACCACCGGCAGCAGCAATTTTTCGGCGCAGCGCAGACAGTCCGCCGCCCTCCCGAATTGTTTCCTCCGGTATTGCGCCGTTATTGGTAATGGTAACGGTCAATGTATTTCCGGCGCAGCGCAGACGGACATACAGCTCCGATCCTCCGGCATGGCGCACACAGTTGGTGACGCATTCGCTGAGCGCCAGCGCCAGCAGCTGCCGGTTTTGGACCGCAGTTGGCAGCGTTCCCTCCAGAACCACCTGGACACCAAGGGCTTTTCCACGGCTGATGGCATATTCCAGTGCATCGTCCGGCTGCGGCATGCGGTTTGCCCGCTGGAGCAGAGAAATGGACTTTTCCCAGACGGCGGCGTTTTCCTGAATGGAATGAAGATCCGACTCCTGAAGCAGCGCACGGCGGGCGGAGAGGATACTGTGACCGATATCGTCGTGAATCTGCATTTTCATGGTGAGGATTTCCTCCTCCCGGACAATCTCCGGCATCCGTTCCATCAGCTGCCGTAATCGCTGATTGGCATCCTCCAGTCTCTGGTTTTCCGCTGCCAACGCATACTGCTTCTGAACCAGCTCCGTCACGTCCGATGCCGTCACCTGGGTATATTGGTCTCCTTCAGCATCTTGTATCACTTCCTGGGTAAACCGTAAAATTGAGCCGTCCGGAAAGCGGTAGGTAGGCGGCTGGGTACTCAGCTGCGCCACGGTATCCGGCGGTGATTCCAGCGCCTGCTCCAGCTCCGAAAGTGTTTGGACACTGCTGCCCAGCAGCTGGGTGCTGACCCAAAGCATGCGGCGGTTCACCAGGCAGGCAATGCCGCGTCGGTTGAAAAAGCACAGCGCCATGGGCAGATTATCAAAGCTCTCCTTGATAATATTCATACGGTTCTACCCCCCTTCCAGTGTGCAGCTGAAATAGCAAATGCCATCTTCGTCTGTTTCCAGGTTTATTTGTGGGAATCGCTCCAGCATTTCGGCATAATCTCTGCCGCCTAATACGCCAATGTGTACCGAAATCAATTGATCCTGCTCTCCCGCATAGAATAACAGGGAAGACAGCCCCGGCAGTGCAGCCTCCACCACCGCTTCAAACATATCATAGACTGCATATGCCGTTTCCTGCTGAAGCTGTCCCTCCAGCTCCAAATTTGCCTGACAGTCTGCCCCATAGAGCCGGAGATTGGCAACGGACTCGTTTAAACACAGTCCCAGCTCCTCTGCCGCAATGCTCCTGCGCTGATTGGAGGCGAAAATCAGGTTGCTTCGGCGCTTGATATAGGTGCCAATGACCACGATCTGACCCAAAATCTCCTTTGCGTAGGATAATTCAGTTGTCTGCCGCAGCTCCTCCAGCAGCCGCTCCAGCAGCTGCATTTGGTGGGAGGTCTGCTGCTCGATGAGGTCGTAGAGCCGGTTCTGCTCGGTGATCCGGAGCCAACGGGCTTTCTGATCGCTTTCCGCCTTTAATAGGTCGCCGGTGTCCCGAAGCTCAGCTTGGGTGATTTGCAAGGCGTCCGTTACCTCCACCAGATTTGTGATATCCTCCTGCCAGAACACATAGCCCTGTTCCACCGGGTGTCCCTTGAGCAGCGTGTGGGGATCCATGGCATAGGGAGCGGAAACCGCCGCGTTCATGGTTTCGGTGGAAAGCGGACTGACCGTCCCGGAAGCATAGCGGACTTTATACTGTTTGTCTGTAATCTGGGTAGGCACCGTAGTCAGCGCCATCAGCGTTTCATAGCCCTGATTGGATAGAATCAGCCGGCATTGAATGCAGCTTTCAAAAATCGCCGCAATCAGCAGGCACAGAGACACGGTAATATCTCCCGCCAGCAGCCAGACCCAATACACACCCCGGACATAGCAAACCGAGTAGACAATCGCCATGGCAAATGGAATCGTAGGCAGCCATAGGAAAACATTCGTATGGGGAATTCGGCACTTATAGAGGATGATTCCCAGCGCCAGCAGCGCACAGATCCCTTCCCATCCAGCCACCACATAATAGCCGGTTCCATAGCTGTATTCCCAATCCGACATCAGCCCCTCTGGGAACCGAAATACCAGCTGATGGGCATCGTTGGTCAGTACCAGCGCCAGCAGCACCAGAGCCGGAATACATAAAATGCCCAGCCAGCGCGGCAGTCGATAGTCCTCCGGCTTTCCCAGGCTCATCGCCGCTGCAATGGAAAATGTGGGGATCAGCAGCATGGGCAGATAGTAGAAATACCACAGATAACGCTCCGCATCTATATTATGTATGGAGTATTTCACCGTCCGCAATGCCAGCCACAGCACCATCAGACCCGCAATGGCAGCGAGATACCGCCGAGTTTGATTCTGAAGGATCCGCCGGTGCAGGGAAATGCCCCACACTGCGATCATTCCAATGTAAATCCCGCTGCGTACCAGCCGGAGCCATCCTGGGGCACCGTCATAGGTCCAGCCTACATAGCGGATCAGCATGGCAATCAGGATCAGCGGTAATGCTCCGAGATAGGGGGCGAGCCGCCGAAGCTTTGCTTTTCTCATAGACGTAGCTCCTCCGTTCTCATACAGGGCTCTCTGAGCGCAGTATAGCATATTCCCTTTGGCATTGCAACGTTTCGGGTGTTCACAAACACAGAAAGCACCCCTCCAGCGCCCGTATGCCCCCATGGTTGCGGTCAAAATCTCAGAAAACTCTTTTAATCTGTTGGAACCTATCCAAAAGTATGGGGAAATCCCACCTAAAAACCGCTACACTCTAACTGAAGCTAAAAAGGCGAAAGGAGCGTGGTATATGTGTATCGGATCGTGCTGGATATGCAATGTACGATGTTTGCAGAGGCGATTTCCCAGTCTCTCTCTGGCATGGACCCGGATTTCGTCGTCCAGCGCAGCGAATCCCCCAGCCAAACCCTGACGCTATGTCGGTCTGTGCTTGCCCATGCGCTGATTATGGAGGTCATGAATGTTTCCCCTTGGAAACTTTCTGAACGTTTGCGGCTTTGCCAGGAAGTACGGCAGAACCTTCCCCAGTGCAAGGTTCTGCTGCTGGTAGACGAAAACGCCAACGCAGACCTGGCGGTCTCCGTCAAGCAGGCAAAAAAGGACGGACTCATCGACAACTTTATCTATGCCTCCGTATCCCCGTCCTATCTTGCCGCTGTGCTGGATACCCTGTAAGAATGATTGAATCACAAAAAAGGAGAAATGTCATATGGGACTTATCAAAGCAGCAATGGGTGCGGCAGGCGGCGTGCTTGCCGACCAGTGGAAGGAGGATTTCTACTGCGAATCCATCCCCGAAACCGTATTGGCAGTCAAGGGTCAGAAGCGCACTACCGGCCGGGGCTCCAATAAGGGATCGGACAATATTATTTCCAACGGCTCCGTCATCGCCGTGGCAGACGGCCAGTGCATGATGATTGTGGAGCAGGGCAAGGTGGTGGAAATCTGCGCCGAGCCCGGTGAATTTACCTTCGACAGCTCCACGGAGCCCACCATTTTCTCCGGCGATCTCAGCACCAGTCTCATGGACACATTTAAAACCATGGGCAAGCGCTTTACCTTTGGCGGCGAAGCCCCCAAGGATCAGCGGGTCTACTATTTCAACATCAAGGAACTCATCGGCAATAAATACGGCACCCCCAGTCCCGTGCCCTTCCGGGTGGTAGATGAGCGGGCGTTTATCGACATGGACATCACCATCCGCTGCTTTGGCGAGTACAGCTATCGGATCTGCAACCCCATGCTGTTCTATGCCAATGTCTGCGGCAACGTATCCGAAGCCTACACCCGGGATAAGCTGGACGGTCAGCTCCGCAGCGAACTGCTTACCGCGCTCCAGCCTGCCTTTGCCCGAATTTCCGAAATGGGCATTCGCTATTCTGCCCTGCCCGGTCATACCACAGAGATTGCCGAGGCACTCAATGAGGTGCTGTCAAAATCCTGGCGGGAAAAACGGGGACTGGAAATCGTCTCCTTTGGCATCTCCAGTATGAAGGCGGATGAAGAGGTGGAAGCCGAGATCCGCAAGCAGCAGATGCAGATGGGCAAGGAAGCCCGGCTTACCGATCCCGGCAGAGCTGCCGCAAGACTGGTGGAAGCCCAGGGCAATGCCATGGAGGCTGCCGCCGCTAATACCGGTGCCGGTCCCGCGATGGCATTTATGGGCATGAATATGGCAGGAGCAGCAGGGGGCATCAATGCCCAGAGTCTCTATCAGATGAACGCACAGCAGCAAATGGCACAGCAGCAAACGCAGCAAGCCTATCAGCCTGCTCCTCAGCCCGCGCCCGCTGCACCGGCACCTGACAGCTGGACCTGCTCCTGCGGTGCTGTCGTCACCGGAAAGTTCTGCCCGGAATGTGGTGCAAAAAAGCCGGAGCCGAAGCCTGCCGCCGACAGCTGGACCTGCTCCTGCGGTGCTACCGTTACCGGAAAGTTCTGCCCGGAATGCGGCACCAAGCGTCCGGAGCCGAAGCCCGACGGCTGGACCTGCGCCTGCGGCGCAGTGAACAAGGGGAAATTCTGCTCGGAATGTGGTGCAAAAAAGCCCGCCGCAGCCCCCCTCTATAAGTGCGACAAGTGCGGCTGGGAGCCAGAAGATCCCACCCATCCCCCGAAGTTCTGCCCGGAGTGCGGCGATCCCTTTGACACGGGCGATATTCAGTAATACTTCGGCTTCTATCCGCTCAACATCCACCATCACGAAAAGGAGGACACAATGAAAGGACATAAGTTTTTAAAGGTAACCGGTATTTTGATGATTATCGGCGGCGCATTGGCAACCATCCTGGGAATTATTGCAGTATTGAGTGTTGCGGCATTGGCGTATATTGCCTCTGCACATTCGGAGGCTGCTATGCTTTATGCCAGCACTATTCTATTTTTGGTCAGCGGTATTGTGGAGCTGATTGCCGGTATTATTGGCGTTCTGAATGCCGAAAAGCCCCAGAAAGCCAAAGTCTGCATCGTATGGGGTGCTCTGGTTGCCGTTTTGAGTGTTGCGGGTACGATCCTTGGAGTTGCAGGCGGCGGCGATTTCAGCGCATTCAGCCTGGTTTTGGGTCTTGTGCTTCCGGTGCTCTATATCATTGGTGCAGTGAAAAACATACAGTCTACAAATCCAGTGGGCTAACCGTGAAAAGGAAATAGAAATGGGCTTATTTGGAAAATTATTCGATAAAAAGGTCTGCGATATTTGCGGTGGAGAAATTGGTCTTCTGGGCAATAAGAAGCTGGAGGACGGCAACTGCTGCAAGGAGTGCGCCGGAAAGCTGTCCCCCTGGTTCAATGAGCGGCGGCATTCCACTGTGGCAGACATCAAGGCACAGCTTGACTACCGGGAGGAAAACCGGGGCGCTGTTGCAAAATTCCACACCACCCGGAGCTTCGGTGAGGATATGAACGTTCTGCTGGATGAAGATCAGCAGCTGTTTATGGTGACCCGGGCCCGGAACCTGGCAGAAGCAAATCCCGACGTACTCTCCTTCTCTCAAGTCACCGGCTGTGATTTGGACATCTCCGAAAGCCGTACCGAGGAGATGCGGGAAGTCCGGGATAAGGATGGCAATACCAAGCGGGTGAGCTATAACCCGCCCCACTATGTCTACCGCTACGACTTTTACATCATCATTCGAGTGAATCACCCCTATTTTGACGAGATGAAGTTCAAACTCAACCGCAGCAGCGTAGAGGTGGAATTCACCGGGCGACCGACGACGAACACCGCTCCCGGCAAGCGCAGCATCGACTATCAGGACTATGAGCGTATGGGCAAGGAAATCAAGCGTGCCCTGACCTCCATCCGCACCCAGGTCCGGAAGGAAGCACAGGAAGCCGCTGCTCCCAAGACCGCACAGACCTGTCCCTACTGCGGCGCTACCACCATCCCCGATGCCAACGGCTGCTGCGAATACTGCGGCGGCGCCATGGGATAAGCGCTCCCTGCATTCCAACTATATTATAATAGGAGAGAAAACGATGAAAAAACTACTCAGTATACTGCTGACTCTGGCACTGGCGTTGAGCCTGTGTGCCTGCGGCGGTCCCCAATACGACGAAAGCCTCATGGGCGTTTACACCTGCTATGCAGTGGAAATGCTGGGCATAGAGATGAAGGCAGACGAGGTTCTGTCCCAGACCTCCACCCTGGAACTAAAGCAGGGTGGCAAGGGCAAGATGAATATCGAGGGCACCAGCGGTTCCGTGAAATACACCCTGGACGGTGAGACAATCACCGTAGATATCGACGGCGAAACCGCCACCGGCACCCTGAAGGACGGCGTTCTGCACATCGAAATCATGAACATGAACATGTATTTCATTCAGGAGGGCAAAGAGGTTCCCGAGGTGGTGGCTCCGGAAGTGGGTTACTTTACCTTTGAATCCATGGAAATGGATGGCGAAACACTCACCAAGGATGACATGAGGGCAGTCGGTGGAGATCCGGACTCCTTCTTCCTGATAATCAACGAGGACGGAACCGGCACCTTGGCTGTAGCCGGTGAGGATGCACAGCAGCTGACATGGAAGGATGGTACCTTCTCTATGGGAGATGAAACCGTTCCTTATACGATCGATGGCGATACGCTGACGCTGGAAGAAGACGGGACCAAAATGATCTTTACCCGCAGCAGCGACACGCCTCCCGCCATCCCGACCGGAACCGCAGCCGCAGAACCGGAGGATTCTGAGGCGCTCGAAATATTGGACGGTGACGGCGATACGGCAGAGCCTTCTATGGAGGTCAGCACCGAGCCGGCGTCCGCAGATCTGGGCGACTATCACATTGCAATTCTGGCGGCAGAGCAGTTTATGGATACGGACGGCAAGGATGCCATTCGTTTCTACGTGGATTTCACCAACAACTCCGAGGAGGAGGAATCCTTCTTTTTCGCATGCGACACCAAAGCCTATCAAGACGGGTATGAACTGGTGAGTACTTACGCCCCCTATGGTGAGTACGCGCCGGAGGACGGAAACTACAGTCTGGATATTCTGCCCGGAAGAACCATCCGCTGCATCAAAGAGTACAATTTCAAGCCTGATGGCGGCCCCATTGAGTTCACCGTGATCGAGGGCTATGATGGCGACAGCGTCACCATGACCTTTGACCCCAGCAATCTACCCGGACGTCCCGCTGATGAGTATACCATCGAACCCTGCAGCAGCGATGAATTTGTTGCCGGGCTCTCCGCCGAAGGCGTTTACAGCGAGGACTATTACGTCAGTATCACTGGCAGTGAAGTGGTGGACGGCTGGCTGGATAACGGACCGGTAATCCGTATATTCTTCGACTTCACCAACAACTCTCAGGAGGCCACCTCCTTCTGGAGCGAGTCCAGCATAGAGGTGATGCAGGACGGCATTCAGCTGAGCTATGGCTCTGCAAATGATACAACGGAGACTGATGAGAACGAATCCGTGGATATCCAGCCCGGTGAAACCATTTCGGTCAGCAGTTGTTTCTCCCTTCATGACACTGGTTCGCCGGTGGCCGTTCGGCTGTATAACTTCCTCAGTGGCGATAATTTAGGTGCCACATTTAACGTACAGTAAGCATTCCTACCGGGGAGCCGTCTGTTTCGGCGGCTCCCCATCTGTCACAGTCATATGAGAGGAGTGGATGCAATGCCCGCACAGACCGTAAACTACCAGTGCCCTGCCTGTATGGGACCCTTGCACTTTTCTGGAGAAACCGGTAAGCTGCAATGCGACTACTGCGGTAGCCAATATGATCCCGCAGAAATTGAGCAGCTCTACCACAAAAAAGAAGAAGCCGCAGAAAAAGCCTTCGATGCCACGACAGACACCCCCGCGGAAGATTTCTGGACCCCGGAAGGCATGCGCGCCTATAGCTGCCCCTCCTGTGGAGCCGAGGTGGTCTGCGACGAAACCACCGCAGCGACTTCCTGCCCCTACTGCGGTAATCCCACAGTCGTGCCCGGGCAGTTTGGCGGTATGCTGAAGCCGGATTATATTATTCCCTTCCGGCTGGACAAAAACGCCGCAATTTCCGCACTGAAACGTTACTATCGAGGCAAGAAATTTCTCCCTGGAGCTTTTTCCGGAAACAATCATATCACCAAAATCCAGGGCATTTACGTTCCTTTCTGGCTCTTTGACGGAACGTCGGAGGGGAGCATTCGAGGAGAAGCCCATCAGGTTAGCACCTGGACGGAAGGCGACTATAAGATTACCGAAATTGAAGAATATCGGATTCTGCGGGAGGGTGAAGCGCAGTTTCAGCGCATCCCTGTAGACGGTTCTACAAAAATGCCCGATGCCCATATGGACTCCATCGAGCCCTATGATTATGGGGAGCTTACGGATTTTTCCACCGCCTATCTTCCTGGTTTTCTGGCGGAAAAATACGATGTAGACAAAAATGAAAGCCAGTCCCGGGCCACAGAGCGGATGGAGGAGAGCCTTTCCGGACTGCTAGACGGCACCATTGAGGGCTATTCCTCCCACCGAATCACTGGAAAGCACATTCATTTTGAGAAAGTCGGCGTGAAATATGCCCTGCTGCCGGTGTGGATGCTCCACACTAAGTGGCAGAACCAGGATTACCTCTTCGCTATGAATGGCCAGACTGGCAAGCTCATTGGGGATTTGCCGGTGTCCAAGGGAAAATTTGCAGCGTGGATGGCGGGGATTTCCCTGCCGCTGATGGCGCTGCTCACCCTGCTGATGTACCTATTGGGAAAGTAAGGAGGCAGCGCATATGAGAAAATGGATTTTGAAACTGACCATGGCGCTGCTACTTGCGCTGACGCTTTCCTTGCCGTCCTTCGCCTGGCTGGATCATGGAAGCACCTACACCGCCATTGATGCGCTGGACTCTGACCGATTTACCACCCAAGGTGAAGTCACGCTGCCCACCCTATCGAATCAGTTTGCACTGGGGCTCCACGTGGATATTGTGGACGATTTGGAGGACTATAGCATTCTTGACTATGCCGCGCTGTTTTATGACCAGTACGGCTATGGCTCCGGATCCGAGCAGGACGGTGTCCTACTGATGATCTATGTAACGGATCAGGGCGGAACAGTCGATTTTGTGGACTACTGCGTCTATTCCCGGGGACAAGGGGAGAAGATACTGGATACGGACTATGCGGACAATCTCTATACAGCGCTGGATCTGATTCTGCAAGGCAAGGGGCTCAGTTATGAAGCCGCCGGCGAGGCTTGCGCCAATGCAGTGGATGTCTTTGCCTCCAATATTACGCTTTTCATGACAGGACAGAACGCGCCTTCGCAATTAGAGGAAGGGGCAGAGCCGCAGAATGACCCCGATACACCGGAAGCTACAGGGAACACAGCGCCTGAAATCGCAGCTCCGGGAGCGGAAGAAACGGTATCCCCGGAAGCGGGAGAAACCGCGGCTCCTGCGCAGACAGCGGAATCGTCCGACTATGCTCTGATTTTTGATGAAGCAGGACTGTTAACGGACGTCCAGAAACTCCGGTTAGAGGATCAGGCTCAGAAAATTGCGACGAAATATGGCTGCAACCCCTATGTGCTGACTGTGAATTCCTTGGAGGGCGCAACTCGCCGGGAATTTGCCAAGACCTATTATCAGGAGCATGCGCTGGGAAATGGCGACTACCGGAACGGCATTCTGTTCCTGATTGCCATGGACAGCAGAGATTATGTCACCGTCACCTACGGCAGGAATCCCAAGGACCCCAAGGAATACGGCGTTGGAATTCTCGCCTTTACGGACTATGGTATTTCCAAGCTAGAGGATGATGTGGTGCCAAAGCTCTCTGATGGGGATTACTTTGCTGCATTTCAGACCTATTTGACCGATTGTGAAACGTACCTCGACTGCTACAGCCAGGGAACCGCTTATGACAAGGGCGTTCGGCTTCCCGGCGATCCGCTGTTTTCCCCGGTGCAGATTTTGATTATCATTTTCGTGCCGCTGCTGATTGCGCTGATTGTCTGCCTGATTTTTAAAGCACAGATGAAGACTGCCAGAAAAGCTACTGGCGCAGGGAATTATCTGGTGGACGGCAGCTTCCAGCTTACCAAATCCAGAGACGACTATATCCGCACCACCCGGAGCACGGAGAAAATAGAACGGAACAACTCCGGCAGCTCTGGCAGTTCCGGCGGATCCTCCGTGGATTCTGATGGCTTCGGAGGCTCTAGCGGCGGGAAGTTCTGACGGCAGAGGAATCAGACAGCAGCGGGGCTGAAATCCTTGGATTTCAGCCCCGCTTTTCATACCTGCTGGGCATTGACTTTGAAGAAACTGCGCAGATGATTGCGGACAAGGTAAACAGCGCCGCCCCGGACTTGACCAACGAACGGGAGGAACTGGCTCAGATCAAAACAAAGATCAACAACGGCGTCAAGGCCGTTCTCGGAGGCTTGAATCTCCCGGAGCTGGAAGAAGAGCTTGACCGGCTGCGCGTTCGGAAATCCGAACTGGAGAACATCATCCAGCGCAAACCCGCAGAGCGTCCGGAGGCCGATCCCGCCGCCATTGTCCAGCTTTTCCAGAACGCAGTGGAAAACTGGAACCCAGAAAACCTCAAGGAGATTCTAAAGTCTCTGATTACAAAAATATACGCCCACGTTGACGGATCATATACCGTAAACGTAGGCGTACATATAAGTGTGTTATCACAACACTATAGATACCAATACTACTCGTGATTTGTGGAGAGGACAAAATCCATCGATCCGCTTCAGGATAAAGCCCTTCAAATTTGTCAATTTTAGGGCCACATTTTTGTGCAACTGCATGAATATATGGCATAGTAAATAAACACGTTGAAAACGGGAAATGATTGAGATATAATGATATTATCTCTTATACCACTACGAGAGAAAAAGTGTGTTACTGCAATAAGGTAAAACACCACGAAGCTCTGCCCTGACTGCCTTAGCAGTTAGGGCATCTTTGCTATATGGAGGGCTGAATATGACTTTGCAATCTATTCGATACACGTTGGGTCTTGATATTGGTATTGCCTCGGTCGGCTGGGCTGTGCTCAGGAACGGTTTAGATGGAGAGCCGTATAAAATTGAGAATCTGGGCGTCAGAATTTTTGACAAAGCAGAAGTTCCGAAGACTGGTGCGTCATTAGCAGCTCCCAGAAGGGAAGCACGTAGCAGTCGGCGTGTCGTTCGCCGCAGACGGCACCGCAAAGAGAGAATCAAGTATTTAATTGAGCAAGAAGGTATCATGACGCAAACTGAAATGATGCAGTTGTTTCAAAATTCCTCCTTTGAAAAATCGGTTTATGAGATCCGTGTAGAGGCATTAGATCGTTTGCTAACCAGGGAGGAAGCTGTTCGGCTACTGATTCATTTTGCACAGCGTCGGGGCTACAAATCAAACAGTAAAGCTGAAGAAGCCAAAGATAACGAAAATGGTGTTATCAAGCAAGCTATCTCGCAAAACCAGCAAAGCATGAAAGAGCATGGATACCGCACGTTTGGTGAGATGCTGCTCATGGATGACCGGTTTTATTACACACAGCCGGATGGTGCAAGGATTTTTATTCCTCATAACAAAGCATCCGACTACAAAGTAACTGCAGAGCGCGGTATGCTTGCAGACGAACTTCATATGATTTTTGCGGCGCAGCGCTCGCTGGGAAGTCTGTGGTTTTCTGATCCATTTGAAATCGCGTATATGGATATTTGGTCCAGCCAGCGCAGTTTTGATAAAGGTCCAGGCGGCGATAGTCCATACAGTGGGAATCAGGTCGAAAAAAACTGGGGAAAATGCACCTTTGAGAAAGACAAACTCCGCGCCCCAAAAGCAAGCTATTCTGCCGAGTATTTTCGACTTCTTCAAGACGTAAATCACCTGAGAATTGTATCGCTTGATGGTGCATCGTTCCCGCTTAATCAGGAACAGCGGGATACTGTTGTTGTAGCCGCTAGGAAATCCAGCTCGCTCACCTATGCACAGCTCCGTAAAAAGCTCAAATTGTCGGATGATCAGTATTTCAACGCCCTCTATTATGGAGACAAGACAACGGCTGAAGTGGAGAAGAAAAAGTTCGGACATCTCCAGTTTTATCGTCAGCTACGCACTGCACTGGATAAGGTAGAAAAAGGGGCAGCGGATACTTTGACATGGGAGCAGAGAGATGAGATCGCTCGTATCTTGACTGTGTATAAAGCCGATGACCGGAGGACTGACGAACTACAGAAGGCAGGCATTCCTGAAAAATACATAGATGCGTTGCTTCCGCTTTCTCCTACAAAGGCAATGCATTTATCCGTAACTGCAATCAAGAAAATCATTCCATATCTCGAGGCTGGAATGCCTTACAGCGATGCACTCTCTAAAGCGTATGGCAATCAAACTAATGCAAGCACTTCTTCCAAAAAGCACAAGCTATCTTTGAACGACATCGAGGAGATTACAAATCCCGTGGTTCGTCGGGCTGTGTCGCAGAGTATCAAGGTCATCAATGCAATTGTACGCCAATACGGTGCGCCGGAACGTGTTAGAATTGAGCTTGCTCGGGAAATGGGTAAGAACTTCAAAGACAGAAGGATGATTGAGACACGCCAGACGGACAATGCAGCGAAAAACGAACGTATCAAGGCGCAGATTTCTGAATATAAAAGTGACCACATAACCGGACAGGATATCGTAAAATTCAAGCTATTTAAAGAGCAGGACGGAATATGCCTCTACTCGGGGAAAAGTTTGGACATTGCAAGACTGTTCGAACCCGGATATGTAGATATTGACCACATTATTCCATATAGTATTTCTTTTGATGACAGCTACAACAACAAGGTGCTGGTACAGTCGTCCGAAAACCGTCAGAAGGGTAATCGTATTCCATATGCATATTTCGGTCAAAACTCCGATCGATGGGAGAAATATGAAACACTAGTAAATAATACGGTAAGAAGTTACCGCAAGCGGAAGAACCTTCTGCTAAAATCTCTGTCAGAGGCGCAAATTGATGGGTTTAAGCAGCGCAATTTACAGGATACGCAATACCTTTCCAAGGTGGTTTTTCGACTGATTGAGGATCACTTGCAGTTTGCCAAAACAGCGCCTGGGAAAAAGCATACCCAACCGGTAAATGGTGCAATCACTGCTCAGGTTCGGAAGCGCCTGGGAATTGAGAAAATCCGGGAGGACGGGGATCTCCACCACGCTATGGATGCAGCCGTCATTGCTTGTATTACCCCCGGAATGATCCAGAGAATCACGAAATATGCGCAAAATCATGAGCGATTCTATGCAACCGCGAAAGGCTATGTGGATATAAAAACTGGTGAGGTGCTGACAAGAGCACAATATGAGGCAATGGATGATATCCGCTTTCCAGAACCGTGGGCTGGCTTCCGCTTGGAGCTGGAGGCCCGTGTTTCTGATCACCCTCAGGAAGCAATCGCCCAGCTAAAGCTGCCGCACTATGAAAACAGTGAGGAGATTCGTCCAATCTTTGTTTCCAGAATGCCAAATCACAAAGTGACTGGGGCGGCGCATTTGGAAACTATCCGGAGTAAAAAAGGTGGGGCCGGTTCGACTGTTACCAAAACGGCGTTGACTGAGTTAAAACTAGGAAAAGATGGAGAAATCGCAGGATATTGCCGAAAAGAAGATGATCCGCTGCTTTACGAAGCATTAAAGGCACGTCTGAAAGCATTTGGCGGCGATGGAAAGAAGGCATTCGCAGAGCCGTTCCATAAGCCAAAGCACAACGGGGAACCCGGGCCGATTGTAAATAAAGTGAAGATTCAGGAAAGTGCTACGCTTACAGTTCCTGTGAATCATGGCGTTGCAGCCAATGGAAGCATGGTACGGCTAGATGTTTTCTACGTGGACGGTGATGGGTACTATTTTGTGCCGATTTATACCGCAGATATTGTAAAGCCGAAGCTGCCAAATCGCGCTGTTGTTGCCGGAAAGAAAGCATCGGAATGGAAAATGATAGACGACAACCACTTTGTATTTTCGTTGTATCCTAAGGACCTACTTCGCATTAGGAGCAATAAAGGCATTAAGCTAAAGGCGGTAAACAAGAACGCTGATCTACAAGAGTATTCTGCAAATGATTGTCTGTGCTATTACGTCGGTTTTGATATTGCGACTGGTGCATTTACAGTCGAAAGTCATGACAGGCGATTGAATCGACGGGGGTTAGGTGGCAAGACACTTCTCAGCATTGAAAAATATCAGGTGGATGTGCTGGGCAACTACTTCCCGGTAGCGCTGCCTGAGAAGAGAATGAAGTTCAGGTGATTTGATGGAATTTAGAAATATCGTGATAGCCAACGCAGCCAAGCTCAGCATTCAAAACGACCAGCTGTGTATTGCACAGAAGCAGGAAGTTACGATCCCCTTCGATGATATCTCCGCATTGATGATCGAATCCAGGCAAGTGCTGGTTACTTCTGCGGTAATGGAGCGTCTTACGTCAGAAGGCATTACTGTGTTCTTCTGCGACGAAAAGCATCTTCCTTCGGCGCAGCTGCTGGCCTACCACCCGTTTCGTAGGAAGAAGAAAATGTTGTTTGCGCAGTTTTCTTTACCCAAGCCCGTTCAAAAACAGCTATGGCAGTCGATTGTCCGCCAGAAAATCAAAAACCAGTCAGCCTGTCTCAGACTGGCTGGTATGGAAGGGGCAGACGAACTGGAGAATATGGCAGCACGCGTTCATTCCGGTGATCCGGGTAATGTCGAAGCCGTTGCCGCTGCGTTTTATTTTCGGAAGCTGTTTGGGGATTCCTTTACAAGAGATGCCGAACTGCTGGCAAACGCTGCACTGAACTACGGATATGCCATCATTCGAGGAGCAATGGCCAGAAATCTGGTCATGCATGGACTTGATCCGGCAGTTGGGTTGCATCATTGCAGTGAGCTAAACGCTTTTAATCTGGCGGATGATTTAATGGAACCCTTTCGCCCGGTGGTAGACCTGTATGTAGTCTCGGAGATAGTGCAGAATGCCAATTCTGACGAGTTAACGCCCCAGCACAAGAGAAACCTTTTCAACATCACAAATTTGCTTGTACAGCAGATGGGAAAGAAATATCGAACAATGATCGCCATTGACCGTGCGGCAGCGTCTCTTGCAGCATCCATTCTCAGTCAAAAGAATCAACTGGAATTGTCGGAGCTGCTGCCCATTATGGAGGGAAGGTTTGAGTAGATTTATGCGCATTCTGGTGTTCTTTGATTTACCTGTTCAAACAAAAGCAGAGCGGCGTGCTGCTACCCGCTTCCGCAATTTTCTCATAAAGGATGGGTATCATATGGTGCAATACTCCGTATACGCCCGGATCTGCAACGGAACAGACTCCGTAGATACGCACAAAGCAAAGATCCAGAAAAATCTTCCCAGGAGTGGTTCTGTACGTATGATGATCGTGACCGAACGGCAATTCAATGCAATTGACGTTCTGGTAGGCGAGAAAAACATCTACGACACCCCACAAGAAACGGCACAGCTGATGGAATTTTGAAAAAATGAGACGGTCTTAGTTTCCTAAGCTCGTCTCATTTTCTTTCCATTTTCCCCTGATTTCATCATGATTACATGAGAAATTGTTCGGAAAAACGCCTCTTTTTCTCAAACGATTATACCACTACGAGAGAAAAAGGGGAACTACAACCTTATTTCTGGTGTCATGATTTTCGGTACCATTATACCACTACGAGAGAAAAAGGGGAACTACAACCTTAATGACAATGGCAATGCCTGTTATTCTATTATACCACTACGAGAGAAAAAGGGGAACTACAACAATCCGGGGCAGGTGGTAGAGATGTCTAAAATTATACCACTACGAGAGAAAAAGGGGAACTACAACCATGACCGCCAATGGTTATTTGGTCATTTTATTATACCACTACGAGAGAAAAAGGGGAACTACAACTGTTGTCTACCCTGATTCCGCGCCTGAAAAATTATACCACTACGAGAGAAAAAGGGGAACTACAACATCAACGTACTGCTCCATGTTGATCTCGTAATTATACCACTACGAGAGAAAAAGGGGAACTACAACCTTAATGACAATGGCAATG
>ERZ857955.1639-NODE-1639-length-16909-cov-7.491515_pt1 | contig 16909 bp, 10 predicted proteins | sample MGYA00519956_ERZ857955 | MGnify/ENA primary metagenome ERZ857955 (study PRJEB31778, sample SAMEA3449378) | human gut metagenome | biome: human gut; feature: human-associated habitat; material: faeces | place: United Kingdom | collected 2010/2012 ...
GTTTGGTAGGATTTATTTAGGTCCATGTCCATAAGCCGGATCTCGTTCTGGCCCATGGCGTAGAGACCGGCAAATCCCGAAAGGATAGCTGTAAAGATAAGTTTATTCATAAAATCCAGTGATAAAAGAGCGTGTTATCAATGATAAAAATAAGGTGCTTCAAAAAGACTTCTTTTGAAACACCTTATTGGGTTTATAATCTAGTTTCGTTCTATTATAATGTCGTAAGTTTTAAATTACGCCAAAGAACCTTGATGCCTCCACCGTCGTGAATCTGAAGGGCGATGCGGCCTTTGCCGGCTCCGATCTTCTCGTCATTCAAGTTTACCATTTCCTGTCCGTTCAGCCAAGTCTGTACGTTGTCGCCTTGTACCTTGATACGCATCGTGTTCCAATCGCCCTCTTTCAATATATTCTCTTTCTCGTCCGGAATCTGAACCAGCCAGCCACGTCCGTACGACTCATAGATACCACCTGTATCGTGACCCTTCGGAGCTACTTCTACCTGCCAGCCGTTTACTTTCACGCCTTCCTCCACGAAAGAGCGGATGAATACGCCGGAGTTTCCGTCAGCCTCTTGCTTGAACTCTACGGTTAGATCGAAATCATCGTAATAATCACGGGTAGCGAGATAACCGTATTGTTTGTCGGGACCGCTTTCGCAAACCAATAAGCCGTCTTTTACGTACCATTTCTCCGTACCGTATGGTTCCCATCCCGTCAAATCCACGCCGTTGAACAAGTTCACTTCCTTACCGGCCTTACGGGGAAGTTCCTTGATCTTCAAGTTGCGGAAAGATGCGGGATAGCCATGGTCTTGCAAGCAAAGCACACCTTTTTTCGCCAATCCGTATTCCGGTGCGTTGGCCCATTTACCGCTATTTTTTTTAGCGTGCCAATCGTCTGTCCATGCCTCGAACTCAACGATCTTTTGTCCGTTCAACCAATGTTCCACATGTCCGTTATCGAATACGATCTTGGAGTTGTTCCATTCGCCTTGCGGATTCACCTTCATCTTGGATTTATCCGGCAAGTGCATCGCGTAATCTACGCCTAATTTCTGCCACTCTTCCAATGGCTCCGGGAAGTTCGGCTCGTCGATCAATTGATACTCCGGCCCTGTTACGTAAGGAACAGCGTATTGGGGACGCTCTACCACGTGGTACAACATACCGCTATTGCCCCCCTTGGACAATTTCCAGTCCCAAGAAAGCTCGAAGTTCTCATACTCTTTATCGGTTACGATGTAGCCACTAGCGTCGCTGCCATCACCTTTGGCTTGGATACAACCATCCACTACATGCCAAGGCTGTGTCAATGTAGTCCCGTTGTAATCTTTCCAACCATCCAATGTCTTTCCATCAAAAAGCAGGACCCATCCGTCAGCGATTTCCTCGGGAGTAAGTGTGTTTTGTTCTTGACTGGCACAAGAGGAAAACAAGGCCAGCGATACCGCACAAGAGGCTAACAAGCTTGTGGCGGCTGTTTTTTTCATTACAGATTCCATGTAAATAAAGAATTTAGGTTGATAAATTGTAACTGAATGGCAAATTTACGTAAATATCTTTGATATCTCTCTCTGTTGGAGGAAAAACGCTTCTCTCCCTAGGAAATACTTCTCCAAGAGCCTATATATTCTTTGTCGGATAAGCTCTATTTCTTAATTTGGCGGCGCTGAATTTATATTCACAGCCGCTGAATATACAAATGCCGCCGCTGATTGTAAAATCAGTGGCGATAATTTAAGAATAGAATAGGTACCGATCAGGTTTACCTATAGGTACGCATAAGTTTTATTCTGGCACAATCAACTTTTATATGTTTTTGTGGAAAAGAATCTGGATAATACTTGTTTAATCGAAGAATAATATAGATATTGCATGCATCTAATAAAGACTGAAATACCCTGCAAACCATATGATAACAATAGGCACCTTAAAACTAGATTTAGTTGCGGATCGGGAACCTTTCGTTCATGATTTATATGGTCGTTGGGATACCTTTAACCGAACCTCTTTAGAAGGGATCGTGGATGAGATTTTAAGCCGTTATGATACGGAAGATGAGTTGATCCGGATCGAGAGTTTAGATTTGGATCTAGGTGAGCTAGAAGAAGATGAATTCTATGAGCAATTCCCCCGTAGACTGGCGGAGAGACTGGACGAGACTTTCGCTTCTTATTTGCGAAGTAAAGAAGAGCATCCAGACCGAATAGCAGTTGTTCCCATCAGGCAATCTTGGCTGGAAGAGGAGCGACTCACCTTACCGGAGCTTCTGGATAAATTAGTACGAACATCTTCGATAGAATTAAGTCATTTCCTGCGTGAGAAGGGAAAGGCGCTTACCATTCGTAAACGTCTAGTCTTTCAATTGGATGATATCTATCAAGAACGTTTGGTACATGTGGTGGTACCCTCGGAAAGCTCGTTTATAAACGCTTATGCCCGTTTCTTGCAAGACTCTTATCCCGAGATAAAGCGTCCGGAGATAGGGAAGAATGATTACAGAAACGCTATCTGGATAATCCTATGGGGATATTTATTATCTCAGGATCAAGGCTATTTCAACCGGAAACAAATGGTGACGTACGCACTGCGGGAATTATCCGGCTATTATTCCATTTATTTTGTGGATTTACTGGGGATGCTGACGTATGATTTAGATAAGTTCGCCTCTACCCGCTTGTTCATGCCCGAGTTACTGTCGCTTTTGAAGGATATCCGGCTAGAGACATTATCGGAAAAGGAATTCACTAAAAATTTCTCTCTTTTTTCTCTGGAAGAATTGAAGGCTTTGCTCGTGCGGCGGGAGAAGAGCTTGACTTTCTTATCCGGGTATAATGAGGAACAGATTTACCAGATCGTGGAACAGGTGATCCCTGCGGAGAGTCCGTTTGTCATCGACTATGCGAGAGCGTTGGATAAGGAGAAGGAATTGGGCATGCTCGAAGGGAAAGCCGGGAATGATTTCCGGGTGCTGAAATGGGTGTTTATCTTCGAGGTTATTCTCGGTAGAAGTGGAAGCGTATATTCCCGCCATCAGTTCGCTTTCTCCGTGTTAAAGGAGTTGGCGGCGCATTATAATCTGACGGTGATGGAGTTGTTGGGATATTTTTACCGTACCTTGGCTAGTGGACTGCTAACGGCTTATCCAGCCGTTCGGGAATTGATCATTGCTTTGTACTTGAATGCTATCGATGATTCTCCCGCCGGTATATCCGTTTATTACCCGGAAGATTTGAAAGATCGGTTGTCTAATCCCGGCTTGTGCCGTTGCTTTATCCGTTTCTTGCGCGAGGAGCAAATCTATTCGGTGGTCGAGCAAACCGTTCCGGTGGAAAGCCATTTCATTATCCGGTATGCCCAGACGCTGGATAAGGGGAAAGAGCAAGGGCGTTTGGAAGGAAGGGTGGGTGACGAGTTCCGGCTGTTGAAATGGGAATTTATCTTTCTGGTGCTGTTTAGTGCGCCATTGTCCGCTTTTAGCCGGAAACAATTCGTACGTTCGGTGTTGGGACAGTTCTCTGCCCATTATAATATCACGGTGCGGGAGCTGATCTCCTATTTCCATGAGGGAACACATGGGGAACATCCATGGGTCCCGGAAGAGTTACGTGAGATAATAGATCTGCTGTACGAGGATATGGATAAGGAATCTCCCGAGCCTTTATTCTCTGTTTGGTTGAATGAGGAGAGGAAAGCCTATCGGTTCGGGCAATTTATAATCACGGGCCGTGCCGATGAACCGCTGGGCGATCTATTCGAGTACGTGAGGGACTTGGAGAAGACGAACCCGAAAGTCTTACTGGACCAATTACGGCAATTGAAGGATATTCCTTCATCCGGAATAAGGGTGGAAGAACCGATAGAGGCCGCTCGTATCTTCGCTTCCTTATTACTGCTTGTCATCCGTGAATACGGTCTGGCTTTTCCGAATCAGGTATCCTTGATCCAATACCTTACGAATGTAAAAGAGAATCGTACATTTGGAGATGCTGCTCGGCTGCGCTTGTTATTGCATGAGTGTATGTTGGAGAATATGGATGCGTTTACACGTACCATGGATGCTTTACTGGGCACGAAACCGGGGAAAGCGCCCGAGCTTCCCATCCGTACTGCTTTTCCCGCTATCTATCCGTCCAATTCCAAAAAAATGGAATTATTGGAGGAATTATATACAGGGGCGACTCCCGCTTTGCGCTTACTTGTAGAGGAGGTAATCCGCTTGTTTCGTCTCAATAGCTTCGGGTTGGAAGAGAACCTTTGGTTGGGGTGGTTACAGGCTCTTTCCGGCAACGTTTACCGGAATTATTCCAAGGATGGATTGTTGTTCCTCTTTTGGCAGCGTTTGAGGGAGTCTGTGCCAGAGGAGGAATTACGTAAGATCGAGACTTTTATAGGGCGACATATAACTAATTTACCTGAATTGTCAGTTTTTATATATCAACTTAAAAATAATATGAATATGAACGTTTTGAATGGCCAGTTAAAAGATCATGGCGTGTCTATTGACAATGCGGGCCTAGTGATCATAGCCGTCTACCTGCCAATGCTTTTTAATCGGTTAGGCTACTTGAGTGATGACAGGCGTGACTTTAAATCGAAAGAATGCCAAGTGAAAGCTATTTTTGTGTCCCAATGTTTTGTGACGGATGAATACTATTAAATGATAACATTATGAATGCGGATCGGATACAGATTCAAGAAGGACCTTCGCAGGTCTTTCAAAATCGTAAAGGTGAATCAACACAATTGATGGAAGATAATCGGGTACAATCTGTCTTGCAGGCTAAAATGGTGGAAACTATGCAACGTGACGCGATGGATGAGGATGATTTGCTGCAAGGTAAGTTCGCCGTTCAGCGGGATGTGGAAGATGAGGATGAGCTTCTTCAAGGAAAATTTGTGGCCCAACGGCAAACGAAGAACCAGACAGGGATTCCGGATTATGTAATCCAAGGCATGGAGTCTTCCTTCGGGACGGATTTCTCTTCGGTACGTGTACACCCGGATTCATCGAAAGCGCCGGAGGTTGGGGCTTTGGCATATACGCAAGGTACGGATATCCATTTCGCCCCGGGACAATTCGAACCGGATACGTCTGCCGGACAGCAACTATTGGGACATGAGTTGACACATGTCATCCAGCAAGCAGAGGGACGTGTGCAGCCTACTACCGAGGTAGGTGGAATGGCCGTTAACGATGATTTATCCTTGGAACACGAGGCGGATGTGATGGGCGCTAAAGCTGCTTCTGTCTTATGAACGAGTGGATCGATTGGTTCCAGCGAGTATTGGATGTCTCTATTCGTTTGTATTTCCGGCAGGAGTGCGATTTATCTTCCGTCTATGATATCGCACTCCCGAAGGCAGGACCGCTTTGGAAGGCGTTGTTGCCGGAACAGGTCGATCCTACTTTCGACGAGTGGATGGTGTTGATGTTGGCTTTAATGCCTCATCTTTCTCCGCAGATGTTGGATATTTTTTTTGTGCATAATAAGAATTTTGACTGTCCTTATACGGAATTTGGCGGTTGGAAAGGACTATCGCACGGAGGATTCTTGCCAACGGGTGAGACGGCCGTTTTCCTATTGGCGGGCGATCGTGTGGAACGCCGTCTGGAAGTGGTTCGTCTATTTCGTGAGGAGCATTGGTTCCATATGTATCACGTCGTTGGCTTGGAAGGAGCCGGGAATGGTGAACCGTTCTTGAGCGGACAACTGCGTATATCGGAGGATTTCTTGTACCGTTTATCTTTTGAGGGAGAATATAAGCCGGACTATAATATGGGTTTTCTGGCCAAACGGATTAGTACGGCTTTGAATTGGGAAGATGTCGTATTATCTTATTATGTGCGTGAGGAGTTGGAGGAGATAAATAATTGGATTACGGGGCATCGGGTCATCCTTTCGGACTGGGGATTGAGTCGTTTTTTGAAGGCCGGTTACCGCACTTTGTTTTATGGCCCGCCGGGAACGGGTAAGACGCTTTGCGCGACCTTGATCGGCAAGAAGAACGGGATGGATGTATATCGTATCGATCTTTCCATGATTGTCTCCAAATATATCGGCGAGACTGAAAAGAACCTTGCGAATGTATTCGACCAAGCGGAAAACCGGAATTGGATTCTCTTTTTCGATGAGGCGGATGCCTTATTCGGTAAACGAACCTCGACGAACACTTCTAATGATCGCCATTCGAATCAAGAGATCGCTTATTTGCTGCAACGGATCGAGGATTTCCCGGGAACCGTTGTTTTGGCCACAAACTTAAAGAGTAATATTGATGAAGCTTTCTCCCGTCGTTTCCAGTCTATTATCTATTTCCCGATGCCGGATCAAGACTTACGTGAGGAATTATGGCGTAGAATGCTTCCCTCTTCTTGGCTACCTGCGGATGCGGACAAAATGATCCGTATGGCAGCTACTTATGAGTTATCGGGTGGCTCCATTTCGAATGTGATCCGGCGTTGTGCCCTTCGGTTGCTAAAGCAAGACACTCCCCGGCTAGATTCTGATATCTTATCTATGGCGATCCGCCGGGAATTGAATAAAGAGGGCCGGTGGTGATTTAAGGCAACGGCTCTCTTTCCCGGTGCCCGATCGGTACGATGATTAAGAGAAAAAAGAAGAGTGGGAGCGCCAACAGTATCATTTGGGTCCATATGTCGAAAGTTTCCCGCGAGGATACGATATTGGTGATTAGGTATAATACCAATACGATCTCGGATATGAATACCAGTAATAGAGGCAAGACATATCGCTTATAATGTTGTGCCAACATGTAGAACTTACTGGATGTCATATACAGGGTGATTAGGATTAATAGTATGAGAAATAGGAATATATCACCCAATACGAAATAAATAAGCATCGGGTTGGAGAATTCCGTATTTGCCAGTTGCGCCAGATCATCGGAGCAACTGGTGAGTTGCTCGCCTTGCGGAAAAGGATTTAGCAAATAGAATAAAGAGTTGAAAAGATTATCTAGTAAGGATACCTCGCATTCTTCCTCATACATGACCATCTTGAGTACTGGTTCTTGCTTATTCTCTCGATTTTCGCAAGTAGTTACAGGAACGCCCATTTCATCGTAATCGACAAAACAAAGGCGGTCTACCAATTGGTATTTCAATAGAATGGATAGATAACCGATATGCTTTTTCTCCTTGATAGGGAATATGACATTTAAATCGTAGTTTCTATATATTTTATTACCCTCCACGCAAAAGGAATCAATTACGAAACTGGTGGACTTCACGAATTGTACAAGCTCTCTCCGGTTCTCCAGCTTAAAATCGAAATCAGGGAAGTAAAGAGTCAAGCCGTTGAGTTTCCGGAGAGACGGGTTCCGGTTGATCGTGCCGGTATCCTTTGTGAATAAGTTATTTAAAAGAGCCATCTGGGATTCTTTCGATCTTAGGAAATCATTCGTCGCTTTTGAGTTTCGGAATAGGACCAGCAAATCGACGGGCGTATCCGAATAAACGGGCATATCTACCAGACACTCCTGTTGTTGCCAGTCGCTTACTTGACTAGGTTGCCCGCTTTCTGTATCCACTACATACCCTAGATATTCCATCCGGCTGAATTTCCGGATAAGGTCTGCCGGTAATTGCTCGTATACGGATTGCAACCAATACGGCACGATGGGAAAAGCTCGTTGGTTGTATTGACTTAGGCGTTCGGATAGGCGTTTGGTTTCCGATGATGCGCCATCTACCTTGAATACGGGAATACTGCAATTTCCCTTTTTCTTTTGTGCGGCGATCTCTTCTTTGCTACGTTTATCGAAATAACAGAAGAACGTACGAATCGTGGAGGGACGCAGCTCACGCACGGATAGCAACCAGTTCTTTACGGCTTGCGTGTAAGTGGTGTCGTAAACGAATGGGATGAAATCGGTTTCCCGGTATCCAATGGCGTCTTCTTCCCAAGGCGTGATGTTGAGGGCGATGGAAAGGGGAGCTTCCTTGATGAAAAACTCAATCGTTCCGCTTCCTCTGATGGAGGGATTCTCGTCCGGATTGTCCAGAACTCCTGTAACGTCTTCTGTCCATACGGGGCAAATGATATAGCCTTGTTTATCGGAGTTGAGCAACGATTGCATATTATCCAGATCTCCGGTTTTGCCCTTGAAGAAATACATATTCTCGACGGTAGGGGGAGGCAATATCCTTTCCGGTTCTCTTTTATTGAAATAATACCACAAAGCTTGCGTTACTTTGACTGGGCCGGGCTTTGCATCGAAGAAGCGGAAGAGAGGATCTGCGTTGGCCTTATTCTTGGATGCGGTTAATAACTCGTTTCCGAACAACCAAGGTGTATATGCGCATTGTTCCACATGATCTGGTAATAAGGAACTAGGGGACTGTAAATAACCCAAATGCAATATCGCTTGGTTCGCGTCCGGATTTATTACGAAAGTGAAAGCGTTCCCCAATTCAGCGGGATAGACGATATAACCGCATTGCTCCGTTAAGATACGCTGGGTGATCGAATCCATAAGAGCTTGATAGGAGACGATCGGGGTACGAATCTCTTCCAGTTCCAATTCGGTCCGCTCTCCTAAACTCCGGAAATAATCCAATCGCTCCGAGAGACTTCTTTGGGCGTTAACGGTTTGTGCCATGATTACATGAAGTAATAAGCCCAATAAAATGCCGTGGTAGGTAGTTCGATATCTGGTTGACATAAGGGTAAATTTAAAGTTCTATATTTATTCGTATCAGATTATTCTTTAAGATTTCTCCGGTGCGGTCAATCTCTTTGTCGTCTTTATCGGCCCACGCTTTTCGCCATGCCTTATAGTCTTTGACAAATAGGGCTAGCTCTTTCGGAGGAAGCCAATGAACCGTGAATCGTAGATGTGCCGGTATCTTCTCTCGCAAGAATTCTTCAAGACGAAGCTGAAAATCCGGCCGTTGCCGCGTACGTTCTGTTTGCGAGAGGATTGCCGTTAAGGTAAATTCCCGGGAGGGGACTGGATGATCAGTCGCCTCCGGTGAATACAGGAGTATGTTTTCCAGAATGAAAATTTGCTCTTCCGCATCTTCCCATCCGAGTATGGAATAGAGATATCTTTCCAATCCGGAAAGGGAGTCTGCGTCGAATAGATTACAGCCTAGATACCGGTCCCGGATAAGTTCCGGTAGTTGTCGCAGGAACCGGACTCTTCGTTGACGGTTTATCTCTTTATGGGAGTAGCGGAGAAAAGGCTGGTTGCTATTTTCGCCGTAGATTTTATCCAACGTATCCAATAGCAGATCTTTGTTTTGTTCCATAGAAGCGGAACCGGGGGTTCCCATATTTAAGGCCATCCAATCTTTTAGATGGTTCATTTCTTTATGTCCCTCCGAAAAGAGATGGTCGAATATAGAAAGATATGCCTTGAATGAATCGGTAAATGAGTCCTTGTAGCAAATCGGAAAATCATTTGTGACGCTATAATCATTCAGATGGATATGGCGACTGTCCATGAGGATCGATTTGGCTTGTTTTTTCTGTTCTCGTATCGCATGGTTGATATTATTCCGCGAATGCAAACGATTCAATACTTTTGTGGCATTAATCTCTACCGCTCGTTGGTTCTGGTAAAGTCGTATCTTGATTTGCTGAGGGGAAGATAATGCCAATGTATAGGCGTATTCCCCCTCCTCAAAACCTTGAAATTCCAAAGAGTGTATCGATAGAACCCCTTGTATCTGCTTGATCCCTTTGAAAAGCTTGTATATGGGAAGCGCGCTACCTGTATAATGACTTCCCGGAGCGAACAATTGAATCGCCTCCGTATAAATGGCGATCAAGGTTTTTTCCGGAGAGATGCTACCGTCTATATCGATATTTCCAATAAGTAATAAAGGTTTCCTTCTTACGAAATGGATTGCGTGTAGGTGTTCTCCTAAATTCCGGTTTGCGTGATATAGTTTCTTAATCTTTTCCTTGATTTTCTTTTCTTCCTGTTTGTGTTGATCTTCAGAGATAAAGGACGAGAGTTCTATAAATATGTCGAACCATCCGTGGCAGATCTGATCATTGGATCTATAAGGGTGGATTTGCAGGTCCGATAAGTTCATTAAGTAATCAGTGTTATCTAATTGATCTAAAAAATGGTCTCGGTAATCTTTGGGTGTCACAGGGGCCGTCCCGGAAACCCGTTCAGGACTGAACAAGCCGTAATCCTCCGGATTGAAACGATTATCCGGTCCGGTGAGATATTGCTCTAAAGGGAAACTCATTTGGTAATCCAATTCGCTTAAGGCGTAATTTAAGATATCCAGAGTCGTGATTCCCGGGTCGTGCGGGGCATGGTCTGTCCACAGTTGCCCTGAAAGCTCCCGGATTGTTTCCAAGGCATTCTTTTGGAGGCTATCGAATATGGATTCCTCCTTTTTTAGCTCTTGCAGGTTGAGCAGATCATCCATGGCTATTCTTGATTAAAGGTGTTTCTTCGGTCGGAGGCGTCCATCCGGTAATCTTTCCATAAATCGGTTATCTGGAAACAAACAAAGATGTTGTCTCCATAATCCCGTCCGCTACGTATTTGCAACTTGCATTTTTGTCCGGGGCCGTACCAACGGAATTTGATCTTGTTAAAAAAGGAACCGAACCAGGATTGATTCGTACGGATTTTTCGATGTTTTCCGTAACAATGGATAGCCGTGGCTTCCACTAATGCGTATTGTCCGCTTTTTAACTTACCGCATCCAGCCATGATGCGGTAGGCACGACATCCTTCCGTTGGTATTTGCAGGGTATGCCATTCGCCATCTGCGGGAAATTTACCCCGTATCGCACCGTCGAAGCGGGTTGCGGAAAGACTGCCGTTGATACGTATATCCATACCGGGTTGGTTCATCTCGATACGACCGTTTGGATGAAGCGATAGTATCGGTTCATCTTGCCCTTGACGTATGATATGGAGTTGGCTATTGTTACCTAGGTATATTTTCCACTCTGGAATATTGTCTTGTATGTTCGTGAATAAGCTGATGACGGGACTGTTTTCCTTGGAAGGAGCTAACCGTAAGCCATCATCCGGATTTTTATCGATCCCGTCGTCGGAAATATTGACCATGGAATCGATTAATTCGTAGAAATGCTTTTGGTTGGGCATACTTCCGCGCTTAAAGTATTCTTTTAGTGTATTTCTGTTTGTACGAGGCATATCCGGTTTGTTTTATTTGTTAATAATAAAATTACTTCCAACTCCTAAATATCCGAGTCCGAGTTGTTCCAATAGTTCGTCTTTTTGGTCAATATATAGCAAATGCCTATCAGAAGGAACTAATATGCACCAAGGTTGGGAAGGGCTAACGTTGAAATTTTGCCTTGCCTCTTCCGGGTAGCGGTTTAGATAATAGCTCTTTTGTTGATCTTTTGCCGTATATACGACATGCGCTACGCTTAATATATCAATGTCCACGATGGCTTCACACTCTCGTATGGAGTTATAAAGATCGGTCGATGAGAACGAAAGCCCAAAAACCGGGATCTCTTCCTTATCTCGCCAAGGTGCGATACAATTATTAATGCGTGCCTCTGTCTGGCGGAGTATATCTCCTACGGGATATCCGGGCTTTATCCGGAGGTTACAGCAAACGGTTACTTCCTCGTAGACCGGAGTAATAGCGTCAACGGTAATGAACGGACTTGTCTTGTCACCTATATAATCTTCGATTCGCATGAGTAGCCTATGTTCGCATAAAGGCAAGATCTTTTTATCTTTCTCCTTTTGCATCACGACCAATGTTACGATCGGGCTCCTGTTTTGAGCTTTACTGTCTATTCCGGGCAAGCAAAGTACTTTTTCGACTTCGGGGAACTGAGCCAATGTTATTTGCTCGTAATTCCTAGGCAATACAGCCCGGTTCCGATGGGACATCTCTTGGGTGATCTGGAGCCGCATATCCTCTGGCGTTTCCGGCAAACGTCCTCCTTTAGCGGGTATGATCTGGTAAATATCCGTAAGTCCCGGCATACTTTTCTCGAAAGAAACGAGTCCCGTGAAGCTTTCGAGTTCCTCACCGATCAGGGCTTCCATTTCTTCGGGGATTTCTAACCGGGCTTTCACTGGGTTTAGATAGACATTTCGTATGGATGAACAATTTTGCGTGTGGCAAGATACTTTTGCCGAAAGCCAGAAATCTCCATTTATGTCAAGCATTTCCTCGCTAATAGGTGAGGGAAGCAGGATGTCTACCAAACCTGTATTCAACAGATTCCCGGTTGTATCGGAAAGTAAATTACCCGGTTTGATAAACTCCCATTGCTTGCCGTTGAAGAAAGACCATTGTACGCAAGGAAGATATTCTTTTTCGATTTCCCGTTTCAAGGCAGCCATCTCGAAGAATAAACGGATCTGGTCGTTACCGATCGAGTTACCAATACCGAATAGAATAATCCCATCTTCTGTGGGTACTTCCACCATTGGGAACGGATGACGTAGATCGATTTCATGTAATTCCTTTTGCCTCAATGGATGGATATGATAGATACGGCATCTATCTCTTGGGGTATCGCCATTGAAAAAGTATTCTTCCTCGGCGCTATAACCGATACCTATACTTTCAATCATAGGGTTGTAAGGAGGTTTGGGCACCGGGGTCTGTTTACGGGTATGGCTGTTTCTTATCATGATATCCGCAAAGAGTATCCGGTACTCCGTCTGCCCGAATCCGCCGTTCGGATCTGTGAGTCTAATCCTGAAGAAGCCTTGCTGGGCTTTCGTGTATTGATATTGCTCTTCTTCCGTGGAGACCGTAATGTTTTTGAACGGTTTGTCGTAAACGATCTCGCTGTACTCCGAGAGCTTTCCCCTAGGGGAAGTATGCTTGTTTTTCGTATTGAAGAGACAAGATGTACTTTCCGGTAATTTTACCCATTTCTGGTCTGTTAGTTTTTCCCATTCAACTTTGAAGGTGGTATTATCGATAGGTGTCTTATATGCTTGATACAAATCATAGAAACCTCCTTCCGAATAAGGTAGATCCGCTCATTGCAAAGTAATACCCATGGATTGGATAGGCTTGATCGCTATCTCATAATTACCGAATGCGAACCATGAGCCTTTTTGAGCTTCTAACCCGAATAAAGGGAAATGTACGCTTGCGTCTACTTCTCCCAGAGGATTATAGATTTTCAAGGATGACATGCCGGATACATGTACCTTTATCTTTAAGCTAGTAATAAAAATACGGTGTACCCAAGAGTAGGGGAATAACCAAGCATCCGTGTTCATCAATATACGGAGCGCTGGGTTCCGTGTTTGGCAACCATGAGCTTCAGAGCAAGGTGTTGTAGGGTCGAATTTCTCATTAAGGACGAATTTCAGATAAAAGGAGTTTTCGTTGATGAATGTCAAGGTGTAGGCGTATATCGGGGCCCAACCTTTCTCTGTGCTTAACTCCAATAGGAAAGCGTCGTTTAATACACGCCCGGTTTCGTGGGAAGATTGTTCCGTAGTAGCGATTAATTCTTTGAAATATGATATGGAGTCTTCTTCTAATCCGAATGTGATATGTATATCCCGATGTCCTTCCCGAAGTAATAACATGGGAGATTCGATCATCAGTCCGGCTTGTATAGAGGATTGGTTCTCAAAGATTAGCTCTGAGTCCAGATTGGGCTTCTTAGGAGGAACGTTTCCGATCCTGTCATTCAACTGTTTTTGCCAGATGGACGTAACGAAGCCTAATCGGCTCGCTGGATATTTTTTCGGATCTTTTTCCAATAGTAACGAATGTATACTCGTTATTTTCATGTCATTGACCGAATAATCTTCGTCCGTACGATAACAAAATTGGATATCTTGTGCAGGAAATGGTACCTGTGTTATAATACCTGTACCCTTGGGTAACTGGGCTTGCCGTGCGGTATTATTCTTCACGGCGATAAACCAAGCGGAAGGAATAATCGCTTTTTGGGGAGATTCCTTCAATATTTGGTTGACATAAAATAACGGATAAGCTTCCCAGCGTTTATTGAACTGATCTACCAGATATTGATAGTTTTTCAAGAAAGCGATTAAAACAGCTAATGAGGGATCGGTCTCTCCGCTTTTAGCGATTTCTTGGATGTAAATCTCCCGTTTGTTTTGTAAATTGCGGAGGATACGTAATAATTAGGTAGAGACTTCTACGAACCGTTTTAGGATTGGATAGGGTTATTAGCTGAAGTCTCTGGTTATATTTCTTCATATCCAGAAATAAATCGGACATGGAATCTCTAAAGATCCGATGATTCAATCTTTGATACCAATCAGAGAACTTATGGTATAGAGCGTTTCTTAGATAGGTGATTTCTCTGTTACTTTCCGGTGAGTTCTCATTTTGCCACAAAATGAAACTCTGTTCGATCCCGATTGTATCTGTTTGCTTGATCTCATTGAGTATGGCTAAGGATTGGTAATGATATAAAAAGGATGATTTCGAAAAGGCACGAGCCAATAAATTGGAGAGATTTTTCTCGAGTACTTGAAAAGGCTCATGTATCCGGAAATCATTCTCCAATTTTTTTCTTGTCAATCCATCTTTATTCCATTGTTTATTCATCGGTTAGAATCAAAATAGATAGGATAGGTCAATTCTTGTTGGACATTATTCATACGTATCGTATAATAAAGTTCGATAATCAGAATGCCATCTTGAATCGAAGCCTTATTAATTTCTATGCGATCAAGCGAGACTCTAGGCTCGTATAAGAGAACAGCCTTCTCAATAGCGCTTTTAATCATGGTCTCCATGGTAAGATCTAATTGTTCAAACTGATAACGATATAGTTCCGTACCGTAATCCGGACGATGTATTCGCTCCCCTGTGCGAGTGGAGAGAAGGATGATCAAGCTTTGCCGGATGTCTTCTTCATAATTAAACATGCGGGTGGGATTATCATTATGGCTGAATTCTGGGGGGAATGCCCATCCTTTACCTAAAAAACTATTTTTATTCTGCATAAATCATTCGATTTAATTAATCATTACAACGCCTCCTTTTACAACGGTTTGGCCGGATGCGGATATTTCGGCGGTGGCAGACCCTTTTACTTTAACTCCCATTTGTGCGGAAACCTCGATATTCAAGCCATTTATCTTGGTATCTTGCTTAGACTTGGATTCGATACCCATTCCTTCTGTCTTGACATTCCCTCTTGCCTTAAATATGAGATCTTTGCCGGATTCTACCATAATTCCGTTTTTATCCATACAGACCTTGTTCTTATTAGCATCGGATAACAGAATTTGCTTTTTGTCATCATCCAATATGAGCGTGTTCTCTCCGGGAGTCCCTATTGTGATAATCTTTTTATCATCGTCCAAAGTAATTTTCAACTGGTTTTTTGTAACAATTGTCTTTAAATTATTTTTTGGATCTAAAGAAACCGGCGTTTTTCGTTTGCGACTGTACAAACTTCCGATAATCACAGGGTGGCAGGGGTCCTCATTGATGAATTGCAGGACTACCTCATCATCGACTTCCGGTAGAAATAACATGCCGACCCCATTGCTTGCGTACGGACTGACCGGCCGAGCCCATATCTCCGTCTTCTCACATTGTAACAAGGGTATATCGACTAATATAAAATTCTCGAAATCTTTATTATCTCCGATCTTTTTAACGATCCCTATTTGTAATCCTCGTATACCGGGCAAAAAACCACTAGCTGCGGGAGCGACTACATCGGGCTCTTCGGTAATGACTACCGGATTGAAACCCATATAGACTTGTGTCTTCCATTCGCCTCCTTGTAGTGTATGTTCTACTGATTGAACAAATGCGTTTCCACTATAATGTTTGCTTAATCCTTCTAATTTGATAATACAGCCCGGAATAATAGACGCATTCCCGTAAATTGTGATGGAGCCTTGAAAACGTGCCAGACCGCTCCATAAAGCTTGCGCATCGGCCCAAGCATGTAAAGAAGCGTCGCCGATGGGAGCGTTAGTTTGATAAAGCATCACTTCATTTGCCAGACCGGATAGATCCTTTGCGGCGATATCGCCTTGGACATTGAGAGGAGGTTTGCTGGCGGTGGCTTTGATAATTTGTTGACGGCTCACGTCCCAAGCGCAAGCTTTTGTATCTGTGTATTGCTCGGAAGCGGATATAGAACCATCGAAAGCGATTAAATTATCTCCATAGGTGATGGTTAAGACCGGGGAGGCGGATACATTCGGTTTACATACCTTGACTTGTTTACCGTCAGTGATAACGACTAATCCGTTATTTTGTGCTCGTGTGAGTACAAAATCCCAATCTGTACAATAATATTGTACCAGTTGTGGAATTTCTATACCGGTACTATCTACTTTGGCAGAAAGCCCGTATTGTCCCAGAATCTTCTTGATAACGGTATCATCTTTACTATTTTCATATACATTATTTTTACGTCCAAAGGTTGCAGGATATGCGAAACCCCTACATTCTAAAATAAATAGAGTTTGTTGTTCGCTATTGATTTTTAACTGATGGGTTGTAACGCATCCCTCAAATAAGGTGTTGACCTTATCTGTTGGACCCGCTTGAAACTTAAGCTCCGTACCCGGATTGAATATTTTGTTGTCTGGTATTTCAAATTGGCTGTTGTCGATAATATCAGCGCTGATGGAGATCGTTGCTTTATCGATCTTATTACATGCTCTGTATATTTTTGCATTGATTACGGAGTATTGCTCCGTTACATCTTTACCATTTAGGAATAGTTTGATTATAAATGAATTATCCATATTCATTATATTTTAGGGAACCATAATTGAGTTCCGGGTTTTATATCTCTAAAGCTGATTAGGTTATTTATGGAGGCAATCATTGGAGCATAACCAGAATTTTTATATTCTTTTGCGCATAACCCGATTAGACTGTCTCCTTGTTTAAAAGTAACGAATTTACCCTCAGCTTTTTGATTTTTCTTTTT
>ERZ857955.1646-NODE-1646-length-16852-cov-3.432994_pt1 | contig 16852 bp, 5 predicted proteins | sample MGYA00519956_ERZ857955 | MGnify/ENA primary metagenome ERZ857955 (study PRJEB31778, sample SAMEA3449378) | human gut metagenome | biome: human gut; feature: human-associated habitat; material: faeces | place: United Kingdom | collected 2010/2012 ...
CCGCCGCCACCGCCGCCGCCGGTCGCCGGGGCCTTCGGAGTGACGGAAATCCCATCGCTCGCGGTCCGGCCAATCGCGTTTATGGCGGTGACGGTAATGGTATACTGCTCGCCGTTGGTCAGGCCTTCAAAGGTGTAGCTGTCCACATCGCCGTCCACGTAGAAGGGCTCGCTGCCGTCCGGCTGAATCTGGTACTGGGTGATCGGGGAGCCGCCGTTATCGTCCACGCTCCACTTGACGGTCGCGGAGCCGTCTCCGGCCGTGCAGGTCACATCGGGCTTGCCGGGCGCGGTGGCGGGAACGGCGACGCCGGTCCCGGACACGAGCTCGCCGGTGTAGCCCGCGCCGGGCACCAGCTTGGCGGAAATCGTGCGGCCCTTATCAGCGCTGGTCAGGGTGTAGGTTTCGCCGGTGGCGCCGGGGATCTCCTCGCCGTCCCGCAGCCACTGGATGCTGTAGCCGGTAAAGTCCTCGGGCCCGCCGGTCACGGTAGCGGTGAGCTGATCGCCGGCGGCGGGATCAGAATCGCCGCTGACGCTCAGAGAGACGCCGGTGGGAATGGGGGCTTTGCCCACCTCGATGGCGGAGCTGGTGATGCTTCCCACATAGTTTCCGCTGGAGGTGACCACAACGTAGATGCTCTCGTCGCCGTCCTTGATGGTATAGGAAGCGCCCGTCTCATTTGCGGCCGCCGCGCCGTTCACATACCACTGATAGGCCAGTGCGTCGTGCTTATCGCCGGAGACATGGGCGGCGAGGGTATCATTGGCTGCATAAGCGCCGTTCTCACCGCTGCCCGTGCCGCTGATGGCCACGGTGCCGGAGGCGGGAGCCGGTTCGATGGTGAAGGCGGCGGTCTTTTCGCCGGTGTAGTTGCCGCCGGCCACGCCGGTGATCTTCACGGCGGCGCTGCCCGCATCGGTGTTGTTCTCATAGCTCAGGGTGTAGTCCGTGTTCTCCGCCAGGACGATACTGCCGAAGGTGACGGTGAACAGGGGCCTGATCTCGCTGCCGGTGTAGGTCACGCTCTCGGGCAGGCCGGAGACGGCGACGTCCTCATCCGCCAGGTTCTTGGGGTTGATGGTGAAGGACTTGCCGGCTTTGCTGGCGTAGTTTCCGCCGGCCGTCGCCTCAATGTACACCTCTGCAGCGTTTTCTCCCGCGCTGACATTGTTGCGGATCTCCACGGTATAGTCGGACTCCGCGATCAGGTTGACCCCGCCGATCACATCGCTTACCGTGTAATTGGGGGTGATCGCACTGCCGGTGTAGGTGTACTCGGCCGGATCGATGGTTATCATGTCCGACGTAAGGGGCTTCTTGCCGATCGTCAGGACGGCGGACTTGGTGCCCTTGTAGTCGGCGTTCTCCACCGTCACGGTGATGGTATGGGTCCCCGCGCCGGTGGGGAGCGTATCGCTGCCGTTCCAGGTGTAAGTATAGGTCACTCCGGCGTACGCAGGATTGTCCGCCACAGCGGCGTCCTTGAGCTGAGCGCTGTAGTCCTCGCCATAGGTGACCGTGAGATCCTCAAAGGTGATGTCGCTCTCGGGGATGACATACTTGTTGGTGATGGTGATGGTCACCTGAGGCATCGCGGCCTCCACAGTGGCCCAGGCGGGGATGTTCGCCCCCTTCAGGGTCAGGGTGATGCTCTTGTCGCCGCTGGTCCCGGTCACAGCTGCGGCCACGGCCTGGACGTCCGCAAGGCTCTTGTCCCAGTCGGCGGCGGCGGTCTTGTCGGCCTCCTCCACACTCTGATCATAGGTCAGGGTGACGGTGGCGTCCACGCCCAGATCCGCCAGATCGGCCGCGCTGGTCACCTGGCTCTTGGAGAGGGTGATCCCCTCGCCGCCGCTGATCGCGGTAACCTTGACCGGCGTAACGGTGACGGTGGCGGTCAGGGTGGGCCGGTTGGCGAAGTTGGTATTTGCATCCAGAGTGCCCACATAGGTGTAGGCGCCGCCCCGGACGTTGTCCGCCTCCCCGGCGTCGGCCCAGGTGATGGGCGCGGAGGTGGCCGCCGCACCGGCGCCGGTGATGGTAACCGTCTCCGGCAGGTTCAGCAGGGCCTTCAAGCCCTCCGCGGTATTTCGGGTATCGTTGGCCAGGATGGTCTGCGCGGGGGCCTGGCTGGTAATCGTCACCGTGGCCGGGTTGATGGTCAGTTCGCCGGAAGCAACGGTTACCTCATAGTTGTCAGCGCTGCCGGTGCCGGTGATCCCGACAGGCGTACCGGCGGGAGAGGCGGCGTCCGCCGTACAGCTCAGGTTGACCGTCAGCACCTCTCTGGTATCCTCGCCCACCAGATCCTTCTCATCCACAGACCAGGTCAGAGCAGGATTTTCCTCGCCGTAGGTCTTTGTCTTGTCGTCGGCGGTGACGGTGATGGGGCGCTTGGCAATTGTAACCTCTTTGGCCGCGCTGTCCACGTCATAGCTGCCGTCCTCGGAGGTAAAGTTGATGGTGTAAGACTGCTGGCCTGCACCGGGGATGGCGCCGGCGTCCTTTACCGTAAAAGTCCCGGGGACGTCCGCGCCCGCGATGTTGGCAGAACCGCCGCTCAGCGTCACGATCTGGCCCCAGGCGTCGCCGTAGGTGGGATCCTGCTTGACCGTCTCGGTGGGCCAGGTGATGTCGATATCCTTCACCGTAATGGTAGTGGAGGCGGACGCTCCGCCGCATTCGGCGGCGAGGGTATAGGTCTTGTCCTTCTCCGCCCCGGCGCTCACGGTCACGGTGCCATCGGCAAAGGTGACCTTCCCGTCTGCGGTGGTAAACGTCCAGGCAGCCGTCTCGCCGATCATCTCCTGGCCGAACTGATCCAGCACCTTGGCTGTGTAGGCATAGACGTTGTCCCCGGCGCCCTCGGCCGGGATAATCAGGGTGTCGCTCGCCCCGATCCTGCTCCCGCCGCGGTACAGCTCCACAGCAGTGGCCTGGGAGGGGGCGCGGTTGATCTGAACCGTCTCGGTATCCGTCACAGTGTCAGACACCGCGGCGGTGAGGGTCAGCTCGGCGGTCTCCGCAACATCGGAGGTCACGGTGATCACGCCGGTCCCGGAGTCAATGCTGATACCGGCAGGCGTATCGTTCAGAGACCAGGCGACGTCCGCCTCCATCGCTGCGCCGTACTGGTCGGTGACCGCGGCGGCAGGGGTGATGGACGCGCTGCCGCCCTCAGCCGCGGTGGGCACGTCGCAGGTCAGATTGCCGCTGATCTCCACCTTGCTTGCCACGGAGGTCTCGCGGACCAGGCTGACTTCCATCGTGTCCGACTGCTCGGCCAAAAGGGCCGGTTCGTCGACGTCGCTTACCGCCGCCTTGATGGTGATGGCGGCGGGGACGTCCTCATAGGAGCTGACGGTCAGCACGCCGGAAGCGCTGTCGATGGAGACGCCGGTGGGGGCGGCCCCATCAATGCTCCAGGCGATGCCGCCCTCAGCCGGCTCAACCTGCGCGCCGAACTGGTCGGTCACGGTGACGGTATACTGCTCGTTAATGGGGGTATCGCCAACCGCCGCCGGGACGGTGATCTCCGCCGCGCCGCTGATGGTCACCGTGCCGGGCTCGGAACCCGCGCGGGTGACGGTGACGTCCGCCGTATCGGAAACCTCTGCGCCGCCCGCCTTGGTGGTGGCCTGCACTGTCACAGTTCCGGCCCGGCCGCTGTTGGTAATCTTCAGCACGCCGGTGTTCGCGTCAATGACCGCGCCGGTGTTGTTGGTTCCGGTAATCGCCCAGGTGGTCTCAGCGTCGTTTCCAGCATAAGTGCCGTCAAGGCCGGTGTTGGTGACGGACAGCTCCAGCTCCGCGCTTCCCGAAGTGGGCACCGCCAGGGTCAGGTTGTCCTTGTTGTTGATGGCTGTGGCCGTCAGGGCGTCCACATTGTCGCCCCTAAAGGAAATTGATGCCGTTAATTCACCTGTGCATTCCTCCATAGCCGCCTCAGTTCCACCATAGTAATAGCTGCCATCCGCTGTTGAGAACTTCAATGGGGCCGCCTCGTTATCTGCCGGCTGAAGCTGGTTTAAGAGTTCAGAAGGTGCCGTCTCAATTCTAAATGTCGCTTTGTTTGGCGTCTTCCCGTCAATTACTTTGAAATAAAATTCCGCTATCCTTGTGGGGGTACTGATGTCGGTTCCATCCAAAATATTACCCGTCATCAGCGAATAGTTAAACGCCGTCCGATCGCCTTGGACAGCCCATTCATAGCCGACGGCTGAAAAACCATTCCCACTCGTAAAACAGGCATTTTCAGTTTTATTGCCGTCAACCACAGAGATTTCTGTTTTCAAATCTGTGCTATCGACTGGTACAACTATAGTGTTATCATACGAAATCATAATGTCTGCCGTCAGTATAGACATGTCAGCCGCTTGAACTGATACTACGAGTTTGGATACTCCGTTTTCCGCTGTCTCCTCTTGACTGATGGTAAATCCACCCGCTGGCTCCGCCGCATAAGCAGCAGGTAAAAGTCCAACAAGCAGGCACACAGTCAGAAGCAATGAAACTACTGATTTCAGCTTGCTCTTCAAGTTGCTTCCTCCCTACTCTTCATAGTTCTCTGCATTGAAACTGCTCAACAAGGCAGACAAATCTTCACTGTTGACCTTTCCAGTTCCGTTAATATCTGCACGTTCATCTTCCCCGTTGAAGCTTCTTAGCAATGCGGTCAAATCTTCATTGTTCACCTTACCACTGGCATTTACATCGCCGGCCAGTCTCGAAATGTCGACTTCATCTAAAGTGACTTCCTCTGTTATTTCTACAGGCCTTGTGTATGTCAGATAGCTCTTCTTTGTGACAAAAAGATTGTATTCGCCTAACGCCACAGAGTCAAAGGTATATACGCCGTTTGTATCCGTTTGGGTTGTATACAACGCCTGATCCGTCGTTCTATTTTTTAGGAAGACGGTGGCCTGTGAACTGTTACCCTGGTAATTTACTGTGCCGCTCACAGTCACGCCCTTCCCGATCAGGGTGCCCAGCACCTTGGGAGAGTCGCCGCCGGCAAACTCCCCGCCCAGGAGCACCACGCAGTCGGGGGTGCTGCGGGGGATGAAGCCGAAGGACACGCCGGAGCTGTCCGCCGCCTTCTGGTCGATGTACATGATGGTGTCTTCGCTGATGGAATAGTCTTCCGGCGTTCCCTTCACCACCAGCAGGGCGTACTGCTCTCCATCCTGCGCGCCGGTATAGCCGGCGGTGTATGTGCCGTTTTCGTAAGTAACCGTGCAGTTCTCATTGGCAGTGGTATAGTCCGGTGTGCTGACTCCGTCCGCCGCCGCCGCGCCGCAGGTCAGGAGGGCTGCCAGCGCGCCGCCGCACAGGGCCAGCCTGAGCCAATGTTTCATATTCTCCCCTCCTTTACACAAATCCGCCGTACAGGGCCAGGCGGCTGACCGCCTCGTCCATGGCCCGGCTCTCTGCCTCGCCCGCCGGGTCCCAGCCCAGGGACGGGTCGGCCACAATCACCAGATTGCGGGCCTGATCCCACTCCACCTGGTAGTCCAGCGCCTCGGTGACGAAGCGGATGGGCACCATGGTGCGGGAGTTGCCGCCGGTGGAGGTCTGGAGCTCCGCCGGCACATCCATGGCCCGCTCCTCCCCGTCCAGCGTGTAGGTCTGGCTGCCCACGGCCATGCGGACGGTGTGGCCGTCCTTCTCCACCACCACGGTCTGGGTGCCGTTCTCCCAGCCCACCCGGGCCCCCAGCCGCTCCGCCACAAAGCGGACGGGCACGAAGGTCCGGTTGTCGTGGGCGTAGGCGGTGACGCTCCGCTCGCCGGGGTAGATGGCGGTGACGCCGCCCTCCACCAGGGCCGCGTGGCTGCCCAGCTCCAGAATCACCGAGCCGTCCAGAAGCTCCTCCACGGTGGGGCCGGCCGGCTCCCGGCCGGGTGCGCCGGTCTCCTCCGCGCCGGGCGTCTCCTGGGACGGGCCGGTCTCCTCCGGCTCCTGGACCTCCGGCGGAACGGAGGTCTCGGGCAGCGGGACCTCCACGGTCCCGCTCTCGCCGATCCCCGCAGGGAAGATCAGCTCCAGCGTGACGGGGGCGGAGACGCCCGCGTCCACCACCGCGCCGCCCTCGGGCAGATAGGGCTGATACGGGGTGCCGCCGCCCTCGGTGGCCAGCTTGAGCACCACCGGCGCGCCGCCCACCTTCTTGAACCGGAAGGTGAACAGGCTCAGGCCGCTCTCTCCCACCAGGGCCACGCCGGTCTCCGGCTCGGCGTCCACCGCCGCGCTGGCGCCCGGGGTCACGTAGCCGGTAAAGTCGATCAGGCCCTGCTCCGGGTCGATGGCGGTGCCGACGGTGGCCATCCAGCCGTCGTCCTCCGGCTGGGCAAAGGCGGAGAACCGGCCGGTCTCCGCGCCCGAGGCGTCCACCGGGACCACCGTGGCGCCGTCGTACCACAGCACAAACTGGAACGCATTGAACCGCGCGTTGTAGATGCGCATCTCCACCGTAAAGCAGCCCGCGCTGTCCGGCGCGCCGGCCTCCAGCACCACACGGGTCTCCGGCGCGTCCTCCCGCGCCAGCGCCGCCGGCGCCAGGCCGAGCAGCGCGCAGGCCGCGAGCAGGCACGCGCAGATTCTTTTCTTCATCCGATTCCTCCTTCTTCCAGACACGCCTGCGGAGCGCCGGTTGTCCATTCCTTTTGGAATGGACAAAGGGCCATGGCCCTTTGCAGCCCGCGCCTCCGGAGATACGCGCCCCGCCGTCTCCAAATCCGGCGCGCCGTAATCTCTTCGGGCTCCGGGACCTGTGAAATCCTGCGGGAGCCCATATTACCGGGATGATACTTTTTAAGTTACACCAGTCCGCCCCGGAAAACAATATGCCAGCTGCATAGCCCCCCTATTTTATCCCTTCGCCGCAGCCGGATCGGCCCGGAAACACTATGCTTCCGGCATATTGCTTTCAGGCGCGGGGCGTCATATCATTCAAGTACCTGTCCATCTCCGCGGGGCCCGGCTGGGGCCGGCCCTCCCGCAGGCTCCGCACCCAAGAAAGCGAGGTTTCAGCATATGAAAAAAGCGCTCTCCCTCATCCTCTGTCTGGCTATGGCCCTGGCCCTGCTCCCGCCCGGCGCCGCCGCCGCGGAGGGCAGCCCCTTTGACGGCGGCAGCGGCACGGCGGAGGACCCCTATCTGGTCTCCACGCCGGAACAGCTGGCGGCGGTGGATGACTACCCCGACAGCTGCTTCCTGCAAGTCAACGACATTGATCTGTCCTCTGCCTCCTTCACCTCTATTTATAGCTTCAGCGGCACCTATGACGGCGGCGGGAACTGCATCAGCGGATTGACCAACTCCTCTGGATTTGAACTCTTTTCATCCAACAGCGGAACCATTCAGAATCTGGGCCTCGCCGACAGCTCATTTTCCGATTCTTACTTCAGCCGGTCCGGGCAGCGAGCCAATCTAACGATAGGCGGTCTTGTCGGGATCAACTACGGTGTCATTCAAAACTGCTATGCCAGCAATGTCGATGTGCAGGGAAGCGGTACCCTGCGTTCAGAGTATCCATACGCCAGTATCACTGTTACGGCAGGAGTCCTTACCGCTATCAACAGCGGCGGCGGCGTCATCCGGAATTGCTATGTCACAGGTTCCGTAACCGCCGGTTCCAGCTGCTCTGCTACCGGGCCGCAGACCGAGGCGGCGGCTATCTGCCGGGCAGGCGGGGTTGCAGGCTACAACGCCGCAGACGCTGTCATTGATAACTGCTACAGCACCTGCACCGTTCGGGCAGACGCCTCCGGAAGTCCTTCTACAGTTCACAAAGGCCCTGTATGCGGCGATAATTCGGGCGATCTTACCCACTCCTATTATACAAATAGCTCCCTGCCATCCACAGGAGACTCCTATATCACGGAGGAGGAGCTGAAAAGCCCTGAGTTCGCCGCTACCCTCAATGGAAATATCAACCCGGACGCCGACGCTCCACGGTACTGGGCGCAGGATCCCGAGACGGGAACCGTGGTCTTGAACATGCAAAATCTGGATTTGACTGTCAATCATCCGTCCGGGGTCTACGACATGAGCGACCCCCTCCCGCTCACTCTGGAGGGCGTGCAGCCCGACAGCGATATCTATTATTCAACCTCCGGCACAGCCTCCCATATGCAGCTCTATACACAGCCCATTGAGTTGACGGAGAACACGCCTGTTCTTGTTCGGATTCAACACGCCGAAGACGTCTACCGGGTGCGTCTCCTCTCCTATCGTGCGGCCCTTCATCCAGTCAAGGCCTCCCCCGCCCCTGGCGTCTATGGCGAGCCCTTTCAGGTAGCGCTGACCGCCGGTGATCCGTCTGCCGAAATCTATTACACTACAGATGGTTCTGATCCGGTTACGGGAGGCATTCGCTATCAGGCTCCATTTTGGGTGTTTCATAACACTGTCGTTACCGCCGCGGCCAAAGTGGACGGGGTGTTTGGCGACCCCCTCGCCTTTGAATACCAGGTCTCTCCCGCCATCACCGCGGACTATCCGGGCGGCAGCTATACAACCCCTATTTTTGTTACATTGAGCAGCCAGGTACCCCAGTATGAAATCTATTATACAGTGGACGGCGATTCAGATCCCCGGGAACACGGAATCAAATATACCGGGCCCATAGAAATTTTCAAAACCACCAAGCTTCAGGTCGCGTCTACTTATAATGGCGCGTGGAGCGCCGTCAGCACCTTCCAATATACATATCCGGAAGTCACGATTACGCCGTCGCTCAGCGAAGGAGAGTATGGCGATGTGTTTCTGCTTTCCCTCTCCTGCGATACCCCCTTCATCGACCTGTCTTACTCGTTCAACGGCGAAAATGAACAGGCCTATACGGCCGGAGAGCAGATTCCCATCTACAAAACCGCAAACCTCACTGTATTTGCCCGCTATAACTCCAACCTTGTCACGCAAAAAGTGCTTCGCTACACGCTTCCGGAACCGGTCATCTCCGCTTCTCCCGACGCCGGAAGCTATGGGCAGATTCTGTCCATCTCACTGGCGTGTAACATCCCCTCTTATGAGCTTTACTACACCTTGGATGGGTCTGACCCGTCTGTAAAGGGCGTCCGGTACGCCGGTCCCTTTGAACTGGATCATACGGCGACGCTGAACGTCTGCGCCAAATACCGAGAAAACGTAGTTGCAAACCGCCTTTTTGCATATAACCTGAGTGCTCTTCCATATGTGACTGCTGATCCCGCTCCAGGCGATTATACAGCTCCGCTTACAGTCACGCTGACTTCATCCGAAGAATTTTACGACATCTATTATACCACCGACGGAAGCGACCCCAGGACAAACGGCGTCTTATATGAGCGTCCCATTGAAATCTCCAAGCCTGCCGACACCTTGATTCGTGCCGTACCGAAATATCAAAACGTCTGCGGCACTGCTTCGAGCTTCCGCTACACCTTTGATTCTCAGTCTTTCACAGTGACAAATATCGACGTGGTAAAGCGGGCGGACTATATGGTCAGTCTGGACGCGTCCAACAAACTTTTGGACAGCAAATCCGTCTCCTTCTATATCGCGGCCTACAGCGATGGGAAGCTGCTGGACGCGGCGGTGCGGCGTGAGACGCTGGAGGCCGGCGAGAACAGGACCGTGGAAATTGCCCTCCCCGCCAAAAGCGAACTGCCGGACAACGCCGCCGTCAAGGTCTTCTGCCTGGACAGCGCCACCCAGAAGCCCTTCTGCGAGCCCAGCGTCCATCCGGTCTCCGATATTCCTAAAATTCAGGAATTGCACGCCATCTCGGTCAGCCCAAACCCCATCCTGGGCCACTCCCACGAGACCGGGAGCAAGCTGGTTGTCACCGCCCACTATACCAACGGCAAGCCGGATCAAACTGTAACCTCGGACGCCATCATTACGATCGGCGATCCCGACGCCAACGTCGTCCGGGTGAGCTATCCCTCCTATGAGCTCGCGTTCTATGAGGCGGGGAGCACTACGTTGACCGTCAGCTACACCGAGGACGGCATTACCAAAACGGCGGTCGTCCCGGTCACCGTCGAGCCCTCCCGGTTTGATCTGGGCTTCCTGGCCAATCCCACGGCGGATCCCCTGCCTGCGGACGCCATCCCCATCTCCACTGCGGAGGAGCTGGCCGCCATCGGCGGGGCTGGGAGCGAGGGCAAGACCTATTACCTGGCCAACGATATCCGCCTGACCGGCGAGTGGGATCCCATCTATAACTTCCGGGGCACGCTGGACGGCAGAGGCCACGCCGTCAAAGGCCTCTATATCCTCCCCTCCAGCGGCGAGCAGCTGGCCGGCCTCTTCGCCTCCGCCTACGGCGCGGTTATCAAAAATCTGGCGGTGGAGATCGACGGCAGAGGGGTCACGGCAAATTATCCGTCCGAATCTGACTTCACCTACAGCGGCGGTCTGGTGGCCGACGCCGGCAATACCAGCATCATCAACTGCTGCACCACAGGCGGGCCCGTGGCCGCCGACGGGAGCGCCACATACGCCGGCGGTCTGGTGGGCTATATCACCCAGTCCTCCGCGGAAACCATCACAAACTGTTATTCCACCTGCAACGTGTCGGCCACCACCCGCAGGTCTATCAGCACCAACACCACCATGGCCGGCGGCCTGATCGGCTTCCTCCGGGGCAGTTCCGCAGCGGCAAAAACGACGGTTTCCAGATGCTATGCGGCCGGCGACGCCAAAGCGCTCTACACGGAGGAGAGCACGACAACTCAGATTGGCCTGTGCGCGGGCGGGTTAATCGCATCCGTCCGGTACGCGGAGATCCGCGACTGCTTCGCCCAGGGCACGGTCGAGGGCAGGCATCAGTCCGCATCCGGCGCTCCCATCTGCTCCGGCGGCCTGTTCGGCAGCGGATCAGGCGTCGATCTCCACTCCTGTTATGCCGCCCCAATCAGTGTGAATGCATACGCGCCGTCCGGTTCCGGCTGCAATGCATATATGGGCGGGCTGTACGGAGATGGCAGCGACGTCACAGGCACGTTCTACTGCTATCGGATGTCTGGGCAGCATTATGGATATGGCAACGTCCAAATCCGGTTCAGCTCCTCCGGAACCGATCTGATGGATGACGAGGCAAAGGACCCGGCCGAATACTTCTACTTTGACTTCGACTCCACCTGGCAGTTCACCCCGGGCGCCTTCCGTGCGCTCCCCCACCTGCAATACGACCCCAACTAAGTCCGGCAAAACGGCATATCATTTACATATCTGTCAATCGCCGCGGAGACGGGATGGATCGGTTCCCCCACGCGCGGCTCCGCGCCCAGGAAAGTGAGGTTTCAGCATATGAAAAAAGCGCTCTCCCTCATCCTCTGTCTGGCTATGGCCCTGGCCCTGCTCCCGCCCGGCGCCGCCGCCGCGGAGGGCAGCCCCTTTGACGGCGGCAGCGGCACAGCGGAGAACCCCTATCTGGTCTCCACGCCGGAACAGCTGATGGCGGTGGACGACTACCCCGGCAGCTGCTTCCTGCAGACCAACGACATTGATTTATCCGGCCTGACCTCCTGGTCGCCCGTCGAAAACAGCGGAGATTACGACGGGGGCGGAAACCGCGTCTACGGCTTAGACGGCTCTCCCCTGTTCTCCGCCAATACGGGCTCCATCCGGCGGCTGGGGCTGGCGGACAGCACCGTCAGCGGGTTCCGCTCCGGCAACTCCTCCCAGCAGGCCGTGTCCATGACAATCGGCGGCCTGGTGTCCGTCAACGAGGGCGAGATAGAGCAGTGCTATCTGGACAATGTGACGGTATCCGGCTCCGCGTCCCTCTCCTCCGATTATTGGCAGGCCTCCGCCCACGCCACTGTGGGCGGAATCGCGGGGCAGAACAGCGGTACGATTACCGACTGCTACATCCGCGGCGGCTCGGTATCTGCCGGCGCCTCCAGCTCGGCCCAGGCTAATATCGGCGCCTCGGCCAGCGCGACTGCGGTCGCCGGCGGCCTGGTCGGAAAGAATACCGCCGAAGGCGTCATCGATACCGGCTACAGCACCGCAGAGGTCACCGCTTCGGCAGACGCGTACTCCAATACCGGCTATATCGAGACGGGGCGGCCCTACTCCGGGACCGTCTGCGGCGAGAACCTGGGGACCATCTCCAACTGCTACTACAGCAGCGGCCAGCCTGTGGCCTCCGGCGGCAGCAACGCCGGTGTGACGCAGGCAAGCGGCCTGGAGCTCTCAAACTTCACCTACATCACTCAGAACCTCAACAGGGGGGATCCCTACGGCCATCCCTGGGAGCAGGATTTTTCCTCGCACGGCACAGCGGTTCTGGACATGCAGAACATTTCCCTCTCCCCCAGCCACCCCTCCGGTACCTATGATATGCCCATCTCTCTCTCACTGGAGGGCTATCATGCCACCACTACCGACGTCTGGGTGCTCTACTCTATTGACGGCGCTGCCGGCAGCCCCCAGCTGTACAACGGTCCCATCCAGCTGGACGGGGCCGCCACCGTCCGGGTGTGGGTGGAATCCCAATCCAGCAATAGCGCCGTCCGCGTCTTTACCCTGACCTATCGCGCCGCCGAACATCCTGTGGCGGCCTCCCCCGCTCCGGGCGTCTATTCCGAGCCGCAGGCGGTGTTCCTCTCCTCGGAGACCCCCGGCGCCCAGATCTATTACACCACCGACGGCTCCGACCCCACCGGCAGCGATACCGCGTATCGGTATACCGGCGCCCCCATTTTTATCGACTATGACACGACCATCACTGCCGCGGCCCAGGTGGACGGCGTATTCGGCGATCCGCTCTCTTTTGATTACCGGATCTCTCCCGCCGTCACCGCCGCCCCGGCGGCGGGCAGCTATGACGCGCCCATCTCCGTCTCCCTGGAGACCCAGGACGGGTACCAGATCTATTACACCACCAACGGCTATCAGGATCCCCGTGAGGGCGGCACGCTCTACAGCGGGCCCATTGAGATTTTCAAAACAACCACGCTGAAGGTCTCCTCCACCGCCAACGGCGGGGAGAGCTGGAGCGACGTCGTGGAATTCCAATACAGCCTTCCCGAGATTACCATCACGCCCTCCCGCCCCAGCGGGGCGTGTACAGAGCCCTTCCAGCTCTCCCTCGCGTACAGCCCGGACGTGGATTACCTGGATCTGAGCTACAAGATCTCCGGCAGCTACCAGTCACAGCCCTACACCGGCCCGATTGAGATCTATAAAACCACAGGAATCACCGTCTACGCCAAGTACAACGGCAATACTGTCGCCGATACCGAACTGGAGTATACCTTCCCGGAGCCGGTCATCACCGCCCAGCCGGAGGCGGGCAACTACGGAAGCATCCAGACCGTCTCCCTCTCCTGCGAGCCGTCCTTCTATGAGCTCTACTACACTCTGGACGGGTCGGACCCCGCCGAAAACGGGATCCCCTATACGGCCCCCTTTGAGCTGGACCGCACGACGGATGTAAACGTCTGCGCCAAATACGGGCAGGACGTCGTGGCCCGGGAGAGCTTTTCCTACAGCATCAATCTGGTAACGGTGAGCGCAAATCACCCCTCCGGAGACTATGAAGCGCCCCTGACCATCGAGCTGACCCCATCCCAGAGCGGGTACGGCATCTACTATACCACCGACGGCAGCGACCCCAAGGTCAATGGGATCCTGTATGAGGGCCCCTTCCAGATCACCGAGCCTGTCCCCACGACCGTCCGCGCCGTGGCGGTGCGCACGGCCGGGAGCTACGTCTATTACGGCACCGCCGCCCGGTTCTCCTACACCTTCAGCGCCCAGTCCCTCAAATTCGAAGACGTCCAGGTGGAAAAGCGGGAGGGCTACGACGTCTCCCTGTCGGTGACCAACACCCTGCCGGAGGAGAAGCCGCTCTCCTTCTATCTGGCGGCTTACAGCGGCGGCGGACGGCTGCTGGGGGTGGGCGTCCACAGTGAGACGTTCCCGGTCTCCTCCGGCGCAAAGGAAGTGTCCTTCTCCCTCCTCCCCGCCTCCCCTCTGCCCGAGGGATCCGTCCTGAAGCTCTTCTGCTTCGACAGCGATACGCAGTCGCCCTGCTGCGAGCCCACCGAGTGGCCTCTGGAGGATATCCCGGTGATCCATGAACTCGCCTCCATCTCTTCCAGCGTGGACTCCATTGTGGCCTATGAGGGGGAAAAGGTTCCCCTGCCTAAGATTACGGCCCACTACACCAATGGGAAACCGGATGCAGTCGACGTCCCCGGAGCCATTCAGCTGGTCGACACGTCTGTTGCGGAGTATATCGACAGTCTGTGGTGCAGAAATGTGGGCCAGACAACCCTGAACCGCAGCTATACGGAGGGGGATATCACCAGGTCCCTGACGATCCCCATAACGGTAAAGCCCACCTCCACCAACCTGGGCTTCCTGGCCAATCCCACGGCGGAGGCCCTGCCGGAAGACGCCATCCCCATCTCCACCGCGGAGGAGCTGGCCGCCATCGGCGGAGCCCAGAGCGCCGGGAAAACCTACTATCTGACCCAGGATATCCATCTGACGTCGGAGTGGATCCCCGTCAATGGGTTCCGGGGCGTCTTTGACGGCCGGGGACACAAAATCAGCGGGCTGTACATCCTCGCCGGCAGCGAATGCCCCCAGGCCGGCCTGTTCGGCTACACCTCCAACGCCGTTATCCGCAACGTGGCGGTGGAAATCGACCCCAGGGGTGTCAACGCCGCGTACTATGACGAGTACAGCCCCACCTACGGCGGCGGCCTGGCCGCTTCCGCCGCCTACACCCACATTGAAAACTGCTATACCGCCGGCGGGCCGGTGGTGGTCAGCGGCAACAGCTCCATCGCCGGCGGGCTGGTGGGCTATATCCCCTATCAGTCTACGTCGCAGCGCACCGTCAACTGCTTTTCCGTCTGCGATGTGACCGCCAACACCCACAAGGCCAGCAGCTCCAACACCACCATGGCGGGCGGCCTTGTCGGCCACTTCAACAGCGCCTCCTCCATCTCCCGCTGCTATGCGGCCGGCCGGGTGTCCTCGGTCTGTCACGTGCAGAGCCAATCCACGCAGATAGGCATCTGCGCAGGCGGCCTGGTCGGGAAAGCCTCCGACGGAAGCATCTCCGACTGCTTCGCCTACTGCTCCGTCTCCGCCCGGCATCTTCAAGACTCCAAGGCGCCCCTCACAGCGGGCGGCCTTGTGGGCTACTGCTCCGGCGTCCTGTCCTCCTGCTATGCCGCCAGCGCCCCTGTATCCGCCCACGCCACTGCCAACTCCCTCAACAAGTGCAGCGCCTATCTGGGCGCGCTGTCGGGATACGGCGGCAGGGTGAACCAGCAGTGCTATCGGGCGGCCCGAATGGGCGGGGAGCCGGCGGGCGAAATCGGCAACATCAGCGTGACCAGAAACGAGGCCGGCTACTACCTGAGTCAGCATTTTGCCGACAAGCAGGAGTACTATACATCCTTTGACTTCGACTCCACCTGGCAGTTTACCAACGGGGCTTTTCAGGAGCTCCCCCACCTGCAATACGACCCCAATTAAGTCCGGCGGAACGGCGGGCAGGCCATGGCTTCATGGCCTGCCGCAGTCTGTCAAAAAAACTTCCCCAGAGGAAAGCCTCGCAGAGTTCCTGCGGCCGCAACCGCAGGAATAAAAGGAAAATCCGTCATTTCCGGGGACATGCGCCTCGTAAATGACACTTCTCGCGCAGGATGGGCCGGCTTTTCCGTCAGGAATCGAGGTCCATCCTGCGCGCATCCCGCTCAAAAAAGTGGCCTCAGCCTCTTTGTTAACACGTGTGCAGGGGCACGTCCTCCCTGCACCGCCTGCACCAGAGCACAACGCCCTGCGCCCTCCCGCCGGGCAGCACCCGGCACAGCTTTCCCCAGCAGCGCGGGCACAGCGCCCAGCCGTCCTGAATCACCGCGTTCATCCTCATCCGTTCCCTCCATATTCCAAATAGCTCTCGTCGCTCTCCCCACCGGTCATCAGCGCGTCGTAGTCCATCTCCGCGTCCTCCTCTCCGCCCTCCGGCCCGGCGGCGGGCCGGGCCCCCATGGCCCGGAAGGCGCACAGGTAGCGCACCGCGTCTGGGGCGTGGGTCACGTCGTGGGGCTCCTTCGCGCAGTCGGACGGGTTCTTCTCGTCGTGCAGCAGGGCCGGGAGATCCCGGATCAGCCGCTCGCAGTCCTCAAAGACCAGCAGCCCCGGCCGTCCGTCCGCCCTGCGCCTGAGGTACTCCTTCAGCAGCAGCCACCCCTGCACCCGCTGGTTGGAGGCCCTGACCAGCCCCACGCCGCACTGGGCAAAGACCTCCGCCATGGTCCTGCCCGTGTCCTTCTGGGTGGACCACACGTCGGGCGGCGCGATGGTGCAGGCGACGGCCTCCCCCGGCGGCGTGAGCCGCCGCATGGCCTCCGCCGCCTCGGAGACGATGAGCCCGCTCTCGCAGTACTCCCGGTAAATCCAGATCCGGCCCCCGCCGTCGATGGCCGCCCAGTAGCAGGCGAACATGTCCAGGCCGTAGTCGAACACCCGGTACCTGGGCCACTCCGCCGGGAGGGGAAAGGGGCGCACCACGTGGGTCTCCCGCCGGAACTCGGAGAAATACTGTCCGGCCAGGGCGTCCCAGTCCCCGTGCCGCCACGCCGCCCGGACGCCCTCGGGCAGGGCGTCCAGCATCCTGATGTACTCCGGGGAGGCCCGCAGCAGCGCCGCGTTGTCCTCCACCGTGGCGGGGATAAAGGCGTAGTCCCGCCCGTCCTCCGCCCCCTGGTACGACCGGGTGACGAAGAGCCGCTTCACCCACTGGTGCCCCACCCCGCCGGGGTTGCAGGTGAGGTAAAATCGCTTGGGGATGTCGTTGACCCCCCGCAGCGCCGCCCCCATGGTCCGG